>ENA-UOOE01001651-UOOE01001651.1-fermentation-metagenome-genome-assembly--contig:-NODE-1651-length-18298-cov-6.884504_pt1 | contig 18298 bp, 13 predicted proteins | sample MGYA00245776_ERZ724021 | MGnify/ENA primary metagenome ERZ724021 (study PRJEB28704, sample SAMN03018321) | fermentation metagenome | biome: anthropogenic terrestrial biome; feature: soil; material... | reverse complement strand
TACTACTCGCTGGAAAACATCCCTTCGGGTAAATACACCATGGAGATTGCCTACATGGGATACGAAACCAAACAGATTACGGTTACTATTACGGCAAACCGCACCCTAACCGAAGATATTACTTTAGCGGTGGATAATAAATTATTGGACGAAGTGGTGGTTACCGGCGTGCGTCGCGAACGGGGTTCGGTGCCGCATGCCACCGTTTCGCAAGTGACTCAGGAGATCAAGGAACTCACGGTGGTGGCATCCGGTATATCCTCGGAGCAAATCAGCCGAAGCGCCGACCGTAATGCCGCACAAGCCGTGCAACGCGTATCGGGCGTGAGTATCGTGGACGATAAATTTGTGGTGGTGCGGGGACTTAACCAGCGCTACAACCTCACCTATCTGAACGATAACGTAGCTCCTGCTACAGAGGTTTACAGTCGTTCCTTCGCGCTCGACCTTATTCCCAGTCGTGTAATCGACAAGATCATCGTACTGAAATCATCGGGCCCCGATAATCAGGCCGACGCCACCGGCGGAGTGGTAAAAGTATTTACAAAAGACGCCCAAGCCGTAAAGCACTTAGACATAGATGTGCAGGGAGCTTTTCGTACCGGCAGCACCTTTAAGGACATGCTTGGACACAAAGGCGGCAAATGGGACTGGTTGGGTTTTGACGACGGAATGCGCAAGCTTCCTTCCGTGGTACCCGGATATGGCAGCACCGACGTGGCTAAGATTTCTCAAGCGGACTATGTAAGGGGTTTCTCTCCTTATTTGTGGCACAGCCAATCCAAAGCCATGCCCAACGTCCAAATGACGATAAACTATTACGACGTATTTAATATCGGCAAACGTTCCATCTCCTCACTCACTTCGTTCAATTACAAACACGAAGAAGAAGTGAGCGATATTTTTCGCCAACAGGGAATCGGGAAATATACGGGAGGTGGCGACGCCGACGATAAAATATCGTGGGACGTGCAAGGCAAGCAAACTTCGCAACTCAACCTGCTGCAAAACTTCACCCTGCGATTGGGGGACAACCACCGCTTTCAGTTCAAAAACTTTTTGCTGCAAACCGGTACCTCCACCAATACCGAACGCGTTTCCTTCAACCACGGACGATGGAGCCTGTTGCAAAGAGAGGGAAGAGCGAACCCTTTTAAACGAAACCTTGATGTGATCCTGTCTTATCGCCAACGATTCCTCTATGCGGGCAACCTAAGCGGCAACCACGCTTTCGGAAACGACCAGCGGCATCAACTAAAATGGAGCGCCGGATACAGCTACACCCTGCAAAGCGTTCCCGACCAGCGTGTGGTGCGCTATGTATCGCCTTACAACACCGCTTACGGCGACAAAGACCTGCAATATACTGCCGTTATTCGACAAGGAGACTTAGACTTCAAGAGCGTATTATTCGGTTCTGTCTCCCGCACGTGGATGCGCAATACCGACGATTTGTACAACATCTCGGCCGACTACAAGTTCAAACCCGCCCCGTGGGTGTCGTTGGGTGTAGGAACCTTTCAACAGTTCAAGCGCCGGCACTTCTATCGCCGTGTGTATACGGTGAACGAAGGCGACCTGACCGGCACGGCGGACGACTACAACACCCGGCCCGGATACGCGGGATTTATCAACCCCGACCTGATCCAGTTCAACCGAAACAACATTACCGAAGTGTGGTCGGAAAAATACCTGCGCGACGACCGGACGGGACTAAAGGTGTACGACCGCACCCAAGGGAGCGACGCCTACGTGGGAACGGAGCAAAACAACGCAGGCTACGCCTCGTTCAGCCTCACGCCGTGGGACGGCAAGCTGGAGGTGCACGGGGGCGTGCGCGCCGAATACAACAAACAAGCCATCGGCGCAGCCATTCCTCCCACGAGCAGCGGAAACTTCACTAACGTAGGTAAGGGAATCAATACACCTATCTACACCGAATACGGCAAGTTGGACTGGTTTCCTTCGCTCAGCGTCAATGTGAAACCTAACGACCTGTTTATTCTTCGCGGAGGCTACAGCCGAACCGTCAACCGCCCCGAATTCAGGGAAACCTCTCCTTTTGAGGAAACGGACTACGAGGGAAACCAGATCATCATGGGTAACCCCGCGCTTCGTCCTTCGCTCTCCGACAATTGGGACGCACGCTTGGAGTTTTACCCGCGCGACAATCAAAAGGGCGAAAGCGTGAGCATCGGGTTTTTCCACAAATCGATGACTAACCCCATTGAACGCATCAACACATCCTTTCGCAACGCGGGAGGGAATATTTCTACCCGCATTTCCTTTAACAACGCGGAAAAAGCCACCATTAAAGGGGTAGAAATAGAAGCCACTAAAAGTTTGGATTTCATTCCCGTGGTTCCTTTCAAACAATTGTCGGTAGGCCTCAACCTATCGTTCATCCAAAGCAGGGTAACGCAAGACTCGGTACACGTATATGGAGGAAGTTATGTAAACATCGACCGACGCCTGCAAGGACAAGCTCCCTTTTTACTAAACGCGGGACTCTATTACGACAACCCGGGCAGCGGCACCAAAGCATCCCTTATCTACAACATGGTGGGCGAACGCATCTATGCCGCTTCCATCGGTTATGCCGATGTTCCGGAAGTTTTAGGATTTCAAGGAGGATTATACCGAGGCAGCCTGATTGAATTGCCCCGCCACATGCTCGATTTCAGCATCACCCAACGCATAGCCAAAGGGTTGCAAGCCAAACTGTCGGTGCAAAACCTGCTTAACAAGCCCGTGGAGATGGCGGAAGATTTCAATTTTACATACAAGTATGAGCCCTACCGCGATATGAAACCCGAAGAATATACCTCGGAAGACTTGAAAGAAAGGTGGCGCGAAGAAGGAGACAACATCTCTTCCCGCTTCAACCCGGGAAGGTATTTCTCCCTGTCGGTATCGTATTCGTTTTAAGGCTAAGAGCATAGAGCATAGAGCATAGAGCATAGAGCATAGAGCATAGAGCATAGAGTATAGAGTATAGAGTATAGAGTATAGAGTATAGAAATAAGAGACAAAAAACTGATAGCTGAATGCTGACGGCTAAAAGCCAACTTTGAACATTAAACATTAAACATCAAATTGAAGCGAAGCGTAAATCCCGCCACAGCGGGACATCAAACGTCAAACATCAAATAAATAACTACTGAATAACAATACATAGATGAAACAGATAAACAAACAAATCCAACGCTTAGTCATGGCATTCGCCTTGTTGGCACTAACCGTAACCTCGTGCGACGACGCCGAGAACTACTACAACACAATTTACGACATCCCCGAAGTGCAAATGTCGGAATACCGACGCCTTTTTGCCGTGGGCGATACGATGACCCTCATCGGGCGGCTCAATCCCCAAAATAACCTTACCGTAACGGTGGGGAATGCAAACGCCGAGTATAAAGTAACCGGCAAGCTCTACGAAGATCCCCGTCCCACGGGTAACGTGTATCTGCACTACGATACCATTGCCTTCCCCATTACGGAAGCCATGGGCAGCGGACAACTGCCCGTTACGGTTACTTCGGGAGGAAACGCGGTGAACCTGCCGGCCATAGAGATTGTGCCCCCTGCCATCCTCAAAGGCGGGCTTTCCATGAAGGAGGTTACTACCCTTGCCAAGGGCGACGTCATCCTCTACTGTCAAAACGGTAAAGGAGATGTGTACATCTATCGCCACGAAACCCGATCGGTGGAACATATCGCCAAAAGCGGCGCCTCCAAAACAGCTATCTCTTTACAAGGCATAAGCGACCAGCACGGCGCGTGGCAAATACACACCGTTTATTCGGGCGGAGTGGACAACAGCGGGAAAAACATTTGGCTGTCGGCGCGAACCACCGAAGCCAGTGCGGACAACGCGGGCAACGAAATCTATCGATTGCTGCACATCAGCGCCGCTACGGGAACGGTTACTACCCTCAACCGATCGCTCTACCCAATAAAGAAAGAGGACAGAACGTTGGCAACCATCACCCCGTTTGAAGGCGGCATCGGGCAAGTGAAAATATTCCAAACCGGAGGCATCTATCCCGACAGCAAGGGGAGCATCTACCTGCGTCTATCCAACTACGCCACCTGTTTGCTCGAAAACGCGGCCGACCCTGTCGCGGCACAACTCTCTTATTTGTTTGTAACTCCTCGTTCGTACGAAGCGTGGGGAATTCCTACTTGGCGCCCCGAACTTCCATACACGGAAGAAGAAGCGCCGATGCCGGGCATAGCTCAACGTTCCACCCAAGGGCAGTATTTTGATGCGGAAAACCACCTGATGTATTGGATTGAGGTTCCTCGACGTGATACTAATTTCGACTTTTTAAAAACATCCATCCGTTTATTTAACCTCAACACCCGCGCTCAACTAACGGAACTGGAAATAGCTTCGGCACGCTATTTACCTCAGCGCTATCCCGCGGGACCATTCGGTTCACTAACCGGAGTACAAAACGAAACACCTCAAGAGCCCGATGGCAGAAGTAGGGATACCGATTTGGCAGGCTTTCTGCCGATGCCCGGAAATAAACTAATGGTGTTATACTACGGAAATACCTATACGCTGATGGACTTCAACACGCGATACGCGTACCCGTATGCGCAATCCGTAAAAGTTCCCGCACCGTACGACCTGAAAAGAGTCAACATAGGTAGTGCAGAGTTAGGCCCCAACTATATGGGCGATATCGGGCTGAACTACGACGAAGAGGGCATGATATACACCACCGCCGAAAGAAGATCGGTGATACTGAAGACAATGAAGAAGTAACAATGTGCCAATGTGCCAATGTGCCAATCAGTGGGCAGCAAACAGTAAAATATCAACAGTCCACTGTAAACTTTGAACATCAAACATCAAATTGTAGCGAAGCGAAAATCCCGCCACAGCGGGACGTCAAACATCAAACATCATATATATGAAAATAAAAAGAACAGTGAATAAAATCATCGTTGCCTTGCTATTGGCAGCGCTATGGACAGGGTGCGAGAAAGAAGAACCCTATTACAACATTCAGCCCGAAACGGCATATATCAACTTCTTTTTAGCATCCGATGTGATGCGGAAACGTGCCAATAAGCAGGTATATCTGAACGACTCGGTGAGTACAGAGAAGTTTAACAAGTTTCCTGCTATGGATAGCTACGAGACAAAGGAATTTCCTACCGCCGTATCGGGAGGTAGTGGTTGGTACATTGTGGGCTGGACACACAACACGCAAGAATATGTGTTTTACCTCCCGTTGGAGGCCGGCGAGCAAAAAGTAATTTTCACCAACGGCGCTGACAATTGGCGTGACCGCGGCCCCGATAGCCGCATATATATGAAGGACAGCCTCCTGAATTTGGCGAAAGGCAGTTATACCAACGTGTATCTGGCGGACGATGTGGAAAACAACGCTTTCAGAATTGTTACCACCAATGAAGACCGCGATATGCCCGTTGAAAAAGGCAAAACCTCGCTGCGCGTCATCAATCTATGCCCCGACGCGGGGCCATTACTTATCAGCCGCGTATACGACGATGGGCGCCAAGAAGAAGTGGAGGGCTTTCCCGCCGTGTTGCCCTTTGGCGAATACACTGCCTACACCTCGTTTAGCGCCGAAGGCTTGGAGGCCGAGCTCAACAGCTTGGTGTTCTCCATCGCCTCGGCGCACAACCCGTATGTAGAGTTGCTAACCGCGGCAATACCCGCTATTGAAGGCGCGATGCACACCCTGGTGATACACGGGTTTCAATATCCCGTCACTCGAGGCATCATCAACGGTTACGACCCGTATGTGGGACTGCCGCTCTATCAAAGCTACGAGTTAGGCCGATCGCTCACAACCACCTTGCGAAGAAGCAGGTAGAACGATTTGGGGTTTGGGATTTGGGATTTACGATTGTAGTGGCGAGCCGGGGAGAGCGGCGGGGAGAAAGAGAGACGAGGAGGCAGGGAGAGCGGCAAACATGGGCGCCCCGAAGGGGCGCGAACAAGAATAACCCCGTGCAAAGCGCGGGGAATAAGAACCCCCTCGGAAATCGAGCCCTGAAGGGGCGAAACAATAAAAGATGAAAGTCGGAGCGATAGCGAAGATCCCGCCCATGCGGGAGCGTTGCCCTGGATGATAAGAATTTTGGTTAATAGTGAAGATTGGGGCTGTGCAACTGTCCCCTTAGTGTAAGGGGAGAGTAACGGGCTACCAAACATCAACAATGGACAATAAACTATTAGAGCAAAGACGGGAGTACCCCAACTTTAAACTGTAAACATCAAACGTCAAACCTATAAACAACTAAACAAAAACATTAATCCATTAAAACAAAACGTAAAATGAAAGCAACTAAAAGATTAATCTTGTTACTCGTACTGGCAGCCGCAATGTTTGCCTGTACCAACTTAGACGAAGTACACGATCGCCTCGACAACCTCGAAGCGAAAGTGAAACAACTGGAAGGGCTCATAGATGCCGCCAACCTCGACATCAAGGCAAACAAAGCCCTGATTGATGTGGAAGGCAAAAAACTAAAGGTGTTATCCTACAAACCGCTTGCCGACGGTTCGGGTTACGAACTAACCATGAGCGACAACAGCAAGATCGTGCTCAAAAACGGACAAGACGGAAAGGAACAAATTGTGGGCGTGAAGAAAGATGCCGACGGCAAACTCTATTGGACAATCAACGGTGAGTTTATGCTTGCCGGCGGACAAAAAGTATTGGCACAGGGAGCCGACGGACAGCCCGGAGCCACACCCCTGATGACCGTGGACAAAGACGGATACTGGCAAGTGAGCACCGATGGAGGAACCTCGTGGAAATATGTGCAAGACGCTAACGGAAACAACGTGAAAGCCAAAGGAGAAGACGGGCAACCCGGACAGCCGGGACAACCGGGAGAGCCGGGCAAAGACGCCGCTACCGACCTCAAGATTACGGAATCGGAAGACGGGAAGTCTATCACCATCACCTTCAATGGAGTTACATACACTTTGCCGATCAGTGGATCAGAAAAAGCTCCTCGTCCCAAATTACCTATTGAATATTTGGCAGAATACAATGTTAATCCGGCAGCTACAGGATTTGTTACTACGCACGAAGATCACATAAGCGGTCTCTTCAACTACGAAGAAATGATGGATAAATTGGGTAACGGACTTACCGTTAACGGCGTAAAATATCACATCCCTACGGAAGAAGAATGGGCTAGTATTATTATGCGTTGGAATGGTGAACGTGGATACTTTTGGAGAGATTACTATACCGAAAACGAAATCTATTGGGAAGAAGGAGAAGTAATGGTGGGTGGTAAAATGATACCTTGCGGTGCTGCTTACTACGAAGGACCTTTTACCGGAGATTGGAAAGAAGCCAATGAGAAAATGGAAGGAGTTATTTATGCCATTCGTTATAAAAACAACCAGGGTAAAGAAGGAAATACTGAACTGACCAGTGCTTGGCGCTATGAATACATTGAAAATCCGGCATCCAAAGATTACATAGACAACACCGTCACTTGGCCCACTCGTCACCGAATGTTGAAAATAACCGTACGCTATTTGGGCCTCGGCTTTGAAGGAAGCGTAAAAGACATTGCTAACCCTGAATATTGGAATGCTAATAACGCAGATGATATTGTGCGTATTTTACCCGCATCTCATTATCAGGGTGAAGATGCACCCGCAGAGTTTACACGTATGTTTATAAGATACCTTTCCAGTACAGAATCGGGAATCAATAAAGTATCCTCCGTGCTGGTAAAATTTGGAAATGTCTCCAGTACATCTTCCACTAACAATGGCTCTTTTGTGTCAAACTGGGGAGAATCTATTTATGTACGACAAAATGTACGCCTCTTCTCTAATGAATAACAATACATACAAAAGATAATATGTCCCCTTGCTCCTTTGTAATAAAGGGAGCAGGGATTATCTATAATAAACACATTAGAATAAAAACAATGAAAAAAAACAAAATAACAGTAGCAATACTTGTCTGCCTGTTGTTATCGGCCTGGGGTAACCCCGTAATAGCAAAGAAGGTGGAAATTGTCGTAAAATCGGGTGAATTTAGCGATTTATATATGGGAGACCCTCGATACGATGAAGCCATTAAGAAGATCAAAAGTTATAATTTAAAAGCTGATGACGACCTTGTATTTAAAGGCAGTGCAAATAAAGGTGACTTTGACGGAATGAACCACCTTTTTCCGGCAGGCCCGACGCAATACAATCCTCTTGTTTACAACTCAATTGACATTACAGGGTTGGAGATAACGGAATATACAGATAGCTATGGCGTAGTTCATCCTGCCGGAGTGATTCCGCCACAGACGTTTCAAGCCTCCAGCAAGCTGAAAGCAAAAAAGATCATTATGGGAAACAACATTGTAGGGTTTGGCGCTCGTGCATTCGCTCGAGGTAACTACGACAATGCAATTACCGAAATAGTGATGCCCACTACCTCGTTAAAAACTATTGGGCCATCTGCTTTTCAAGGAATTCGAGAGCTCAAATCGTTCGCTATCCCCGGGTCGGTTACCGAAATTGGAGCAGCAGCCTTTAGTGGATTCCTATGGCCGGGCATAACATCCCTCACCTTTCACACGGGATTGAAAAAATTAGGAGCAGAGAACTTCAGAAATAGTGACCTTACTCAGATTATCTTACCCAATGGATTGGAAGAATTGGGAGGTGACGGAACCTTTTCGGATTCCAAACTCACCTCGTTTCGTTTTCCCGACGGAGTGAAAATAGTGGATTATCCTCCTGTGTATGTCAGTCCCGATCCGCTAGAAGGAGTTTTAGCTAATACATTTGCATGGTGTGCTGATCTTACTTCCGTAACCAACATTCCTAAAAGCGTAACCAAACTAAAAGGCACATTTAACGGTACTAAACTAACGCAAATAGAGTTACACGAGGGAATAACGGAAATTAGCGACCGCGCATTTCCCGAAACGCTCACTTCCCTTAAGCTGCCTTCCACGTTAACTACATTGGAAAGAGATGCCTTTGCATACCTCAATCAAATAGAAACATTGGAACTACCGGCTAACGTAACCACTATTGCGAATGGCGCTTTGAAAGGAATGAGTAACTTAAAGAAATTGGTGGTGCACAACCCCAACCCCGATGTGCTGAATTATTGGTCGAAAGATTGGGGAGAAGATAAACCGACTAAAAAAGAGTCGCAGAATGTGTTTGAAGGCATTGTGAAAGAGGGCGACGGGGCGTGTGTGCTCTATGTGCCTGCCGAAGCGGTGGAAGCGTATCGCAACGCCCGCCTGTGGGGTGAGTTTAAAACCATTGTAGCCATTGGCAGCGATGCCAAAGCGCAATCCATCGAAAACTTCAACGACTTTACTGCTTTTGTAGGCGATGAGCCTATTACCCTAAGCGCGAAATCCAGCGCGCCCAATCGTGCAATTACCTACGAACCGGAAAAAGGCAAAGAAGCGGTAGCCACCATCGAGGGCGATGTATTGACCATCAAAGGAGCGGGAACCATCAAGATAACCGCTAAAGCGGAAGGCGACTTTGAGTGGCTGGCAGCCGAAAAAACCGTTACCCTCACCGTACGCGACTATTCTTGGCTACAGGCTCCCGCCCTGGCAGTAAACGGAAACAGCGTATCGGTAGTAGGTCCGGGCAAGGAAGCGTTCACGCTCATCACCATCAACGGCAAAGAGGGCGCCGACCTTACCAACGTAACGGGTGAAGTGAAAATAACAGCTTCCACTGCCGATGGCAAACAAACGATAAGACTGGTTATTAACAGATAAAAGAACAAACAACAATGAAAAAGTTAACACATATTGCATTTATACTATTGATTATGGCAGGGTTTGCATCGTGTAAGGAGGATGAACCCGCATTAGAATTAAAATTAAGCAATACCGAGCCCATCGAACTGCAAAAAAACGGTACGGCGAGCATAGCCATTGAATCCGGCAACGGAGGATATGAGGTGAAATCATCCAACGACAAAGTGGCCACCGCCACCCTGTCGGGGAAATCCGTAGTTATCAAAGCCGTTGGCGAAGGAACTGCCGTCATTACAATCACCGACTCCAAAGGCAAATCGGTTAACGTAAACGTTACCGTAACCTACAAAGTGCCCACAGAGTCCAAGCTATTGTGGAACGGACAAAGTGTGGAGTTCGACAAATCGGGAGCCTACGGCATTGCCATCCTAAACAACGGTGTAGCCGTAACAAACCTTACAAGCGACAAAAAACAATATTACCTCACTTGGGCAGGCGGGCTGTCGCAAGGCGATAAGTCGGGAGGTAAAATGGTTGTGGCGCAAGAAGGAAAAGAAGCGGAATCGACCGATCTTACTTTGGTAAAAGTGGTTCAATCGGGAGACAAAGGAAACTTCATATTGCTTGAAGGAAACGGCAAAAGCGGATGGATTTTCTTCCACGACAAATAAATTCAAACTCTCCATTTTCATCGCGAAAAGCAAACCCACCTTCGGGCTGTTTGGTCAGCCCGAAGGAACAAGATTAAATAAAAGTCATATAAAACAATGTTATTCTCGTACCTACGGTATTTGTTTATCAGTAAGAATCGCCCGTTGTATCAACAAATAGGCAAGAAGCATGGCACAACGGGCTGGGAAGTGTATCGCATAGCGCACGGAAAGCGAATTCGCACTTCAAGGGATAACTACATCAGAAAAGCATTATTGGAACATAAAATTATCGGATAGTAGATTTACAGTTATGCGGAAGATTGACTCACGCGATTTCGAGCGCTTTATGCGTGCCATGAACAAATTGGCTGAAGAGATGGATATGCTGCTGCACCAGAAAATGGCGGCTAAGGAAATCACCATGCACGCAAGTGAGTTGGAGTCTGTTTATCGCAAGTATCGTATGTTGGTAGAACAATTAAGTGAACAAGTAGAGCTGTATGGAAAATCCATAGCGCATTGACCCCGTTCGCCAAGTCGTCGTTGACCCTCTAAAAATTTTCTATATTGCCCCATATAAGTCCTGGCCGACGGGGTCATTCTTATTTTAGTTTATTTATTCTTTCCTGCCTTCATTTTGCGCACGCTTTCACCTGTCAACTCAATTTGGTGTGCCTCGTGCACGATTCTGTCGAGAATGGCATCGGCCACCGTCGGGTCACCGATAGCATCGTACCAGTTGGATACCGGTATCTGAGAGGTGACAAGGATGGATTTTCTTCCGTGGCGGTCCTCAATGATATCCAGCAGGATTGGCCGCTCTTTAGCGTCAAGGGGCACGAGGAAGAGGTCGTCAAGGATGAGCAACGGGCATCGTTCTATCTTTCGGAGTTCGGCCTCGATTGTTCCTTTAGCTTTTGCCACTTTCAGAGCACCCAGCAGTTTTGACGCGTTTGCATAGAAGGTACGTATACCGGATTTGCAGGCCTAGTATCCCAATGCGGTGGCCAGGAAGCTCTTGCCGGTACCGGATGAGCCGGTGATGAACAGGTTCTGAGCCTTGCGGATGAACTCGAGGGAGGCCAGACGTTCCATCTGGTTGCGGTCAAGTCCGCGGCTGATGGTATAGTCTATTTCCTCCAAATAGGCTCTGTATCGGAACGATGCCATGCGTATGAGTCGCTGGATGGCGGCTTCTGAACGGTAATCCCATTCCCGGGAGAGCAGCCAGCCCAGGAAGCTGTCGGGAGTGGCTGCATCCGCGAAGGTTGACGACAGGCTTTCAGTGAAGGCTGCGGCCATGCCGTGGAGCTTCATACGGTTCATAAGGTCGAGAGATATGGTGTTACGGTCTTTTTCGACAGTGATAGGTGCCGTCTTTTCATTTGTTTCCATTATTGTCTTTTTTTAAGTTGTTTGATAAGATTGATTTTGAGAAGTAGTCGCGTCCGCGGATGTTTTTATGGCGTGGGAGTACCGGCGCCTCTCTGTCTATATCACAATCGTCGACAGATGGCAGGAAATCGGCGTCATCCCCCTTTTCCAGAATGTCGAGTACTTCCTGATATCCGTAAAGACGTGCTTGTGATGCGCATGCACACGCTGCTACAAGCCGTTCCAGCCCGAACTTTTTCTCAAGTGAAAGAATGCCGCGACAGCTACGGAACGCTATGGGCGGATACTTCTTATGAACAGCCACCTCCTTCAGGTATACCAGTACGATGTTGTCGATGGAAGCGGCCCGCTCAAAGATCTCGTCAATATCTTTCTCGTAGCTGCCGTGACGGCCCGGCAGATTATGCGACGGCTTCTGCGTGTAACCATAAGGAGTGTCGTCACGGTGATGCGTGGCCACGTGTCTGAGTCCATGAAAAATATCCAGTGTTTCAGCGTCATAGACGATGTCCACACGTTTGCCGATATACTCTTTGGGTACGCTGTAGTGGTGCTTGAGAAGCGTGACGTAGCTGTTACGCATGACCGTTACCGTTTTCTGCTCTTTCATCTGGTAGCCTATAGCCGGAAGAGGACGCAGATAGCCGGCCTCCATCTGTTCGAACAGCTGGCGACGGGAATGCTTGCGCGACGCCATGCGTCGGTCGTTAAACTTGTCAAGCGAGGTGCGTATGGCGCTGTTCAGGGAGTCCAGGTCATGGAACGTCAACCCTTCGATGTCGGCATAAACGGAACGGTACATCAGTTTTACAGCGTTCTCCACGAGTGCCTTGTCCTTGGGATGGCGCACACGGGCAGGATACACGGCACACCCTTAGTGTTCGGCGAAGGCCGCAAACTCTTCGTTGATAACCGGTTCATTGCGGTCACTGCGGGTCACTGCCGACTTCAGGTTGTCAGGCACTATTGCCATGGGGGCACCACCATAGAAATGCAGTGCGTTCTGGCAAGCACCAACAAGATCTTCCTTGCGTTGCGACCATACTGCTTCGCAGTAGGTATAATGGCTGCACGGCAGGATAGCAACGAACACTTCCACTCTTTTCACTTCGCCTGTGACGGCATCTGTCACCTCGAGCCGGTCTCCGGCATAGTCGATGTACATCTGGTCTCCGGCATAGTGTTCCACATGACCTATTACCTTAGTCTGGAGCATATACCGACGCAACAGGATACCGAAATTCGCATGACGGTAACCCTCGGGGTGTTCGCGTTCATACTCTTCGAAGAGCGCGCACACCGTGACGCCTTTCCGGCTCAGGCGCGAGGCGTACTCCGGAAGGAGAGCATCCAACTCAACCCGACGATGCGAGGGTTCTCTGAGGCGTGATTTACTACCGACAAACATCTCATGAAGATGCTCGTCGGACATGGCTAACACTTTCTCGAGGGGAAGGCCGCTATCCTGGTATGCCCGGACATACTTTCGCACTGTGTTGCGGGACAGCTCAAAGGCACCGCTTATGCCTTTTATTCCCATTCCCATTGCGTAGCAACGGAGAACATTTTTTAATTTTGTCATTCTATTATCAGTTTTATACCGTCGGCCAGGACGGAAACCGAAATTACATAAAAACCCCTGTCAAGTATTAAACCTGACAGGGGCATTTTTATTTTGGCGGAAAGGGTCAATGATAAAATGGTCAAGAGGGTCAACGACGACTGGCGAACGGGGTCAATGCGCTATGGATTTTCCACTAAATGCGAAATCGGCTTGATTATCAGACCACGTATTCCAGCGGTGCAACTTGTCCCGATGATTGTAAAATACTCAACTTTCAAGAGATATAACTTTGCTTACGAAACCGTTGGTTTCATAGGAGAAGATATGGAATTGAAAATGTATGACAAAGCCCAAGAGCTGTTAGATAAAAATAAGAAAAAAGGGAAATATGACCTGAAGGCAAAAGAAAAAGCATTCAAAGCCCTTTCTGACAAAGATTATACTTTCTTCCGTATGGAATTTGATATGTTCGACAAGCAATCTTTTATTAACAAGGATATGGCTCTTGTTAAGACTATCGGAGATATTTTGGATAATTATCTTCATTTATACACTTTTTGGACGAAAGAATTAAGTCGAGTTGTTTTGCTAAATAAACTTGTGATGAGCAAAGAAATGACCTCAAAGCAATATATGATAGCTCGTGTTTTGGAAGTTGACGGTTTCGTGTCATTTGAAGTCAATTGTTTGAAAAGAAGTACGGCAAGTGCAAGAAGTCGGTTGCTAAATGAAGCATTGGAAGTCATTTCCCAGTTCAGTAGCCTAAGAAAATACAATACCAATAAATTCAAAGTTGATATTTTGAAGAATTTGAGGAGGATACAAAGAAAAGAGGAAAGTCTTGATGTAGTTAGCTTATCCGAAATTCTCTTCAAGCAAGCAGATGTTATTAATAAAGAAGAATTATAGTATATAGTTATAACAATATGTATATAATACCCTATATATTGGGCGGTTGTATTAACTGCAAGAATTTTGCTCCTTTGTATTTTGTGTAATATGGAAATGAAATAACAAACCCTCTTTGCGTAAATACAAACGAAGCATAAAGGAAAATCTACAGAACAACCTTTATATTATTGGGTGCTATTGAGAATTAGGCATATCAGTAGTAATGTGCAATAGAAACGCAAAGAATAACTGAGATACGCAATTATAATATTGGCTGGTGCATATGCGCAAAGAGATGTATAGAAATATTGGGTTGTCATCAGTTGTATTATAATATGGAAAGTGCAATAATCTAAGGCAGAGTGAAACGAAGCCTTAGAAAGGTAATACGAAGTATATTTTGAGCCGTTTTTGCCTTCGGCTTGATTTCGTGCCTTGTATTCATTTTTTTTGCTCGTGGCTTAATCATCTTTACTCAGATAAAGAAAGCTTTGTAAATTAAAAATAAAGGTGTAATACAAAGAATTTAATATAAATATAGAATATCCGAAAGTCCTTATTCCCGATTCAATAGAAATTTTTGAAATAGAAGGTAAGAAAACTCAAATATCTAAAACTTATGTTTTGTTTGAAAGATGGACAGAAGTTCCTATTCAAAATTCTTTCGGCAATAAAACCCTGTTAAATGTCAATAATCAGCCTTCTTTTGCTGAACTTGCTATTGTTGATTTGTTTGTAAAGAATGGTTGGGATGCTCGTTGGGTTTGTACCCCTATGGTAGGGGAAAGCAAAATCCGCTTTTTCTTGAGGAATGGAAAGATGACAAACTTGTAAATCAAAATAATTACCTGATAAATGAAATTTGGGTTAAAGATTTGCTAAATAAAATCTCATTGTCAAATGATAATTCCTTTTCAGGCTGTTGGGATGTTGTAGCTTGGAAAAATGACAATATTATTTTTGCTGAATCAAAAAGGATGAAAAAAGATTCTATTCGGAAAACTCAAAATAACTGGCTCGAAGCGGGATTGAAAAATGGTTTGTCTGAAAGCAATTTTTTAGTCATTCAATGGAATGTAACTTTATAATTAATAAAAATTATGGAATGTTTTTCTCAGTTGACCCAAGAAACTCTTGGTTATTATGTTTATTTGTTAATCAACCCTTTTGATAACAAGATATTTTATGTTGGCAAAGGAAAAGGCAATAGAGTGTTTGACCACGCCAAAGCAGTTCCTTTTGATTGGTTAAAAAACGAAAAGTTTGATATAATAAGGGATATTATTAATAAAGGTCAGAAAGTAAAGTATTACGTTTTACGTCACGGCATGACAGAAAAAGAAGCATATCTTGTAGAATCAGCTTTTATTGATTTCCTCACTTTCAGTGATTTTAGTTTTATTGCAAATATATCTAATATTGTAGCAGGGCATAACCAATGGGACAAAGGGTTAAAAACGGCTGAGGAAATAGAATTATTATATAATTGCTTGCTTTTGGATGTTGAGAATATGCCTAATAAACTTCTTTGTATAAATTTAAATGCCACTTATAGCTCTTCAGCGGATATTTATGAAATAACAAGAAGAAGTTGGGTATTGAAACCTAAAAAAGCAAATCTTGCTGATTTTGTAGTTGCAGAGTATAAAGGAATTATTCGAGCTATTTTCAAAGTAAATGAAAAAGGATGGCAGAAAGTTGAAAGCGAAGATAATGCAGAATACTTCAAAGGAAAAAGTAAAATTCGTTATTATTTCGAGGGTGAAGAGGTCTTAGATGAAGAGATTCAAAAACTGTATTTACATAAAAAACTACCCCAAAAACAAAAAGGGCAAAACAATCCTATTCAGTACTTTCCTGTAGAGTTCTTCAGTAAAATAAGGTAAATTTGATAGGCTTATCAAAAATTACAAATTTAGTACTAATGTAGAAATATTGTAAAACTATTGGTATATTTGCAATAATAATTAACAGTATTATCATGGAATGTATCTATTGTGGATTTAGCCTTCCCAGCAACGCTAATTTTTGTCCTAAATGCTTTAAACAAGTGATTTGCTTAAGTTGTAAAGAATTACTTTTTAAAGATTCTCAAATATGTATTTCATGTGGAGAACCCATAAAAAATAGACCTAAAGTCTCCGACAACTCTATTAACAATATTCATTATTCTGAAACTGAAAATTCTAGGGAATTTACAGCTTCTTTTACCGATACCGTTGCGGGTAATGTTGTTGAAACTCTCGCACAATTGCTCCCATTAAAACCGAATAAAGCTATTGATTTGCAATCAAAGGATAAGGATGATGTTTTTATAGAAGATGCTCTAGTCATTGATCAAAATAGTAATGAAACATTAAAGGTGGAAAATGAATATGCGGAAAGACAAGAAGAAAAAGTTGATGTAAAAACTAAAGTAGAAGAATCTCCGAATAAGGATTTGGAAATTCTTGAGAAAATATTTAAAGAAAAAGATGGGTCTGTTCGTATTTATGACACTAGAATAAAAGCAAAGAATAAAGGTGATTTTGTTGCTAGAATTACTTTATTATTTTTATATCTTAATAAAATAAAAGGGGCTGAGGAAATAAAACGGGAAAAATTAAATGATTTTTTGAAATCTGAGGATTTGTATGATGGAAATTTCAGGAATTGGTTGAGTAATAATGTCAAGTTTATTTCGATTGATTCTGATTTAATTTCTTTGAGACCCGAAGGTCAAGAAAAGGCAATAGAAATTATGTCTGAATTTAATAATGATAAAATTGAGAACGGCTGGGAATATCAAAGAAGCGGTAAAAAAAGTTCTGCACCTAAAGAGGAAAAAGATAATACAAACGAGAGTAATGTAAAGAATAAGAGTAAGAGTAAGAGTAAGAAAATTTTAAATTATCAACTAGATAATTCATTAGACCTTTTTCCTAAAGATAAACAGTCTTTAACTGACTTTTTTAATGTCTATAAAGCATCAATTAATTTTGAATATAATTTGATATTTGTTTACTATCTTGAGAAGATTTTATTGCTTGAATCTATTAATATTAGCCATATTTATACATGCTATAAGGGAATTGGTTTAGAAGTACCAAATATTTATCAAAGTTTAGTTGACACTAAAAAGAGTAGAGGATGGATTGATACGTCTGATATGAATCATTTAAAAGTGTCTGTAGCTGGAGAAAATTATATAGAACACAAAATGAAAAGAGCATAGTTTATGGATTTAGATGATTTCATAAAAAAAATTCCTGAGAATAATAATTTATCTGCATCCCAATTAATACCTTATTTTGCATATTTTCTTTTAAGAATAAAAGGTTTAGATTCTTTTTCGGCAAAAGATATTGAGAATTGTTTCTCGGAATCGCATATAAAACCTTATACTAATATACCTTCATTTTTATCAAGTAAATTAAAAGGTCAGAGTAGTCTTTTCATTAAAGACAAAGAAGGGAAGTATCACTTACAACGTAAAGTTATACAAGAAATAGAGCCTATAATAAAAACTAATGAAGAAGCACCCAGCCCATCAAATAATCTATTCCCGATTGAATTATTAGATAATACACGTGATTATATAAAAAAAGTAGCAACTCAAGCAATATCGTGCTATGATTTCAACTTATTTGATGCTTCATTAGTAATGATAAGGAAGCTTATAGAAACTTTAATTATAGAGCTTTTTGAAATTGAAGGCATTGCTAATAAGATAAAAAATGATAAAGGACATTTTTTTTACCTTTCTGATTTAATTGATAAACTGGAATCTGAGACTAGTTGGAATCTTACTAGAAATACAATTAAAAGCCTTGGTGATATAAAGAAGTATGGTGACTTAAGTGCTCATAATAGAAGATTTAATGCTAGAAAACCTGATTTAGATGGACTCAAGAAAGATTTAAGAATTGTAATTGAAGAATTAGTTGTTTTAATAGATTTTCAAAGAAAAAGATAATGAAATAAGATCAGATGACTTCATCCAAGTAATGAGACTGTAAAGTAAACTGTGTCAAAGAATAAATTCATTTTTTTATTACTTTTA
>ENA-UOOE01001650-UOOE01001650.1-fermentation-metagenome-genome-assembly--contig:-NODE-1650-length-18306-cov-41.898690_pt1 | contig 18306 bp, 10 predicted proteins | sample MGYA00245776_ERZ724021 | MGnify/ENA primary metagenome ERZ724021 (study PRJEB28704, sample SAMN03018321) | fermentation metagenome | biome: anthropogenic terrestrial biome; feature: soil... | reverse complement strand
TCCGGATCTGCCGCACCGCATGGATTTTGCTTACGTGAAGTGGATCAGTTAAAAACGCACTTTCCGATGAGCAGTATTTTAAGAAAATGCTTGTTTTGTTGTGCAAATTATGTATATGTGATACCGCTTTGGGCGTTCGGGTTGAATTATTAGATTGGCGCCAACGTATCACTTTAGGGAAAGTATTGCCTGCCGCACCGCATGGACTTTGCTTTTTTTTTGAGACAGCCTCTTTTTGCATAGACTTCCATCGGTTTGTTGTTTCGGTTCCAGAGGTATTCCATCGTTACCGGCGGAATGGTTGAGAAGGTTTGTGCAAGCACGTTTTATTCGCATCGAACAGTTCAAAACTCTGCTTTTTGCAGTAGTTCTCTTGCATGGTGTGGTTATCCCGGGTTTTGGTTTCCGCTTTTTGCGCTTGCATTGGTCTACATGGATGTTTGGAAAGGAGTGTTGTTTCAAGAGTCAACTTTTTTCAGGTAAAAGTATACTATTGAAAATTCAGCATTTTTTTTCAACCATACAAATAAGTTTCGTGATAGTGTATGATATTGCAATTTGTACCGGATCTTCAAGTTTAACTTTTTAGCTATATAAAATTAATACTTCGTTAAAACTTCATTTATAATGCTGACAGTCAACAATTTATATCAGGCCCTCTAAAAGTGCCATACTCTATTGATATTCAGTGAATTACAAGAACTATTTAAAAAAATTACCGAAGTATTATAAAATTAAAATTGAAAAATAAATGAACGAGTCTCCTCCAATAAGTCTTTTTTCTTAAAAATTTCACAATATGATCATTGATATTCAATAAGTTGCAAACCGATAAAATTGGGTTTTGAGGTTTTCGGAGAGGACTCATGAATAGTTTAATAAAGACTTCCCGATTGAAATTTCTTCAATCGGGAAGTTGTATATAATGATTTACGTCGGTAACGCTTGAGATAGGTTGACCCTTTTATTGTTCAACTGTGCTATCCCGGGGATCAAAGACAAAAGTCATTTTATTACCTGAGCCAAATAGTTGTTTAGCCAGATTATGTATCCTTGCTGCATTAACCTCATCCAACAATTCAGAATCATTAGTATCCAGAAATTCTTCATTTAATATTGATTGGGTAATGATGGTAGACCAGGGAATAATCTTATTATTATTCAGGGCTTTTTCCCGATATTTCTTTACTTCATCAATCTCTTTTATGGTAGGTCCATCCTTTGCTAATAGATCTGCTTCATGCTGTACAACTTTCAATAATTCAGGAATCATTGAAGAATTAGTCTCAAATTCAATCTTTACAACAAGTTGCGATTGAGGGTGTCTGATGAGTGATGCGGATACAGCGACATGATAGGTGCCTCCTCTGTCCTCGCGAATGCTTTGATAACATCTTCTGGATAATATATCACGTAAAAACAGCGTGTTTGCATAATTTGTTGAGCTATATTCAATATCTGTATGGTAAGTGATAGATACTGAAGCCTTCGATGTTATTGTGTTTTTCGCATTATAAAAAAGTTCTACTTTTCCTCTGTTTAATTCAGGATCTTTGTATTCCAAAATTTTTTCTTGTGCGTGGTGATTGACAGCAATAGAGGCTAAATATTTTTCTATTAAAGGGACAGCATCTTTAACAGGCATAGGGCCGGTAAATATGAATGTAAACTCAGCTGGATTACAAAAATGACGCTTATAAAGTTTATTTAATTTTTCCGTATTAATTGACTGAATATATAGAGTATCGAAGTTAGTTTTAAGAGGATCGGAAGAGTAGGTAAGTCTCTTAACTGAATCCTCAAATAGTTTTGTTTCATTTTTTTCTTCTCCGATAGTCTTTAAAAATAGTTGTTGGAACTTACTGAGCTCTGTTTGGTCTGCAGAAACGTCAGTGAAATGGGAGTAGAGCAGTTTAAAGAAATTTTCACTTTTTTGCGGATAAAAATCCCCTGAATAGTTATCTGTTCTTCTGTTGACTGACTGGCTTAATCTGATGCTATTGGTATGTTTCCATTCACTCAATTCATTCCAGTTTAAGTTGGCTACATTATAGTACCTCATGTAATTTTTCAGAATCATAATCTCCTCTATGGAGTGAGGACGAGCATAACCTCCCGGAGTAAAGGCTGATAGCCTAACTTTTTTACCGTTTCCGTACGATTCTTTCCATATGACCCTTGCTCCATTTTCAAGCTTGATCTCAGTGGTTGAATCAAGTGGTACTTTATATTTAATGCCAAAGTCAGCTGCACTTATCTGGCGGAAACCTGAAATTCTACCTGGATTTATTGGTACTGAGAGAGCAAGTTCTTTTTTGATCACAGGGTTATATTGTTCTAGAGCTTTATTTTGGACTGATTTAACGAGCCCTAACACCTCAGTGGCTGAAGGAAGTGATTCTTTGTCACTTTCCGGTGCAGCAAAGATTATTATCCTGTTGTTTTCATTTAAAAAGACTTCAATGTTGTCATTAATATCTGAAATTTTCATTTTGTCTAACATTGAGTATGTCAGATCCATTAATTCTGTATGATTCACAAGTGCCTTGTTCCGTGTAAAGTTTTCTACTGCAATATTAACAAAATCTTTGTTGGCCGGTTTTTGCACTTGATTAGATTGTTTTTTTCTGATGTTTGCTCTTACAATATTTTTAGCATTATCCAATTCTAATCTTGTCATTCCATGTTGCCTTATACGTTCAACTTCTTCTAAAACACCATTGAGAGCTGTGTATAGATCTTTCCCGTGTGCAGGCATAGCAGTTGCAGTAAAAGTTTTACATGTATAATCAATTTCACCGAATACCGGAACGATTACGCGAAAATCAGCACCGGTCTTTTTGGCTCTTTCCGTACATCTTGATTTAAACATCTCTAAAAATAGTTCTTCCACAAGCTTATCGTATACAAATGCATGTGTTTGCCTTTCGGCAACAGAGCGATGCGGTATTTTTACAGTCATCCTTACTGAGCTCGCTTTTGTTTCAGGATCAGTGAAAAATCCAACAATGGGCTCCTTGTTATCGGGAACCGTATAATATATCTTCTTCGTTTCATTTTCAGGATTTGGGATTGTGGAAAACCTCTCTATGATTTTTTTTTCGATCTCTACGGCATTAATATCTCCTACAACAATTACTGCTTGCAGGTTAGGCCTGTACCATTTATGATAGAAGTCGATTAAATCTTGATGGTCAAAGTTTTCTATCACTTCAGCTAATCCTATAGGGGTCCTTTCGGCAAAACGTGAGTTGGTACGTTGAATTTTTGATATGGTCTGCATTGTTCTTGTCAGCGGGTTGTCACCTCTTCGCATTTCTTCACGAACTACTCCTCGCTCACTTTCAATCTCTTCAGGCAGACAGTTGATGTAGTGTGACCAGTCGTGCAGTGCCAATAAAGCAGTATCAACCACTGAACTCCTGGTTACAGGTACTTCCGATATATTGTATACAGTACGGCTCATGGAAGTGTATGCATTTACATTTACCCCAAATCGTACGCCTATACTTTCGAAATAGTTGAGCAATTGCTTACCGGGAAAATGTTTTGTACCGTTAAAAGCCATATGTTCTAAAAAATGGGCCAATCCGCGCTGGTTTTCCTCTTCCTGCAGAGAACCTACATTGTGGACAATAAAAAAATCAGCTCTGTTTTCACTTAATTTGCTCTCTCTGATATAATAGGTAAGTCCATTTTCTAGCCGACCTGTAATAAATTCTTTATCGACAGGCAATGCTTCTGATATATCGAACGATTGTGCAGCTAAGAATGCAACCTGAACGAGCAATCCAATTATAAGAAACGTTTTCTTATTCATATTATACTTGTTAATAATGTAGTATTTCCAGTAATTTATTTATTTTCGATATTAAAACCCAGCGTAAAAGCAAGATAAGGCCGGTTCTCGTAAATCCAGTTTTTTCTGTCTTTACCCAGTAAATTATCCATTCCTATAGCAATACCTGCCTTTAGGTTGTTGTAACCCATATAGACGGCAATTCCTTTTTGTAACACTACCCCGTCGTACTCATCATCTATAGCATGATCTGTGGTGGTTGGGGATATAAAAGTGTTCCCTATTCCCATAAACAGGCCGTAAAAGAATTCGTAGTTGGAGATATTTCTTACATATAAGCCAGACTTGTGGTTTAAATAATCAATATTATATCTGTTTTTCAAATATCCGGCACAAATTGAACCGTTAAAATCGCAATTTAGCTGATGAGAAACTTCCTTTACAGCAGGTCTTAATTTAAGCGGGAGAATAATGAAATTCATTTTAAAGGCATTTTCATGGAAAGTTATTCGCGGCAAAATGTTTTTTTCGCATAAAATTAATGGGTAGATTTCTACTGTCGAACTATCAAAATCACATGTGAAGTTCTTGCTGTTTATCCGGAATATTTCCACTTGATCTTCATCACCCTTAACAAACAGATCTTTCGAATCAGTCCTTCCGGCCTGTTTGAAAAATCTGTTGTTAATTTTTCGGGTTGATGTGTTTTTCAATGTCCAACATCCCGGTAATACAATTAGTGCAGCAAGAAGAAAGAAGGGAAACAATCTTAGACACATATTACAACTATTGATACTTGCTATTTGGCTGCTATTTCATCCAAAAGATATCCAACATCAGTACAATTGTCGATATACCAAAGTACATACCGGATATCAACCGAAACACAGTTTGTCATCTCATCCTGATAGTAATACTTTGAAGCCAAGGACTCTTTGTTTCCGTCGAATGCCAATCCTATCAGCTCGCCTTTCCCGTTCATGACAGGGCTTCCCGAATTGCCGCCCGTAATGTCATTGTTTGTAAGGAAGTTTACATGCAATTTTCCATCCTTTCCATATTTTCCCCATTCTCCTCTTTTAATTATATTGAGAATATTTTCAGGATATGCAAAGTCATAATCATAAGGATTATACTTGTCAATAATGCCTTGCGTGGTTGATATATAGTTGTAATTGATTGCATCAGATGGTTGCATTTTGCACACATTTCCATAAGTAAGTCTCATGGTAAAATTGGCATCCGGATATTGTAATATACCTGCACTTTTTTTCTTGTTGTACAATGCTTTTTCATAAAGACCGTCCATTTTGTACAATGACACTTTACCCTTTAATATCTGTGTTTCATCTTTGCGTAAATCAGATATTTTTATATCTCTAGCCAACTTAACTGCTGGATCTTCCATGAAGAGCTTAATGTTGTTTTTTTCTTTCGCTGCCTCTTTAAATCTATTGGGATCCAGCATAACAGAATTATCGAATATCTCACTTGTCATTGCTGCGTAATTGTCTTCGAACTTTCCTGTCAGATACTTTATAAATGGCCCCCAATATTTTTCAGGTACGTTTTCGATAAATAGTCTCAGTTGATACTCCATAAGCTCTTTTTCTACTCGGGCATCATATTCAGTAAATAATTTTTCAACCCTTTTTACGAATGAGTCATACGATTGATTGTCGTCAGGTTTTAAAGAGTTTACCCTGTTCCCCAGTGCAATAAATCCCTTCCCTGAAACGAGCGATTGGCGGTAGTATGTCATATATTTTTCGATTTCTTCCACATCTTTGTATCCTCTTTCCATCATCGACAGGAGTGAGGCGTCATTTTTCCAGTATTTGTTTTCTTCCTGCCTTTTTTTCTCTACAACATCAAATCTTCGTGTGCAAGCAACCTCACCTGCCAGGGATTCCTGTACGTTGCTTAAACCAAAAAATATATTTGAATATTTCTTGCGTATTTCGGAATCTCTGTTCATCCATTTTCTGATAATTTCCATTTTTGTCCCCATAGATTCCACCATTATAGGCCCAATTATTCTTTCATTCATATCTACTTTGAAAGAGGAACTGTATCTGTCGGTTCTCCCCGGAAAGCCAATTATCATAGCAAAGTCGTTCTCCTGAACACCATCCAGTGAAATCTTCAGAATTTTTTTGGGTTTAATTGGAATGTTTTCATCTGAGTAAGCTGCAGGTCTTCCATTTTTATCTCCATATATACGATACAGTGCGAAATCACATTTATGTTGAGGCCATTCCCAATTATCAACATCGCCTCCAAACGCTGCGACCTGAACAGGGGGGGCGCCAACAAACCTTATGTCGGTATAGGTATCATAATAATACATATAATACTTGTTGCCATTCCACATGGAAGAGCACGAGGCTTCGTATCCGCTTTGCTGCTTGTGTTTATTTTCGATAATACTAAATACACGTCGCGAACCGCTTGGCTGTTTTATTTTCTGTAAAGAATCTCTGACATGGTTCACTTCGTTTGTGCAATCTACCACTTTTCTTAGGAAATAGATGGTTTTCCCTTTTACAGGTATCTCCTCGGAGCTGTTTTTTGCCCAGTATCCATTCTCCAGCAGGTTGTTTTCAGGGGTACTTAGATTGAAAATATCATCATAAGCACAATGATGATTTGTTATTAAGAGTCCTTTATTGGAGATCATACTGCCGGTGCAACCAAAATCTAATGAAACAACGGCATCTTTCAGAGAAGCTTCATTTTCACTGTATATAACTTCTGACCCAATTTCCAATCCCCTGGTTTCCATGCGCTTTTGCAGTTCATTATTCAGAGCTTGTATCAGCCACATGCCTTCGTCTGCCTTTACTGTGTTTGCACTTATACCTATTAAAATTATCAAGATGATGATATATTTTCTCATATCAGATTTTCTTTTGTAAAATTTCTGTTTATTTAGTATTGTTATTCTGTTTGTTGTTTCTTGTCCTTGAAATCTAATCTTGCATCTATTTCTTTGATCTCTCCACTTGTCATTTTTACACTCCATTTATCCGAACAAAGATTTTCCCATAATTTCTCTCCGGAAATTACTGAAGGGACATAGACTATTTTCATGGAAGGAGTATCATTGTCATCTAAAAATGTCTCCAGTCTCAAAACTCCTTCGTTTAAAGAGAGGTAACTAGATAAATAGGGAATATTTCTCGAATAGATTGGTTTGTCAAGTTCAGGAAAGGGTACCACCAATGATGCAGAGTCTAATCCGGCAAATTTCTTAATATTCTCCTTATAACGTGAATTGTATTTATTGAAATGCCTTTCCAGAAAATCTCTCCGTGTAATAGTATCGGTTTCCGTTTCAATTTTCACAAATTCAAAATTCAAATCTCTTATATTCTCTTGCCCATCGGCCGAACGAATGATAAGCTGCCTTTTCTCTACAATATTTTTTAGGAACTCTTTATCAACGGGTTCGTCAATATCCATATACAGATGTACGGTTAGCGGACATGAAAACTTGGTCTCAATTCCAAAATACTTATCATTTCCATATTGTCTGAACTGCATTCCGAGATAATTCGGATCTAATTTATCGTACATCTTTTCGGTATACATTGTAATTACTTTAATCAGACTGTCTGATAATTCGGGATTTACAATCTTGAACTTCACAGGCGTATATGTTGCTCCCATGATCTCCTCTTCGCTTGTTTGAGTTGGATCGTAGAGGATGTTTGCAGTTTGAGTTTTAACAAAAGTAGATACACCATAAACACCGGGAACACGACGTAACTTTGCGGAAAATGCTTTTGAACTACCGTAACAATGTACAGAGCTTAGTCCTTCCATTTTGAATGTTTTAAGCTTTACATCTTCGATGTTATCACCCCATGTTTCATTGATTGTAGGCATTTCCCACTTAGAACCAATAATCAATGCAATGATAAATAGAACTATTGTTAATATGGCCGGTAACCAGCGGTTATATTTCTTCTTGTTGAATGTAAGTGCATCAGAAGGACAAGCCGATAGACACTCGCCGCATAGAGTACAATCCACTTCCTTTACAACTTTGTTTTTGTCAACAGGGAGGTTGTAGGGGCATTTTTTGGAGCAAAGTCCGCAGTCAGTACACTTTCCCTCATCCTTATTCACCTTTATCAATGGGAAGACTTTGGGTTTTACCATGAAAACTTCAAGGATATACCCCATAAGGCAGGCTGTTATCAAAAGATATAACCATGGAATATTTAATCCTAACTGAATAAGAATTATATATAGGATTATCATGGATAAGAACGAAATGGTAAACTTGAACAGGTTACTTAATGCGCCCAAAGGACAAACATATTTACACCAGAACAATTTAATGAAGAAACTTCCTAAGAACAGGATTACTAAAGAAGCAACTGCCATCCATAATGTGATCTCCCCATGAAATCCGGTAGCAGCTGCATAGTAGGGATCGAAATTCTTACAGAATAGTTCAGATGTACTCAATGTCATGTAAAAAACGATAAATAGGAGTATGTATTTTACCGATCTGAGAATTTTATCTACAACGGTTCCGTTCGCAATTTCAATCCCTTTAATCTTTGTCTTTTTTCGAAACTTAAACATATATTCCGAAACCAATCCTACAGGGCATAAGTAACCGCAGAACAACTTGCCAAAGAGAATTACTCCCACTCCAAGTGCCAGGCCCATCAAAACCTGAACTGTGGTCATACTGCAGGCTAAAGTTTCGCTGGATAGGTAAGATCCAAAAGCTTGAAGGCCGCCAAAAGGACAATACGCTTCCGGATCGGAAGAAGTTTTAGAGAAAACATTGGTCATTGTGATGATTATTGCAAATAATACACCCCATTGCAGTAGATGTCTGAACCAATTTTTTTTGAAATGTCTCGAAAATAGTTTCATAATTTATTTTATTGTATTAATATATTGTTGTATCGTTATTCTTTTCGCTGTTTCTTCTAAAAAACATAGCTCGTTGATAAAGACAGAAATGATCTCTTCTGTTTGTTTTTAGCTACTATCTTGTGGTATTTCATACAGAATTCTAAAGCATAATTTTTATCCGGATTCAATAAGTGACGATACCTTGCTCCAACATTGATGTTTGTTCTGGAGGCATTACGGTATTGATAATCTATTTCCAACAATCTCTTATTTAGTTGCAGCATGCCTAAATTGCCTGAGCTTTCCGAATTTAATGAGTTTCCTTCATCTGAACCTTTAGAGAATGCTACCCCGGCTTCCAGTTCAATTATATTTTTTTGCTGAGGATAGAAATACTTCCTCCCCTCAAAGTACAAAGTATTGATGTTAAAATGTTGATTGTAAGTCTCGGGGAAAATTTTGTAAGTTTTCTCGTTAATCATCCTGTTAAACCCAGCTGTTAGGTTGAAATTATATTTCCAGTCGGTTTTTTTATAGCAAAAGCGATAAGCAGCATCTAGTTCTTTAATGGAAGTCATATATCTTAAAACGCTCCCTTTTTCATAATATTCCCACGATTTAATTTCTCCCGGAACCTGCTCATAATTATTAATTATGTAATTCGAAGCCCTTTCGTTGCTGTTTAGATTAAATTTTATAAAATGATTGGAGCTGTTTCCTAAAAACTTGATAGAACCGCCATAATGGTAGTTTAGCAACTCTTCACGACTGTACTTTTTGGTAAGAAATATCCCTTCGTAGTTGTTGAGTTTCCCATAATTCATTTCTAATTCATTGAACCACTCGAGATTATTGTTATTGTAGTCAAGTTGAAATGCCCCTCCAAGTAAATTAAAAAAATAGCCTCTTTTAAGAATGGTTGCTGAAGTTATTCCTGATTTGGCCATAAAAAACAGTCCTTCCATGTAGTATATGTTTTTCCCTGTCAAATCTCCGATAAAATCATAGGTCACTCTGTCTACATCGTACTTATAGTTGAAGTTCAGACCTGTAGTGAAATTTGCAGTTTTGTGGGTAACACCAGGTTTTATACATATTGACGAATATACATTCGAGTTTCTTCCATCAGTTCTTTTTGCCATTGTTGCAGTGTGATAACTAATGCCAATTCCCAATGCTGTTTTATTAGTCAGGGCATATGCAATTTTTCCGGACATGTCGTAACTCTCGCTTAGGACTTTCCCCGGAATTGAGTCCAGCATAGGGTTTGTTGTAAAGTCAGGTATGTAGTTGCCTAGCCAGGTTTGATTCTTTTTGGTGTCATATTTGTATGTGAAATCACCATAAAAAAGCAGTTTCTTAACTTTCCTATAAGCTTGTGTAGCAACTCCGAAATTAAATAAATTTTCAGCCGAATTGTAATTTCTGTAATCACCACTCTCAGAATTGTAAAAGCCTCCAACAGAAGCATAATCCTGAAACTGATAATAGGCCAGTCCCGAAACATTATCAGAAACAGCCCATGGAGCACGTAATTGTATTTCTTCAAATGTGTAGTCAATTTTTTCATTTTTATCGCTTGCCTGTGCGAACATGTTGAATGTCATTAACTGCCATGATACCCATGCTCCTAGTATAATTATATATCTTTTTTTCATGAAATAAATATTTAAAATATAACGGGTTAAATAACGCCAGCTTATTGATTATATAAAGTAGGATGAGGTATAACTTCGAAATCGTTGGATGAATTGTTCGTGTCCATATATACTATTCTTCCACCTGTTTTTTCCGTTTCTTCATTGTCGACTTTTCTTATGATACTCTGTCCCTGACCCGATCCTGATATCATTGCAAATCCGTTATCAATCTCTGGCATGAATCTTTTGGTATCTGTGGGATTTCTAAGGCATTCAACAGCATCTAAAATAAGATTTTTATCAACAAGCAAAGCGCTTGAATTAATGTTTGAGGAGTTCGGATTTAACGCGTAATTGTCCAGAATATACTGTTCAATACTCTTTCCACCCAGGGTAAATATAAAAAATCCTGGACTGAAATTAGAAATTACAAAAGCTTTTGCACTCCCAATTTTCCAAATCCCCTCAAGTAATTTGACACCCGCTTCGGGAGTAGCATGGCTAGGGGTCATGATGGGATCATAAATGGCCCAATATCCTGGTCTCCCTAAGTTTACAGAGGTTTGCACAGATGCGGAGTGATCTATAGCATTGAGTGCTAAAACCACTTCCCGGCCAGGTTCAAGAATGTTGTCTTTACCGGTTCCGGGAAACATCCATACCATGGATGCTGCCGGAATGGAATCTCTCAGTTCCGAGGTCCCCGGTTTTACCCAATCAGACAAACGTCCGTTGGTGGGAGCATTAAATGGATAAACCACACCTAAACACAATGAATCAAGGTATGCGTCCTGATCTGAGTTATTATATAGGATAATGTATTTGTCAGTAGTATAGCTTTTGCCTGTTTCTTCGTTGAAACATCCCCCAAAATACAACTCTTTGAATACAATCTGACTCGATTTCGATGCTGTAAGCTCAATTTCAACGCTGTTTGACTGGGATATCGCATCAATTTTTTCAGACATTCCGTTAAAGAGGTAAAGGATTCCTCCCGAATCTCTAAAGGATGTTTCGGTTGACGCTATGTAGTAACCTGGAGCAACTCTGATTTCTGCAACCCCCTGTTCATCGGTAATGCCTTTAAACTGAAGACCTGCTGTGTTATCGTAAAGTATAACCTTTAATCCTTTTACAGGATAATCATATCCTTCTGGCATTTTTACGCTTACAATAACAGTTCCACTTAATTCTGCTTCACTGAATTCATCTGATCTGATATTCTCGAGGCAAGAAGGAATAATTAAAATGAAGCTTATAGAAATAATACTGTATAAATATCTTTTCATTTTATTTGATTTTAATGTTTTTGAAATTTTTCTGGCGCTGTGTTTGCACCCAAGTATCTGATGATCAAAATTTAAATTTCACTTCTGCTCCAAAATATATATCTGAATTTAATCGGTTCCCAATTGCATTAGGACGTGCTTTATCCTTCATGATCGGCGTATGATTTGTAAAATTATTTGCATAAAACGATAGGGAGGTGTTATCGCCAATTTCCTTTGTCAGTCTTATATTAGCCATCATATATGGTTTATATCCTGTTGGCAGAAAGTAGTAGCTGTTGTTTGTAGTTTCCCTTAAAAGAGCGAGCCGAGTTTTTAACACAGGATCGTTGGTGGTGTGAAAATCTGAAAACGGATGTCTGTTTCCATCAAAACCTATGTAATATGTTGGATCTCTATAGATATCCTGCAGCACATTTTTGTTTGAAAAATCGTCATATATCGGCTTCCCATTCTGATCTTCAATGTATGAGTTTGCCGGATCAAAAATATATCGCGATTGATTGAACCAGATAAACTGAGTGGTTAATGAAACAATCATTCTAATTGCAGGAATGTTTGTTACAAAATTCAGATTGGTGTTAAACCTTCTGGCACTGTTACCGATATCGCTGCCGGTATTTTTGTCGAATACTGCTAAATAGGGGAAGACCTCCTGTGGATTTACCGGATCGTTACTGTTTATCTTTTTAAGTTCTTCTCCATCTTTACTGTCTTCCGTTTTCAGGTAAGCACCGTTAAGAATAACCGTAGTGTTCAGTGCCTCGATTTTAGGGAATGACATTGAATATTCAATGCCCCATTTATCTATTTTACCCCGGTTATCCGGCCTGCTAAATAATTTAAAATCATTTCGGAGTGTATGGGATACTTCAATGTAATTTCCTGTTTCATCTTTTGCATATACGGTGCCGTTCTCAAATTTTGGATCAGCATTTTCTCCGGTCAAGGCGTTATAATATTTAATAGTATTAGTCTTGAAATTAACATTTTGGGTAATACCATCAACCAGTTTTTCTTTAAAATAGGTAATCTGTGCATTAATTCCGGAAATGTTTACATCAATACCCATCTCCATATTATAGGTCTTGTTGGGTTTTAAGTTATATGGCAGCAGTTCATCAATAATATCGGTCTGTATTACCGCAAGTGACTTGTTGGCTTCCGTACTGCTATAACGGAATAGGTTATAATCCATATAAATCGGTGCAGGATACAGATAACCGATCGATGGCAACTTTTCCATTATTCCCCAACCACCCCTGAAGTTTAATTTTCTCAGGCCACCCCTGAATTTAGGTTTGAATAGTTCGTATCTCGCATTAAACCTGGGCTCAACAGTAGGATTATAATTATATCCTTCCAGTTTCATTTTGGTTATACGAGCTCCACCTACAAGTTCCAGAGTGGATTTTTTTATTGGTATTTTAATTTTTTCTTCGGCGAATAAGCTGATGTTGTCCATGAAAGGGATCTCTTTATAATTACGTTCTCTGAAAAAGGGAGGAGTTGCATCGGTATAATAACTACCCCTTCCTTTGTTTCCATCACGGTTATATTCAAATCCAAGTAAACTGGCGAATAGGGTTTTTCCCATCAACTTATTAAGATTCCCATGAATTTTGGCATTAAAGGAAAGTGGAACACTTTCCAGCCAAAAATCTTCCTTATAGAGAAGTTCTGTAAAATAGCCTTCTGATATTCCTGGCACTTTAGTGTTTGTTGTTGGAGTGGGGGTTCTGTTTATGACGGTGTATTGATTTGTTTTTTGTTTTTGATAGACTGCCGAAATATTGTAGTTTAGCACAGAAATGTAGGGTTTATTAAGCATCCAGGACCCATAAATGGATGTGTTTAAATTATTTGTAGAGGACTTGGAAAAGTCTTCTTTTGAGACATCCGGATCTTGTGTGACATTATTGGAGGTAAAGTTACCATTAACCTTGAAATTAAACCTGAATGGCGTTTTTTCTTTATTGAAAGTATTGGAGTAAGTTAATCCAATCGTTGTCCGGTCAAAGATATCAACAGGCGAGATATTTTTCTTGAAAGCCTTGGCGTAATCCATGCTCACGTTTAAAAATCCCACGTTATATGGCAGCCTGTATCCTTTATTAATTGATCCAGCTTTTGTCCTTGGATCAGATTTTATCCTCACTTCGTAGGGTGTCATACCTGCCTTGGTTTTCACTACAATCGCGCCTGAGGTCATATCACCATACTGAGCCGAAAGTACTCCTGTCATAACTTCTACCGATTCGATATTGTCAGTTGGGATTTTTCTGTAGTCGAATGTGGCACTTTCTACCTCTGCATTATTGGATACTTTATTACCATCAATCAGTAAGCCTACTCCGGCAGCATTTAACCCGCTAAAATCCTTGATGCTCCTTATGGTTATTATGTTCTGAGTAGTTAGATTGGGATTGTTTATAAGTGCACCCGGCATAAGTTGCATAACATCTGCAAGGCTCGATGGCTGAAGGTGATCAATAGAAGCCTTTTCCATTATATGAGATGAGTTTATTGCCCCGCCTGACTGAGCTGTAACTATAACATCATCAAGTAACAAATTGCTGGGCTCCAGCAAAATATTCAAATTTGAAATATCCTTTGTTACACTTATCGGGATAGAGTAGGTGACATAGCCCATACTCGATGCTTCAAGAGTATATTCACCGGGAAGGACGTTCTGGATGGAAAATTTACCGTTTTTGTCACTCGTTGCCCATAAATTGAGCTCTTTTAATACTACGACGGCAAAAATAATTGTTTCTCTATCTTTGGAATCGATTATTGTACCGTTAATGGCAAAACCATTTTTTTTGGTTTCCTTTTTTTGATTAATTGGTTTTTCAAAAACGATTTGTTCTTTTTCTTCGTCCAGGTAAAACACAATTTGTTTATCGTAAATTTTATAATTAAAATTGCTTCCGTATGTGATGATGTGTAGGATATCTTCAATTGATTCATTCTTGATGTTGATATCAATTTTTTTACTCATCTCATCGTTCAGATTACCAGGTATAAGAAAAATGAAGTCGCTTTTTTTCTCAATTTCAGAAATCACTTGCTTAATGGATACATTATCAAGCCTGATGCTGATATAAGTCTCCTGTGAAAAGGTTGTTGCGTTTGCAGAAAGAATTACAGCAAGTAGTAATACATTCAAAACCTTGAACATTTTAAATACCATTTTGGCATTATCAGGTTTTCCCTGTTGTCTTATACATTTATTCTTCATGATGCGAAATACTTTTATTGGTTACATTGTGTGTGATAATATAATGATTGAAAAGTATGGTTATGTAGATGATAAACAATGAGATGATAATTATTTTAGCCATTTATACTGAAAACATTTTGTTAGTTGTAATCTATTTTGCGATCTTTTTATTATTTCTTATGTAAATTGTGTTATTTTCTTTCTTATATGTTGTGTTAGATAGTATTGCGATTGATTTCATTACATTGTCTATATTATCAGAAAGATATAGTTTCCCATTGCATGTAAGACCTTTCAGGTTTGTAGCATTTGTACATTTTAACGAGAAATTATAATTTCGTGCTATGTAATTCAATAAATCCTCTACGGGCGTTTCATTAAGTATTATATACCCTTTAGTCCAGGTGATATATTGCGATGCATCAACCTGACGCTTGCTAAATGAGTGATTGTTATTGAGTAATGCCATTTCGTTTGGCATAAGCAGAAAATCTATATCTTTTTTTGTTTTTTTTGCCATTAAATTCACTTTGCCTTCCGCTAGTACAACAGTCTGTGGCTGTTTTTCATACGCCGAAATACAAAATTTTGTTCCTAACACGCTGACACAAAAATCGGATGTTTTAACAAAAAAAGGTGCTTTTTTATTTTCAGCCACTTCTATATACATCTCGCCTGTTATTGATATTTCGCGCTTATTTTCTTCGAACTCTGAAGGGAAGGTCAGTGTAGAACCTGAATTGAGCCAAATCTTTGTTCCGTCGTAGAGGGTAACTGTTGTACGTTTTCCGTAAGGTACTATAAGTTTATTGAGCCCATTCTTGCTCATTGCAATTTCAACCTCTCCCCCTTTGTTATCATCTGGGATTCTTGCTATACCCATTTTATCAATTTGCAAACTGATATTTTTATCAAACAATGTTGTCTTACCAGTAGTTATAAGCTGAATACTTTCAGTCTCATTTTGATAGATTGATATTTGTCCGGTGGAGCCAGATTGAGATATTTGATATATAAACATTCCTATTAATAGCAGAATTGAAGCTACTGTCCCGTAACTTACTAATCTTAGGATTCTCTCTCTCTTTTTCTCTTTGTTTTTTCTTTTTTGCTGTACTGAAAATAATATCTCCTGAAGGATTTTTTCTTTTTTCTCTACTTTGAGATATCTTTTTGGAAAAGACTTTTTTTTCAGGTATCCATCAGCAATATCAATTTCCTTCTGTAATTCAAGATTTTGTTTTATCAATACATTCCAATATCTGTCTAATTCTCTTGAAGGAGAAAATCGCCACAATAGATATTTTTTATCTCGTAGCAATTCAGAATGAGTTTTATGAAAAGGGCGACTATTGCTTATCATAATTGGGGAAAATTTTGTTGATAAAACTATTTAAAGATTTTATAACGTATTAACAAGACAGATAAAACTTGGGAATGTCGCCTGTATTTAGTAAAAATAATGATAAATTAACAAATCCACATCCTTTGCATACAAAATCCAGAAGAATAGTTCACTATTGCAGAAGAGGAGAAGGGAAATGAAATGGCGCTGTGGATAATTCATATATCAAGTATGTGAAATAAATAATAAATATTATACCATCGTATTTATTACGTAAGGTTAACAAGGCTTTATATACCAATTTACGGCAATTATCATAATTAATATCCATTATCTCCGCTACATGTTTATAATCCTGTTCCTGAATAAAGTGAAGATAGATGATTTCTCTTTGTCGCGGAGATAAGAGAGAAAGCATTTCTTCAATCTTTTTTTCGATCTCATCTGACTCTTCCCCTTTAATTAACCTGCTTTCCGGTGTGTTTTGAGTATCAGTAAAAAGAGTGTCAAGTAGAGTCGAATTGTTGAAGGTTATTGTGAAGCTCTCTTTTTTATATAAATCTATCAGCCTGTTGCGAAGAGATTTAAATAAATAGAATTTTATGTTTGAGATCTTTTTTATATCTCTATTTAGTTCACATAGATTGACAAAAACATCTTGTATAGCATCGATGATATCGTATTCTTTAAAACCTAAATAAATGGCGTAAGTATACATGTCATCCACATAATTATTGTATATTTCCGCAATATTTCCACAACTTGGCATACGTACAAAACCCTTTAATACACTTGCTGAAAAAAGTCAACAATTGTGCTGCTTACATTTGACTATATAAATGTCATGCAAAAATACAAATATATGTTCAAAAGTTTAAATAAAAGTTGCATTCGACTTTCTACCTGTGTATTTTCCTTGTATTGATTGATTTAATATCTGTTTTTCATTTTTGCCCCCGCTGTTTCAAGAGTCAACTTTTTTCAAGAGGAAGTCATTTTATTTGCCATTAAAGATATAAACTTTGTTTTTTTTAATTGAATACTTAAATTTATTTGTTTCTGCCATTATTCCAAGTATCTCTTCCAGATTATTTGTTTCAATAATGAAGCTCCCGTGGAAAACTAAACTCTCAAGGCCCTCAGATTCAAATGAAAATGCCACATCAAACTGTCGTTCGAGCTCTTTGGAAATTGTTAATAAAGGGATTTCATCCCAAAAAACTTTATTATTAATCCATTGCTCAGCATAGTCGGCGTTTTCAGCCAGTGTATAAATCTGATTTACTTTATTAAAAGATATTGTTTGATTGGGTTTCATTATGTACTCCTTATTAGCACCTGATAAAGCTATAGACCCCTCCAGCAGCGAAATTTTCATATAATCCTCGTCACTGTAATTCTTGATATTGAACTTTGTGCCTAAAACTCTAATTTGTGTGGAGTCTGTTTGTACAATAAATGGATATTCTCCATGTTGTACTTCGAAGTATCCTTCTCCTGTTAATTGAATATTACGGTTATTCCTGCCAAATTTCTCAGAGTATGATAATTTAGAGTCGGCGTTCAACCAAACAACGGAACCATCGGGTAGCTTCATTTTTAATTTAGATTTTCGAGGGGCATATACCTCAGAGATAAGCAAATTTTCAGGAGTGTCCTTAAATACGTTGGTTATTAGTGTGGTAGTGACCAATAGTAAAATTATAGCTGCTGCATACCCGGCATATCTAACAAGCCTATCCTTTCTTTTAGTAACCTCCTTTTTGCGAATCCGCTCCAAAAATCTGGCGTATGCACCTTCAGCATAAAAATGGTTAGTATCATGCCCGGAAGATAAAAGCCAGATGTGTTTCAGCTTTTCAAAATGTTTTTTATTTTCCGTGCTTGCGTGCACCCAGTCATTCAACTTGTGTAGATCTTTCTTGGCAATGTTTCCGGAAAGAAAATCATATATCAATTTTTCAAATTCTTCTTTCATATAATCATAAACTTAATTTTCTTTTGAAAACTATATCTGTGTCACAGATAAGACAGTTTTTCATTATAGTAAGTATAGTGAATTTTATGGCATTTAATATTAATTAAACATATTCATCATAAAAAAAATGATAAAGGGAAGATATAAC
>ENA-UOOE01001649-UOOE01001649.1-fermentation-metagenome-genome-assembly--contig:-NODE-1649-length-18311-cov-4.723269_pt1 | contig 18311 bp, 17 predicted proteins | sample MGYA00245776_ERZ724021 | MGnify/ENA primary metagenome ERZ724021 (study PRJEB28704, sample SAMN03018321) | fermentation metagenome | biome: anthropogenic terrestrial biome; feature: soil; material... | reverse complement strand
CTACTATAGTAATAGGATTAAAATCACTATAAGGTTCTACTTTAAAAACTTCTTTAATTCTACTTTTAACTAAAGGAACTAAAGAGGAACCCCCTACTAAGATCACCTTGTCAATATCCTCCATAGAAAGTTTTGCATTATCAAGGGCTAATTTTACACTTTCATCAGTCTTATCAATTAGAGGAGAAATAGCCTGTTCAAAAGTATCTCTGGTAATTTCCATATCCAAATGCAACAGCTCCCCTTCTCCTGTCTGAATTATATTAGGTAAAAGTACATTGGCGCTATTGTTAAAACTCAATTCAATTTTTACATTTTCAGCAATTTCTTTTAATTTTTGCTGTGCAGCTTTCATTTTTTTCTTGCTGATGCCTTGATCTCTTTCCATATCCAATAGGTCGATACCCTTATTTTTCAGTTTAAAATCCTCATTTATAATTTCCATAATACTTCTGTCAAAATCATCTCCCCCCAGCTTTGATATACCTTCTTTGGATAAAATCTCATACTTATCTCTATCTAAATTATTTTTTTTAGTCTGTATCTTTAGTATACAAACATCAAAAGTTCCCCCTCCTAAATCATATACTAAAACATTCTGATCTTTATTGGAATCAAATCCATACATAATGGCTGCAGCCACAGGTTCTTCCAAAAGAGCCAACACATTTAAGCCTGCCATTTCCGCTGCCTTTCTAGTAGCTAATTTTGCATTGTCTGTAAAATTGGCCGGCACACATATTACCACATCATATAAACTTCCTTCTGATTCAAAGTCTTTCTGCTCATAGGCTGCATCTACAAGTTTTGAAAGAATTTCAGAAGCTATTTGTTCCGGACTATAGGTTTTTTCAAAAATAGACAGTTCATATCCTTCCTCCCCCATATGTCTTTTAATTGAACTAACAGTATTCATAGGATCAAGCATAGCCCTGCCTTTAGCTTCTTCTCCTACAAGTTTTGTATTCTTATCAATAAATGATACCACCGATGGCATGTACTCTTTTCCATTTATTTTAAACACTCTAGTTCTACCATTTTCATACACTGAAACTACTGAAGTTGAAGTACCCAGATCTATACCTAATTTATATTTACTATACTTTATTTCTAAGCCTGCCATTTCTATTCCCCTCCTAAAAAATTATCATTTTGTCTTTATATCAATTTTTTTAGACTTAATCTTTTCACTTCTAATTAACTCTTCTACTAAATTCAAATCCAATTGTCCATCATTTTCAAAAGCCTTACGGATAATAGGCATTGTATAACTATTTTCCATTAATTCTACCCCTGTAAAATGGATTATATTATCATCATCCATCTCAAAAATGGCTCCTACAGCTACTTCTTCTTTTTCAGGTTTGGTAATAGAAATTTTCAACTGTCCTACCTCCTCATCTTTTTCCAGTTCTTTATGTTCTCCCCTAAAAACTCTGAATGTAACAACTTCTTGGTATTCATCCACAGTATAGGCAATCAAGCCTGCCCTACATGGTAATAGTGTATTTTTATAAACAACCGGACAAAATTCCAGTACATTTTCGTTATTTAACAAAGCTACTCCATAACTGAAATTAACTTTTTCATCCAACATAAGATCTTCCTTAAATATATCTGTAATAGCACTGCTTTCTTCACTGGCTATAGAATTTGAAAGACTTACTGCTAATATGGCAGCTCCATTTGATACTACTTCATCTACATTAGGTGCAGTAAATGGGTCTCTTACTTCTTTTTTTAATATTTCTCTAATTATTGGAGTCTTAGTGGCTCCCCCCACTAAAATCAATCTGTCAATATCTTCTGAGGTCATATTGGCATCTTTTAATACACTTTTCACCTTCTGTATGGTTTTATCAATGAGAGGTTTTATCAAATCATAATATTCATCCTTTGATAATTCAAAATCCAGATGATAATCCTTTAAAATATTAGGAATAATAATTGAGGTATTCTCCTTCGAAGACAGTTCAATTTTGGCATTTTCAGCAGCCTCTTTAATTTTCTGTCTAGCGGCTGCATATTCTCTTTCTTTTCCCATTTCAATATCAATTTTAGTATCTTCCTTTATTCTTTTATATACAACACTACATATTCTCTCATCAAAATCATCTCCTCCAAGCCTTGAATCTCCATCAAGGGCAATGGCTTCAAATCTATTTCCCTTTACCTTCATTATGGAGACATCAAAGGTTCCTCCCCCTAAATCGTATACCATTATAATTTGGTCTTTATTTTGATTTATCCCATAACTCACTGCAGCAGCAGATGGTTCTGCCATCAACCTAAGTACATTGAATCCAGCTTTCCTGGCTGCATTTTTTGTTGCTTTTCTCTGTTCCGATGTAAAATATGCCGGTGTAGTTATTACTGCATCGGTGATTTTTTCACCTAGTGTAAATTCTGCTTTCTCCTTAATGGCCTTTAATATTTCACAGGCTATATCCTGTGAAGTCATTTTTTGCTTTCCTATAATGTAGGTAGTGTCCTTTCCCATATCCCTTTTTGTTGAACTTATGGTATTTGAAGGATCCATTATAAGCTTAGCCTTTGCTGGATATCCTGTAATAATTTTGCCATTACTGATTGATACTACGGAAGGAAAAGTATTTTTTCCATCTAAAAGTATAGTTTTTACTTTTCCCCTCTTTACATAAGAAATAACTGAATTAGTAGTACCTAAATCAATACCTACAACTACTGACATATTCAATGTCTCCTTTCTATTAGAAAAATAATGACAATATTATCAATAACAAACTGTTAAGGACTATATTGTCACGTTAATACCTACTGTATATTTTTATTAAAAATATTATAAATGAAACATTTTTGTAATTAAAGGTAAATAAACCTGATTTATAAAAAGAAAAACAATAAAACCAAAAATTGCTCCAATTATACATCCATTGATGCGTATCCAATTTAATTCATTGCCAACCTTTAACTGGATAAAATTATTCAATGATTCATCTGTCATATTATTCAATACTTTTTTTATAATAGCGCCAATAACACCATAGCTTGATTTAACCACATTATAAATTAATTCCTTTATACATTCATTAACTGTGTTTTTAAATTTATTGTCAGTTTTAAGGTGATTCCAATAATTATGCAGTTCATCTTTTACCCATGCAATTAAAGGCTGTATGTTATCTACATGAGATTGAATTTTTTCATCAGGTTCACTTTTAAAAATATAAGAAATACTTGTTATGATTTTTTCCAATTCATCCTGTATTTCAATTTTTGCTATAGTTTTCTGCTTCCATTTTTCAATATTATTTATTAATTCTTCATCCTCCTTAAGTTTTTCTATTAAAATTTCAATTTTATTTAAGAATTCAGTATGAATTAACTGTTCTTCATCCTTTAAACTATGAAGCGTTTCTATTATCTGTTCCTGAATTGAAGAAGCAATATCATTTACATTTATAGTATTGGTCCCCTTGCCTACCCCTAAAGCAAATTCCATTAGAATTTTTTTAAATCCCTTTACCTTGTTTACATTATCTTTTATAAGTTTATCTATAATTTTACTAATTTCTTTATTGACTTTTTCTTCATCTGTTTTAATAATTAATTCTTCCAATATAGATTTAAATAATATTTTGCAATGTTTATCTCCTATAGCAAATTTAAGTATCTCACTAAGCCATAAAGATAAATTAAATTCTTTTAATTTATGTCTAAGATTTTTTTCAATAAATAAGGCTACATTACTTGAATCAATGCATCCAATAATATTTTCAGCAAGATCTTTTAATTGATCATAAAAAACAGTTTTATCTTTAGCACTATCTTCAATAAATTCAATTATATTATCTGTAATATTTAATGCATCTATTTTTTCTTTCAATATTTTCCTACTTAAAAGTTCATTTTCTACTACATTAACTATTTGCTCTACAACTTTAACCCTGTTTCTAGGTATTACAGCAGTATGCCATGAAAATCCCAATGGTTTTTTAAACAGTGCAGTTACGGCAAACCAATCAGCTATGCTTCCTACTAAAGCTGCTTCTATAATAAAGCCTGCCATTCTCACATAAAAATTATTATCAAAATGTATTTTTAACAGAATACTTATACCAAAAGCAATAAATAGAATTATTAAAAGCATATCTGCTATTTTCTTGTTTTTCATCTCATTTCTCCCATTTAAGATATGTAAAATATACTATTTAAAAGAAAAAACAGAATCCCTACCAGGCCACCCACTACAGAACCATTGATTCTAATCAGCTGCAGATCATTGCCTGCTTTTGATTCAATTAATTCTATGAGCATATCATTTGAATATTTATTTAAATTCTCCTTTATAACCTCACCTATGCTATTATGGAAATTATCAATAAATTTATTTAGCAATGTTTTTAAATAAATATCTACTTTTTTCTGCACATCTATATTATACCTAAATCTACAAATAAAACTATAAATTTCATTTTCTATTTCACCCACAAAACTTTTTACTATTTTATTTTCTTTGAATTGTTTCCCTGTATAATGGTCAATACTAATATCTTTAAATCCGCTTATTTTCCAGGCTTTAAATTTTTCTTCCATATCCTCATCTGAAACTATATTATTTAGTTTAATGACAATCCATTTCTTAAATTTAATTCTTTCCTGATTATCCAAATCCTTAATATTATTTAAATATTGAACCAGATCTTTTTGAATTATTACAGCAATTTTATCTGGAGATAAATTAAGTATAAAGTCTAATACCACTGTATTCACTATTGCCCTTCTTCTAGCACCTCTTTCATAAGACACCTTTGTTTTACTAACAAGTTCCTCAAGTATTTTACTGGCCTTTTCCGTCTTTATAATTGTTTGTATTTCTTCAATTATAAAATTAATAACTTTATCTCCACTTCCTTTTATAAGAGAAATCTGCAAAGAAGAAATTATGACTTTCCATAAATTAAACTCCATCAATCTATTTATAAGTGAATTGGAATTTATACCTCCATTACCTGAATTATCTCCAGTTAAACTTTCTTCTACTATTAATCCAACTATTTTTTTGATATCCTTATCCCCATTATCTTCAAATAAAAATTTTAAAATAGGTTTAGAAGTATCATATTCCAATAAAAATTTCTTTAAATATTCCTTAGACAATAATTCTTCCGTAACCATATTAACTAGACCCTCAAGTATTTTTTCCCTATTTCTCGGTATTATCTCTGTTTTAAAAGGAATTCCAAGAGGTTTTTTAAATAATGCAGTAATACCATACCAGTCAGCAAAGCCTCCAATCATGGAAGCACAAAAAGCACTGCTTATTAATCCGCCCCAAAAAGTCTTATAAAAAGGACAAGTTATTAAATATCCAAGGGTAACTATAATCAATATTATTGTTGCCTTATAGCGATTCATCTTACAATAACCCACTTTCATAGCTTTATAGTTTTATCCGATATCTTTTAATATATGATTTCTAGAATTATACGGCATATTTACTATTATCCTATGTCCCTGCCAATTTGTAAAAAGCTTCCTTTTTATTTTTTCCTATTTACTCAAATATGGATCACAAATTAAACTCTAAACTGAGATTTTTGAGGAAATATTCCAAATATTCCTCCAGTATGGATAAATAATAAATTTTTATATTCACTGAATTTCCCCTTTTTAATTTCCTGGGTCAATCCATACATTGCTTTACCTGTATATACAGGATCCAATATTATCCCTTCTAACTTTGCAAGTTCCTTAATAAATTCCAGTTCCTCTTCACGGCTCAAGGCATATCCTCTACCTACATATCCATCTATGATATTTATTTCATCCTTTGAAAAATTAAGGTTCACATCAATATATTTCATGCTATCATGTAATATTTCATAAATCCTATCCTTAAAATATTTCTCATTCTGGCATACATTAACTCCATAAATTTTAGCATCATAATTTAATATTCTGCTGCCTAATAACAGTCCTGAATAGGTTCCCCCAGAACCTGTAGCAATAACAATTCCATCAAAATGTACTTTCATTTCTTTTTCCTGGAGCATTATTTCCTCTATAGCTCTATAATAACCAAAACCTCCTATTCCATTTGATGCACCCTCTGGAATAATATAAGGTTTCAGCCCCTTATTTTCCATATTGGTTTTAATTTCTTTCATAACTTCCATTCTTCTATTTTCATATTCCTCTTGAGAAACAAAATAAATTTCGGCTCCTAAAAGCTTATCCAATAAAAGGTTTCCGTCGACTTCTGTATCTTTACTGCCATTTAGAACCAGACAACACTTAAAACCGAGCTTTACAGCCACTGCTGCAGTAGCCCTACAATGATTTGACTGAATTCCACCACAAGTAATTAATGTATCATATCCTTTATCCGCAGCTTCTGCTGCAGAAAATTCTAACTTTCTTATCTTATTCCCAGAAATCTCTGTTCCAGTCTGATCATCCCGTTTTATGTATATATCTGGTCCACCTAGTTTTTTCGATAGTTTTTCCATTTTCTCTATTTTAGTTGGCAAATTAGCCATATTTATTTTTTCTGGAATTTTAATCATTTAATTATCTCCACCTTTAAAAAATCTTTCCTACATTGTAATTATAACAAATAAATCAATACAATATAATACTAAATCCATATCTAATAGTTTTTATAGAAATTACTGCAATTATTTTTTATAACATTTATATATAAAATAACTATTCAAGAAGTGATGATATCACTGCCCAAATAGTTATCCACAATTAATAATTCCATACTTTGCACACAGCAGCTGCTCATATGTAACGCTTCAATTCAATTTAGCCATTCTTTTATGAGAAAAAGATAATTTGAGTAGAATAGGTGTTATAATCGTAGTCAATATCACAACAATCAAAGTTGGAAGAAATATTTCCTCTGAAATTATCCCCTTTTGAAGGCCTATATTAGCAGTAATAATTGCTACTTCCCCCCTTGAGATCATACCAGCTCCAATCTGTACGGATTCACTTTTACTCATCTTCATAAGTCTGGCAGCAGCACCACATCCTATTACCTTGCCAATAACTGCTATGACAAACATAACTAGGGTAATAAGAACTACTTCTAAAGTTAATCCCTTCAAGTTTGCTTCAATTCCAACACTTGCAAAAAATATAAGAGATAAAAAACCTGATGAGATTGCTTTTACATTTCTCTCTAAATATTCTCTATGAACAAATGATGAAAGTATGAGTCCAGCTATATACGCCCCGGTAATAGCTGCTATACCTAAAATTTCAGCAATATATGCTATGAGTACGGCAAATGCTATAGAAAATGTAAGAAATTCTCTTCCCGGTTTTATATAATTCTTAAATTTATTCATATATTTTGGCATATATACCAGTGCAATTATAGAAGTTATACAGAACAACATTACTTTTACAAATACATATACAATTGACAATGTACCTGAAACCTCAGTATTTGAACCGGAAGTTTGTGCTACTGCAAGAACTATAGATATAAGTATAAGCCCGAGAATATCATCTATTACTGCTGCTCCAAGAATATTTATGCCTGCCCTTGTATTTAGTTTTCCAAGTTCTTTAAGAGTTTCTGCTGTAATACTCACGCTGGTGGCAGTCAATATAACTCCTACAAATATATTCTCCCAAAAATCACTAAAAAACATATACGCCCCTAAAGTCCCCAAAACAAGAGGAAGTATTATGCCGCCTAATGCAATTATAAATGATGACAATCCAGCTTTTTTAAACTCTTCTACATTAGTCTCCAGTCCCGCAAGAAACATAAGCAAAATTACTCCAAGATTTGAAAGCAATTTTATATTATCATCATATTGTACAATATTTAATACAACCGGTCCAAGTATTACACCTGCAATCAATGCCCCCAACACTTCCGGCATTTTCATCTTTCTGCTTATTATTCCTCCTGTTTTTGTAAATACAAGTATCAATACAATATTTAACAATGCCTTTTCCATAGCTACCTCCTAAATTTAAAAAAATAATGGAAAGTCCTATAAAGGACTTTCCACCCTAAAAGCCATATTTATCTTGAAATCAAATTAAAATTTGTTCAACCGAAATTATATAGTCAGTATTCTATTATGCACATATGTTATGCCTACAATAATAACATATTCAAAAATATTCCGCAAACATATAATAATCTAAAGGATATCTACATATGCAATCCAATATCATATTACAGTTTATTTTAAATTTTTATAAAAATAATTAGTTTTCCTAAATCACTTCCAAATCAAGATACCTTTTCCTTATCTTCTGAAGGTAAATCAAGATTGTTAACATACTTCTTGGTTTCAGCTGCAATAACTCCACTGAGAAGAAACATTGCTACTACATTTGGAATTACCATCAATGCATTCAATATATCTGCAATTGTCCATACAAGATCAAGACTCACAAGTGTACCTATCAAGGCTACTATTACCCATGCGACTCTGTAAGGTCTAATAACCTTCTTACCAAATAAATATTCAGCAGCTCTCTCTCCGTAATAAGACCATCCTAATACTGTAGAAAGTGCAAATATAGCTAAGGCAATGGCTATTATAATCGGGCCTATTACAGGAATTTGATCCCAAGCAGCACTTGTAAGTAGGGAAGAAGTGTTTGTATCAATAGCAGGATTCTTAATTACGCTGCTTACAATTACAAGTCCTGTCATTAAGCATATTACTACTGTATCCCAAAAAGTACCTGTCATAGACACAAGGGCCTGTCTCACAGGATTTTTAGTTTTAGCAGCAGCTGCTACAATAGGAGCAGAACCCATACCTGACTCATTGGAAAACAAACCTCTTGCAGCACCATAACGGCAAGCAATGGCAACAGTAGATCCTATAAACCCACCTCCTGCAGCCTGTGGAGAAAACGCTGCTTTAACTATAGTAACAACTGTTTGTCCCAAAACGTCTGCATTCATTACTAAAATAATTAAACATCCTAGTACATAAAATATAGCCATAAAGGGTACTAACTTTTCACATACTTTAGTAATAGATTGTACCCCCCCAATAACAACAGCACCTACAAAAATAGCAATTACAATTCCTGAAATCCATGTAGGAATTCCAAAGCTGTTATGTAAAGTTGCTGCAACTGCATTTGTTTGAGTAGAACACCCTATTCCAAAAGCAGCCAAAGCAGTAAATATACAAAAAATTATTCCAAGCCATTTCATTTTAAGTCCTCTTTCAAGGGCATACATAGCTCCCCCAAGCATAGTTCCATCTTCAGTTTTCACTCTATATTTTACAGATATAAGAGCTTCGGCATATTTCGTAGCTATACCAAACACACCTGTAAACCACATCCAAAGCACAGCACCAGGTCCCCCTAAAGTTACTGCTGTTGCAACACCAATTATGTTACCTGTACCTATAGTGGCTGCTAAAGCAGTACTAAGGGCACCAAATTGAGATACATCTCCTTCACCATCAGGATCTTTAGTAACAGATAATTTAATTCCTGTAAATACTTTTTTTTGGATAAATCCAGTTCTGAAAGTAAAGAAAATATGTGTCCCAAAAAGTACGACAATCATGGGCACACCCCATAAAACGCTGTCTATACTGTTCAAAGCATTAATAAGTCCTTCCATTAAAACAACACTCCTCTCATAATAATATTGATAAAAACATAAAAATCAATCGTAAAAATTAATTATATTGTTAATATTGTATCAAATAAACTCATATTTATCAATAATACACAAGTCCCCACTGTTCACAATTATTTGATATTTCTTAAAAATACTTTTATTTTCTTGCAGTATGGGCATTCTTTATAATACAAAATTGATGAAGGATTTTTATATATTAACATTGCTTACTTTTAATATGATGATCATATGTATTCTATCGCTTATAAAGTATATCCATATCCTTACTGGGTCAACACACCATGGTATAATTTTTCTAATGAGTTTACTGATCAATATATTCCTTTTACTGATGAAATGGATTATAACTTAAGATTTGATATTTGGCAATCTGGAAAGGATGATAGTTTAATTGAGTTAAAGGAAAATCTATAATGACTTTGCAATCTTGATACCTATTGGTAAATGATGGCACAATATAATCAATACCGATAATAGACCTCTTAAATTGTACTCTATCTACCCTCCACCTCAGCATCTGCATGATACTAGAGCTAAAGCAATTGCACAAGCTGCTGAAGAAAACCACCACCTGTAATATAAAAAGGGATTGTGAAAAAAATCTGTAAAATAGCTTTTTATAAGTAAAATCAACTTAATTATAAAAGGCTGTTTTTTATAGCAAAATGCGTTAGTTAAATATTTTCTACCTTCTTAAACCAATCTTTTTAATAAATACACATTATCATCTATATTAATTAAGCATCTTTTTAATTTCTTTTATTTCATAAATTCTTCTCTTTCTATTGTGAAAATTACAATCAATTAGTTCAAATAACACAGAATGGAAATATGTCCTATATGGTGGTAAAATATTCTTATGTAATTATAAACATAAATTACCATGCTTTGGAATCCTGGGAGGTATTATTATGCATGATGAAAATTTCCTTAACACCTTGAATAGAGTTGCAGTTATATTCGTAAAGGGTGGAGGAATCATAACAGTTAGTAAACAATTCATTGAAATGACTGAATATACTTATGATGAACTGCTAAATAGAAATATAGCAGATGTATTTAGAACTTTAAAAGTCGGTCCAAATATTAATATTGACAACATTGACGAATATAATAACTATTTTTTGTTTACCAAATCACTTCAAGTTAGATTTGTTAGTATTGAGGTAGTAAAAGAAAAAAATGAACAAATATATATTTTAACAGAAAAATCAAATTTACGATTTGAGCATAGATTTAGTTTTCTTTCTCAAATATCTTCGGAGAATATATATGGAGTAGCAATATATAGCATTCCAGATTATATTTTACTTAAAACTAATCAAATGTACCTTAATTTTCTTGACGCTCCGTATAATACTCCGGAAAATGCATTGGGTAGATTTATAGGCGAAATTATCAAAGGATGGTCATACAGTGGTGCCGATGCTATATTTAATATAGTTACAAATGGTAAATCAGAACATTTAAAAGAGTTTGAACTCCATAAATTTTCAAGGGGTACAACATACTGGGATATTACTTTTATGCCTTTATATGAAAACCAAAATGTTAGATATATTTTAATTTTCTGTGATGAAGTAACTGAAAGAGTTCTTTATAGAAGGCAACTGGAAAAAAAGAATAGAGTAATAGAAAAACAAAAAAAACTGCTGGAACTATTTGTTGAAAATATGGCTGATGGATTGCTTTTATTGGACAAGAATAATAAATTAACTATGCTTAATAAAGCAGCTGAAGATTTATTATACAAGTCAGAGAATATCATTAATAATAGAGATAGTTGTACTCAAACTAGATACTACAATCAAGATGGAAATGAGATTGACATAAGTAATTCTCTAGGTTTAAGAATATTAAAAGGTGAAAAGATAAATGAATTCTTTGTAACAGCAAAAAAGCCTGATAAAACTGTTTATTATAGTATCACTGGAACTCCTATTTATAATGTAAAAGGAAGAATAGACTACGCTGCCCTGTGTGTACATAATATTTCAGAAAAAGTTAAATATGGTCAAAAGAAACGTGAAGCACTTGAAAATACTATAAAAATGAAAGACGAATTTCTCTCAATAATATCACATGAACTTAGGACACCACTTAATGTTATTAGTAGTGCTACTCAAGCAATGAACTCTATTTGTCATGAGGAATTATCGGATAAAGCTAAAAAGTATATAGGTATGATAAGACAGAATACCTTTAGACAACTAAGATTAGTAAATAACCTTCTTGATATTACCCGTGCTAATGCAGAACATATCAAGATTAATAAAAAAAATATTGACATTGTATTTCTGACAAAAACCATCATTGATTCTGTACGCAGTTATGCTTCAAATAAACAAATCGAGATAAAACTTACATCTTCATTTAAAGAGAAGGTAATAGCAATTGATGATGAAAAATATGAGAGAATACTTTTAAACTTACTTTCTAACTCTATTAAATTCACACCAGAAGGTAAATTTATTGTTGTAAATTTGTGTTCTATAAAAGGAAATATATGTGTTAAAGTCAAAGATAATGGAATCGGTATACCACCGGATAAAGTAGATATAATCTTTGAAAGATTTGGACAAGTGGATAGCTCACTATCAAGACAAGCAGAAGGTACAGGTATCGGTTTATCACTGGTGAAAAAGCTGATTGAAGCATTAGGAGGTAGTATATCTGTTAAAAGTAAAGTTGGTATAGGTAGTACTTTTTCGCTCTTACTTCCCGATGAAAAAATAAATCAGAAATGCAAAGAAAAAGAAATGATAAATTTATTAGATAATCATCTTATAGAAAGTATCAATATAGAGTTTTCTGATATTTATTTATAGTTATTTACAATCAACTGATTCCTAAGTTTAGATAGAATTTGATCATGCGAAATGCTTTTTTCCATATGAATTGAAAATTATAAACAGCCAAAACCAAAGAAAGAGGAAGGCAAATTAAATTATCCTCCTCTTTTTATTTATCCTATCTTTCTATATCGGCAAAGACAGCCCTGCCTCTTTGAGGGTCCGAGAAAGTGCCTCTATATACTGATTGCTACCATGAAATGAACCACACACGCCAAGTGCAACTTCAACGACTAATTTTAAACTCTACTGGTTCCCAATCAGGAAATTTGAGTGAGTATGCTTTTGCTTCCATAAAACAATTTTAGGGGATTATATTCAATGCAAGAAATATAAAAAATTGGAAACTCAATTATTAGAGGTACAAGATAAGTTAATAAACACGATTGATGAAAAACTACAAGAGCCATTTGTGGAATATGGAGATATTATAAATTCACAAATAGCAATTATATACAGATAAATTTATATATGTGCTTTGAAGTCTATTGGAATGATTGAAACTATAAAAAAATAAGTAGAATGTTTTTAATAGATACATCTGGTAATACTGTATTATTCAATTTTCAAAGAGCATCACTCATATTTTTTATGATAATTTTTTTCTATACTATTAATATAATTGTATGTAAATTCAATTGCTTTTTTAGTAATTTCTTCACAAACATGAGGAGGGTCATCTGATCTAAAGCCTTGGACACGTAAATCCCTGCAAACTATACTTCCAAAGCTATTTTCAAATTTGCTTGCAAAATTATAACAATAACTCACAATACTTTGATTTCCATACCCAAGTTTTCTTCCAAAGATACCTATAAACATAAGAGAACCCTCTACTAATCCACATTGAGCACCAAATTTCCCTGCACCATGCATTCCAATTGCAGAATCTATGACTTGAGAAGTTAAATCTATCTTGCATATTTCTGCTAAAGTTTTTAAAACTGTAGTTGCACAATTTATATCATCTTCCCAGTAATACTTATGTACTCTATCATTAATCATGGCTCTGTAATTTCCCATTACTTCCCCTCCTACCTCAATTACAGTACTGTTGCAAACATAAAAATATTTCTTAATAAGTCTAAATACTTAAATTATAAAGTAATAAAACTAATTATAGTTTTACTCAAATACTGGACGCATAAAACTTCTTTCAAAACTAATAATGCATCTTGTTTCTTCTGCGTATGCCAATACTGCTTGACATTCCTTATCTGTATTAATTTCTTTTCGATACTTCTCATATTTAGCGAGATTGGGAAAGCTAAATAAATCATAAGCAATATTATTAGCACCTTCATGTGGCATAAAATATCCATGATGAATACCACCCATATGATTTACAAGTTGTATCCACAATTTTGCGTATTTCTCAAATTCATTCAATTTATATGGGTCAATTACATATTTTAAGTAACTTGTAACCATTATTTCACCTCATTTATTAATAATTTTTTTATTGTACATTTCTTAATTAAAATAATTTCTATATGATATTATTCGATAGAGGATAAGATAAAAGTTGTTGATGTCCCTACCATTCCATTTATCTTTAATAGTTCGTCAATATAATCAGTTATATTATGTGGTGAAATACTTCTTACTTTTAGCACTATGCACCATTCACCTGCTAACCTATGACATTCTTCTAAAAATGTACCATTAACATTGATCTTCTTAATTTTCTTAATAATATCTTTAATAATTACTGCATTTATTTTTAAATGTATAAAGACATGTATATTTTGCCCCAACTTATCCCAATCAACTATTGCTTTATATCTTTTAATTACCCCGCAGTCTTCAAGTTTTTTTACTCTTTGGCGAACAGCAGGTCTGGACAAATTTAGATTTTTGCTTATACTTTCATGTGATTCTCTACCATTATCAATAAGTGCTTTAAGGATTTTTTTATCTATATCATCCATGAGCTCACGTCCTTTATAATATATAGTAACATATTTCTTAAATAATATAACTAATAGTAATTAAATAAATCTATTAGTAACTTATAGTTATATAAATAAGTATAAATTATTATTACTTATAACATTAAATTTTTATATTTTGTGTTTTATTATTACGATTAGTAAAACAGGATATAATTAACAAAAAAATTTTATATTAAATATAGAAAGGGCTGACCTACAGACAACGAATTTACATAAAATTCTATTAAAGTATAATAATCAGTACTACTGCTTATATTTAAGAATTCAATCATATTTCTAATTGATTATTATTGAATAAATTAATTAAAGTGTAAATATAAATTTATACTTATGATAGTGTTTTATGTCAATATAAATATAAAGGAACTAAGATTCATATAATGTAAAAGCAACTTTTAAATAATATTTACTTTTTAAAGAATAATAACATCTTTTAAACCATTTAACACCAGATTTAAAGTCCCTAAACATTTCTTCTATATCAAATCTCTTTTTATATTCTCTAATTGCAAAGGGCTGTTTTAAATTATTGGTTATGAACCAGATATCATCGGAATCCTTTGCTCTGTGGACTGCCATGCTACATACATAATTTTTAGATGTTAATTTTATATTGTAAAAGTGTTTTGTCTTTCCTTTTAAAGGAATTATATCTCCTGGCTTTTTTATATCATTTTTGTAACATATTGATATTTTTAAATTTTTTATACTTCTAATACAATATTTAGATTTTAAAGTCTCATCTATAAACTTAAACAAATCAACACTTTTAAATCCTCTGTCTGCTAAAATTGTAACATCAAAATCATAGGGAACTATATTTTATGTATAAAATTAAGTCCCTTGTTTAATATACTTGAAACGTTTATTTCCATCATCTTCATATAAGAACACCTTATACCACAGGGGAACTGCCCTTTTTCCTATTTTCAAAGAAAATTGTAATATGACAAATTTATCTATAATAGTTGTATGATCAAAAATTATATATATTTTTTTGAATGATTTTTATAGTTTTGTAGTAGCCTATATGAAAAAACTCATATATTTTCTCACAATTAATAGCTTTGTTACTTAAAAATCTCCTCAATCCTTTAATTTTACTTTCTTCTGTACCTGAAGAATAAGAATCTTTTAGTTCTTGAGATATTTTAGATAATATAACTGACTGTGCAACTATTACTCCCACTCGATAGTACAAAATATTGTTGTGTTACTTTGGCTCATTTTTATTATTAAAATTATTTATATTATCGGTTCTATTTCTCTCTTGGGATTTTTCGGGTACGTTTTTGGAACACTTTTCTGATTCCTTTTCTTCCTATGTCATCCTGCCGAGCGTCTTCAGGTAGGCGACAGCCAGCTCGTTATAAAAATATGATAATCATTGATATGTATATAACTAATGTGTTAAAAATGTGTTAAATGTACTATTTGTAACAATTCTTGAACTGTATATGTCTAAGCATATATAAGAACAAATGTAACTATGGTGTAAAAAAGGTGTAAATTTTATAGAGTAAAAAGTTCCTAATTACTTTAAATATATTTTATAGTTAAATACTGCAGTCGAAAATAATAACCTGCTTCCTGAAGCTGCTCAGGAGCTAGAAGAATTTGTAAAGAACATAAAACAAAAATATAAGTGCTAGTTTAATTGTTTAATATGTCCTGTAAATATAAAGAGGGGAATATCGAAATTCCCCCCTTTACTACATCTCATTTATTCTATATAATTCAAAAACCCCTTAGATATATTTCTAAGGGATAAATTATTCACTAATTAAAGAACAGTAATATTTTCTGCTTGTGGTCCTTTTTGTCCATTCACTTTATCAAAGGAAACTTTTTGACCTTCATCAAGTGTTTTATAGCCTTCTGAATTTATTTGAGAAAAGTGTACAAAAACATCTTTTCCATCTTCTCCTGTAATAAATCCAAATCCTTTGTTCTCATTAAACCATTTAACCGTACCTGTCATAATAAGTACCTCCAAAATTTTATTTCTTAAACTCTTTGTAATAACCATAATACACTAAATAAAATTTCGATAATAATAAATATATATATTATTTAAGTACTTATTGAAATATACCTGTGTTTAAATTAATTACGATTCATTTAAGTATTTGCTAAGTATATCACACATTATTAAAGAAAGCAAATTATTTTTGTTCAGTTATTAGATTCCAATATCTCTAACATTACATTTCTATTTATAGAATGTATATGTCTCTAAAAAAGAAAAAATTCCTCCTTTTAAAGAGAAATATTTAGTAATTATTTAATGTACTTTTATATTTTAATTAAACTTGCATAATTTATTATCCCATTCAGATATTGCAACATATTCAAGAGAATTATCATAGAAAAACCATTTAGATATAGGATGTTTTAACTCGAATGCTTCATTATGTTTTTGAAGTAAATCATTAAATTTATCGTCAGGATGCAGATGAGGATTATTTTTATTCAGTTTTATACTATATCTATATCGAAAAAAATTACTGCCATCATCATTTTCAAGAAACATTTCAGGATTAGTAGTTAAAAACAATACTTTTTTACCCGTAATATTTTCTTTTCCAAATCGCCTTTTTTCTCCTAGTTTTGGAACCAGTTTGCCATGTTTTTCATTTGAGAAATGATAAAGTATCATTCTTTTACACCTCGTTTCACTTATAATATTATCACTAATTAGTACATATGTATAATGCAAATAATGTATATTTAATATTATTCTATATAAAGTATAGCAAAATAAAAAATAAGTTCCGGGGAATTACATGGCTTTACAAGGGTTTTAGATTAGATATAATTAAAATAAAAATGGGGTACAGTTTTATGCATACGGGTATGGATATGTTTTAAAAATATTCTGAAATAATTGAGTGTAAATAGTCTATATAACAACCTTCTATTTAACATATCGTTTAACCAGATAATCTAAATTCTTCTTTAATTTATTTCTTTGTTTTTGTTGAAACATATAAAATTCCTGCAGCATTTACGCCAGCATAGAAAACTTCTTTCACATCACAAATATTATGAGTCTTGAGCTGTTCTCTAATCCATTCCTCATCATGATTAGTTGATTTTAAATTATCATACATTATTTTGCCATCGATAATTATATCACTCGTCAAACCAGTATAGTTTATTGAAATATTTAAATCACCAGCTGTTATTGGTTGCTTATTTGTTTTAGGAAGTACAGTTAGTTCTCCATCATTTTCTATAACTGCAAATTCTACATCTTCTATATTAAATATATCTTTTTCTCTTAACTGCATCATTAGTTCATTTATTGCAATTTTCACTTTTTTTAAATTATAATCCAATACTTTCCCATTACTTATTAATACTACAGGCTTTCCATCTACTAAAGTTCTAAATTTAAAACTTTTAATACTTAAATAATCTGTAATAACAACTAATATAGTAATAACAATTACTGAAATTGTAGCTAAAAATGGTGATTCTTGTGAACCTAATGCTATTCTTACTGCAATAGACCCAAGTGCAACTCCAACTATAAAATCATAAAATGTTATCCTTGATATCAATTTTCTTCCAATTATTCTTCCTAAGGTTAATAGAATAATGTAAGTAGAAACACTCCTAAGAATTATTTCTATAATTTTTCTTGTCATAATATACTCCTTATATTAAATATTTTCATATTTATATATTCACCTCGACCTTAAGAAATATTCATCTCCTATTAGAGATTCTCTTATATAGAGGAAAGACAGCAATTCATACAAATATGCAGTCTAGCTCTAACATCAAAACTAAAAAACCTAGTAGGATTTTTCCGAGGCCACTGAAAAAGCTTCGCTTTTTTCCTAAAGATTGATTTAAGCAGTAAAA
>ENA-UOOE01001645-UOOE01001645.1-fermentation-metagenome-genome-assembly--contig:-NODE-1645-length-18334-cov-6.754801_pt1 | contig 18334 bp, 16 predicted proteins | sample MGYA00245776_ERZ724021 | MGnify/ENA primary metagenome ERZ724021 (study PRJEB28704, sample SAMN03018321) | fermentation metagenome | biome: anthropogenic terrestrial biome; feature: soil; material... | reverse complement strand
TGCCAATGGTACTGCAGGGGAGGCCCTGTGGGAGAGCAGGTCGCTGCCAGGTAATAGGGATCTTTAGCTCAGTTGGTTAGAGCAACCGGCTCATAACCGGTTGGTCCGGGGTTCGAGTCCCTGAAGGTCCACCATGTGGGGGTATAGCTCAGCTGGGAGAGCATCTGCCTTGCACGCAGAGGGTCAAGAGTTCGAATCTCTTTATCTCCACCATAACGAGTAACGTTTTGTTACTCGTTTTTTAAAGAAATATATTGTATAGATTGTTCCGTGGTAGCTCAATGGTTGAGCATTCGGCTGTTAACCGAAGGGTTGGAGGTTCGAGCCCTCTCCACGGAGCCATTTTTATTTTTTGGTAACAAAGATATTAATGCTGAAAAAGTATATTGATGATAGTTTAAAATAAAAGAGTAAACCCCCCTAAATTTTATATGCGCTTACCCTAACTTTTTTTATCAAATAAAAAAATCATATTGTACCAGACAGCATGTCCGTGCTATGATTCCGATTTTCCAATATCAACAAAACCAAATTTTTTATAATAATGGATTTTCTCAATATTTGTTACACTGTCTAGGTCTTTCATTGTTACTTGTCTTATTTTCAAGTTCGTTTTCTTTTTCCTCCTCTTTGTTTGTTATAGTATATCACATTTTATCACGGTATCAGCCTCTTAATACTCGTATAATATAGAATGCATATTTTAGGTACCTGTTTTCATAAATAATAGTATAAAAGTAAAATTATTTTGAAAATTTAATTAATTATTAGGAGGAATTTTAATTAGTAAATAGAATATATAATTAATCGGAAAGTAAGGGGAGGGATTGCTTATGAAAAAATATTCAGTAAATAATTTAAGAAATGTAGGATTTATTGGACATAGTGGTTGTGGCAAAACTACATTAACAGAAGCAATACTTTATTACACAAAAGTTGTTGATAGGTTTGGAAAAATTGAAGAGGGAAGTACTGTCAGTGATTATGATATTGAAGAAAAAAAGAGAAAGATATCAATAGCTTCATCTTTGGCTTCCTGCGAATGGGAAAATACAAAGATAAATTTAGTTGACATGCCAGGATATTTTGACTTTATAGGAGAAACTATGGAAGGATTGAGGGCAGTTGATGTAGCTATAATTGTTTTATCAAGTGTATCTGGAATTCAAGTGGGAACTGAGAAATCATGGAGTGGTGTCAATAAAAGTAAACTTCCTAGAGCTTTTTACGTGAATAAATTGGATAGAGAAAATTCGAATTTTGATAAAACATTGGTGGAATTAAAAGAAAAGTTTGGTATGTCTGTAGTACCAATCCAATATCCTATAGGAGAGGGAAATAATTTTAAAGGAATTGTAAACGTTATTTCAGGAAAAGCTAAAATAATGAACAAAAAAAACATACTAGAGGAAATTACCATACCTGAAGATATTTTAGATAAAATCGCAAAATGTAGAGATATGGTTATGGAAGCTGTGGCAGAAACAGACGAGGAACTTTTAGATAAATATTTTAGTGAAGGTACTTTAAGTGATGAGGATATTTATAAGGGATTAATAGGAGGTTGCTCAAAAGGTGAAATTGCACCTGTAATGTGTGGTTCTGCCATAAATCGAATAGGAATAGATACTTTATTAGAAGACATAATTCAATGTTTCCCATCTCCTGAAATTTCAGAAGTAATTAATGTTAATTTAAAACAAAAGTCACAAGTTATGGTTAAAGCAGATGAAAAGATTCCTTTTTCAGCTTTTGTTTTCAAAACTATAGCTGATCCTTTTGTAGGTAAGTTATCTTTATTTAGAGTTATGACAGGTAAACTCAAATCAGATATGACAGTATATAATGTAAAAAAAGATAAAAATGAAAAAATAGGAACCTTATATTTCTTAAAAGGAAAACAGCAGATACCTGTATCGGAAATAGGAGCTGGAGATTTGGGAGCTGTGGCTAAACTACAATTTACTAGTACAGGAGATACTTTATGTGATCCATCGTCTTTGGTTATATTTAAAGACATTGAGTTTCCAGAACCGGTGATTTCAATGGCGATGTTACCTAAATCTAAAAATGATGAAGATAAAATTTTTAATGGACTAAGTAAACTGTTAGAGGAAGACCCTACTTTTAACATATCTAGGGATGTGGAAAATGCAGAGACTATAATTTCTGGACAAGGTGAAGTTCACATTGACGTAATATCATCAAAATTAAAGTCCAAATTTGGGACAGAAGTTATTTTGCGAGAACCGAAAGTACACTATAGAGAAACTATAAAGAAAACTTCAGATGTGCAGGGTAAGCATAAAAAACAATCAGGAGGGCATGGACAGTATGGAGACGTAAAAATCAAGTTTGAACCCAGAAATGATAATGAAGATGATTTAAAATTTGTAGATAAAGTAGTTGGTGGAGTAGTGCCAAAACAGTATATACCAGCAGTTGAAAAAGGACTGAGAGAATGTATTAATCATGGGGTTTTAGCCGGATATCCTGTAATAAGAATAAAAGCCACATTACATGATGGGTCATATCATCCAGTGGACTCTTCAGAAATGGCCTTTAAAGTAGCAGCATCTTTAGCCTATAAGAAAGGGATTTTAGAAGCTGTTCCTGTATTATTAGAACCAATCTTGCATGTAGAAGTGTGTGTCCCTGAAGAGTATATGGGAGATATAATTGGAAACATAAATAAAAGAAGAGGCAGAGTACTTGGTATGGAATCTCATGGGAAAAGCCAGGTAATAATATCTGAAGTACCTGAAGCAGAAATGTTTAAATATGCTACAGATTTAAGGTCTATGACTCATGCTAGAGGGAGCTTTAAAATGAGATTTGAAAGATATGAAGAAGTTCCAGGTGTTGAGGCAAATAAAATAATAGAAAGTAAAAATAAAATAAAAGTTAGACAGGAATAAATTTCAGCTCCAATAGAATATAATTCTATTGGGGTCTTTTTAAAATTAAATATTGTGTATATTTTAATTCACTACAATGGATAATAATTTTATTAATCATTTGATGAACTTTTCAATTAAGGAGAGATTATATGTCTGAATACAAAATGAGCATAAAAGGTAAAATTACTTTGGAGGATTATAGCAGCATATATGATTATATATCAATAGTAAATAAAAATGATAAATTAACTATAGTTGTAGATAGTAATGAAGATAAAAATGTGGAAATAATATGTAACATGTTAAAAAATAAGTATTTCACTGTTAATCCAAATAAAACTTGTAATAGTGGAAAGTATTGTATAAAAGCATTTAAAAATGTGGATTAAATTATATAATTACCATTTTACTATAGTAAAAAATTATAAAATCTATATTTGTTTAATAAAAGTATGATATAGTTTATAGTAATACATGGGGACAAACCCTAAAATTATTTTACATGAAGACTACTCTCATTTAACACATACAAAAAAGGTAGTATAGTAAATATATAGTATATAATAGTATACATTAGAAAAAATGAGAAAATAATATTTAAGTTTAGTATTTATACATAAAACCAATGAATTTAGTGAAATATAGGACTTGAATAAAACCTAAATTAATAATATTATTAATTTAAAGTCAAAGAAAGTCAAAGTCAAGAAGGTGATGAATTGGCAAGGTTATCCGATATAATAGAAGACTTTATAAAAGAAATGTTTAATAATAGTGAGGAGACTAAACTTCAAATTGGCAGAAACGAACTAGCTAATTATTTTAGTTGTGCGCCTTCCCAGATAAATTATGTGTTGACTACTAGATTTACTATGGATAAAGGTTACTACATAGAGAGCAAGAGGGGCGGCGGTGGATGTATAATTATACGAAAAATAGAATTTGACTGTAACGAAAATTTACTTAAAACCATAATAGAAAAAATAGGGGATGCAATAACATACAATGCTGCTGTGCAACTTATAGAAACGCTATTTGAAGAACAGGTTATAACTGAAAGAGAAACCATAATATTAAAGACTATAGTAAATGACAGAACATTGAATATTTCATTGGATAGCAAAAATAAATTGAGGGCAGATATATTAAAATCAATTATAGTAGTTATATTTCATAGCCCTAAATTTAGTATGAATAGATAAATATATGATATAATAATTATTATATTAAATTACAGTAAATGTTAATCACATATGTATAGGAGTGATGATATGATTTGTGATATATGTAAAAAGAATGAAGCTACAGTTCATATAACGAAAATAATAAATGGCTCTAAGCAGGATATGAATTTATGTGAAAAATGTGCCAAGGAAAAGGGAGAACTTAATTTTGTACCTCAAATAGATTTCGTATCTCCGTTTGGATTTCAAAATATTTTAAGTGGAATTATGGACTATATGATAAACGGCAATAGTGAAGAAAATAAAACTTTTGATATATCTTGTAAAAACTGTGGTACATCTTATAGTGAATTTAAGAAAACAGGTCTTTTAGGATGCAGTGAGTGCTATGAAAATTTTAGTAATATTTTGAGTCCCGTGATTAAGAGGGTCCAAGCAAATTTAGGTCATACAGGTAAAATACCTAAAAACCAAGGAAAGAGTATTATTGAAAGAAATAAGCTTTTGAAATTAAAGTCAGATCTTCAAAAGGCAGTATCCTTAGAGGAGTATGAAAAAGCAGCAACTATAAGAGATTCTATAAAAGAGATTGAGAAGCAGGTTTATCAGAATAATGGAAATAAGAAGGAGGGTTAACTTTGAATAATTGGATGACTACTTGTGATGAAAGTAATGGAGGTTTGGTGATAAGTAGTAGGGTAAGATTAGCTAGAAATTTGGATAAAACCCCCTTTCCACATAAATTAAATGAAGAAAAAAGCAAACAGGTAATTAAACTAGTAGAGAATGCTTTTTATACATCTTCCAGTAATAAAGATACATTTAAGACCAATTATTTGTGGGAAGAGACTGATAATGAAAAGCAAAGTTATCTAGAAAAACATCTTATAAGTAAAAACTTGATAGATAACAGCCATAAATCTGCCTTTATACTAGATAACCAGCAGACTATAAGTATTATGATAAATGAAGAAGATCATGTGAGAATTCAATGTATAACGGCAGGGCTAAATTTAGAAGAGGTGTATAATGTAAGTGATAAAATAGATGATTTATTGGAAAAAAATTTGAAATATGCATTTAATGAAAAGTTAGGTTATCTTACAGCATGTCCTACTAATATAGGAACAGGACTTAGGGCTTCTGTTATGCTGCATTTGCCAGCACTTTCTTTAAATAATCAGATGAATGGATTTTTAAATGCATTATCTCAAGTTGGAATGACTGTTAGAGGATTATATGGTGAAGGTTCAAAAGCTGTAGGAAATATATATCAAATTTCCAATCAGGTTACTTTAGGAAGAAATGAAGAGGAAATAATGAGCAATTTAAAAGCTGTAGTTGTTCAAGTAACAAATGAGGAGAAGGCTGCTAGAGAGAACCTTATGAAAAAATTTAAATATGAAATAGAAGATAAGGTTTATAGAGCATTGGGTATATTAAAATCAGCAGTAATTTTAAATGCAAATGAATGTTTCAAGTTTTTATCTGATGTAAGATTAGGAATTGAATTGGGAATAATTAAGAATATAAGTAAGACAACTTTGAACAATCTTTTAGTAAGCACACAACCTGCCACAATACAAAAGGGAAATGAGAAAATTTTATCAGGTATTGAAATGGATATTAATAGGGCAAAAATTGTCAAAGAAAAATTAAATGTTGACGAAATTCAATAAAAGGATGGTGAAATATACTATGATGTTTGGAAGATTTACGGAAAGAGCACAAAAAGTATTAGTTTATGCTCAAGAAGAAGCACAAGCACTCCAACATGGATATGTAGGAACAGAACATATTCTTTTGGGAATATTAAAAGAAGAAGGAATATCCAGAAAACTTTTAAATAATATGAACGTAAACATTGAAACAGTAAGAAATTTTATAGAAGAATATGAGGGTAGAGGAGAAATAAATTTATACAATAAGGAAATCCCTCTTACTCCAAGGACAAAAAGACTTTTAGAGCTAAGTTTGTTTGAAGCCAGAAATCTAAACCATAACTATATAAGTCCAGAGCATATTCTACTTGCCCTTATAAGAGAGGCAGAGGGAGTTGCATTTACTATTTTAAACAATTTGGGAGTAGATTTTAACAAATTGAGGAAGGAACTTGTGGATTCACTTTCGGGAGAGCAATCATCAGTGAATTCAGGCAGCACTAAGAAAGAAAATGGAGAGCCAACTCCAACTTTAGATCAGTTTGGAAGAGACTTAACAGACATGGCAAAAGAGGGAAAACTAGATCCTGTTATAGGAAGAGATAAGGAAACTCAGAGGGTTTTGGAGATACTAAGCAGAAGAACCAAGAATAATCCTTGTCTAATAGGAGATCCTGGTGTAGGTAAAACTGCTATTGCAGAAGGATTAGCAGAAAAGATAGTATCATGTAATATACCTGAACTCTTAAAAGGGAAAAGAGTAGTAACATTAGACCTTTCTTCAATGATAGCGGGATCAAAATATAGAGGAGAATTTGAAGAACGACTTAAAAAAGTTATGGAAGAGATAAGAAAATCCGGTAATGTAATATTATTTATAGATGAAATTCACACTATAATAGGAGCAGGAGCAGCAGAAGGAGCTATAGATGCATCTAATATATTAAAACCAGCTTTAGCTAGAGGGGAAATACAATGTATAGGAGCTACTACTATAGATGAATATAGAAAATACATTGAAAAGGATGCTGCACTGGAAAGAAGATTCCAGCCTATAATAGTAGGAGAACCTACTAAAGAAGAGGCAGTTTTGATATTAAAAGGTCTTAGAGACAAGTATGAGGCCCACCATAGAGTAAAAATAATAGATGAAGCAATAAATGCAGCAGTAAACTTGTCGGATAGATATATTACTGATAGGTATTTACCTGACAAGGCAATTGATCTTATAGATGAAGCAGCTGCTAAAGTTAGAATACAAAATTTAATTGCTCCACCCGATCTAAAAAATCTAGAAGAAGAATTGGAAAAGGCAACTAAGCAAAAAGAGGATTCTATTACAGTACAGGATTTTGAAAAAGCTGCTAAATTAAGGGATAAAGAAAAGGAATTAAAAAATAAGTTAGAAGGATTAAAAACTAACTGGAAGACTAAAAAGGAAGTATCTACACTTACGGTAGGAGAAAGTCAAATTGCATCAGTAGTATCTCAGTGGACCAATATACCTGTGGAAAAGTTAACCGAAAGAGAATCACAGAGATTGTTAAAATTAGAGGAAATTCTTCATCAGAGAGTAGTAGGTCAAGATGAAGCAGTTAAATCTATTTCTAAGGCGGTAAGAAGGGCTAGAGTTGGACTTAAAGACCCAAAGAGACCTATAGGGTCATTCATATTTTTGGGACCTACAGGTGTTGGAAAAACTGAATTGTCAAAAGCTTTGGCAGAGGCTATGTTTGGCGATGAAAACAACATGATAAGAATTGATATGTCAGAATATATGGAAAAGCATACGGTATCTAGACTTATAGGATCGCCTCCAGGATATGTAGGCTATGAGGAAGGAGGACAGCTTACTGAAAAAGTAAGAAGAAATCCTTATTCAGTGGTACTATTTGATGAAATAGAAAAGGCACACCCGGAAGTATTTAATATATTGCTTCAAATACTTGAAGATGGAAGATTGACCGATGGAAAAGGAAAAACAATAAACTTTAAAAATACCATAATAATAATGACGTCTAATGTAGGGGCAGCTACCATTAGAAAACAAAAATCTATGGGATTTACTTCTGCTAAAGGTGATGAAAAGGAAAGTCAATATGAAAAGATGAAAGATAATATAATGGAGGAACTTAAAAATTCTTTTAGACCTGAGTTCTTAAACAGAATTGATGATATTATAGTGTTCCACAAGTTAGAAAAGGAAGATTTAAGACAAATAGTAAAACTTATGTTAAAAGATGTTTCCACAAGGCTTAAAGATCAGGAAATAGAAATTGGATTTACAGATAAAGCACAGGAACTTTTGACAAAAGAAGGCTTTGATTTAACTTATGGCGCAAGACCGCTTAGAAGAGCAATTACAAAAACTGTGGAAGACAAACTTTCTGAAGAAATGCTTAGAGGTAATGTTAAAAAAGGAGATAAGGTTGAAGTAGTTGTGGAAAAAGGAGAATTATTATTTAATAAAGTCAATTAATGATTGACTCAGATAAAATTAAACTTTATACTTTTTACAGTATAAAGTTTAATTTTTATCCGATGACTACCTGCTCTAATACTCCCACGCACTCTGTGAAAGCGATTCACACAAAATCAAAGATTTGGGATATCTGCTTTTACTCTGTGAAAGCGACTATCACCAAATCAGAGATTTGGGATATCTGCTTTTCTCCAAGTGTGCATAGCGAGCGGCTACGTCCCTGGATAACGCTCTAAGTGTAAAAGTACTAAGAGAAACCTGTTAATAACCATCAGGTGGAGTTAAAACTTCACCTGATGCCAAGAACTCTGTTTATAGAAATTTAGTTATTTTTATTGATTTATACAGGAAGAGATGATTTAATGGTAAAGAAAAAAACGGTTTTTGTATGTCAGGAATGTGGATATGAATCTCCAAAATGGCTAGGTAAGTGTCCTAACTGTAATAAATGGAACTGCATGGTAGAAGAGATTAAGTCACCTCAGGAAGTAACATTTTCCAACATGAAGTTTAGCAGCACACCAAAAAGTATAAATAATATAAAATCAGGTGAATACGAAAGGCTAGATACTGGTATAATGGAATTGAATAGAGTTCTTGGAGGTGGTATTGTAAGAGGTTCCATCACACTTATATCTGGAGCTCCTGGTATTGGAAAATCAACTTTGCTCTTGCAGACGGCGAGTAATATTGCTGAAAAATATGGAAAAGTACTATATGTTTCAGGAGAAGAATCAGAAGAACAGATAAAGATGAGGGGAGATAGGCTTGAATTCTTATCCGATGATCTTTACATAGTTTCAGAAATTAATATTGATAAAATACAGGCGCATATACAGGAAACTAAACCCGTATTCGTAGTAGTAGATTCAATTCAGACTTTATTTAAAGAATCTATTATCTCAGCACCAGGTAGTGTGTCTCAAGTAAGGGAAACTTCTAACGATATTATGCGTATAGGGAAATCTAATAATATATCTTTTTTTATAGTAGCACATGTTACAAAGCAGGGTGAATTAGCTGGACCTAGGGTACTAGAGCATATGGTGGATACTGTACTGTCTTTTGAAGGGGAAAGAACTGGAGAATTGAGAATCTTAAGAACTGTAAAAAATCGTTTTGGTACTACTAGTGAAATTGGTGTATTTGAGATGGGAGGAAGTGGACTCAAGGAAATATTAAATCCTTCTGAATTATTTTTGGAAGATAGAGAGTTCCAAAAAGAAGGATCCGTAATTATTGGTATAATGGAAGGCAAAAGGCCTATATTAGTAGAAATACAAGCTTTAGTTAGCGAAACTAAAGCAGTTATTCCAAGAAGAACCGCAGTTGGAGTAGATGTTTCCAGATTAAATTTAATTTTAGCGGTACTTGAGAAAAAACTTAGGATTGCATTTTATAATTGTGATGTTTATGTAAATGTAGTAGGAGGACTTAAAATAGAAGGAACCTTTGGAGATTTGGGGCTTGCCCTTGCACTTATATCTAGTGCTAAATCTAGGGAAATAGCGCTGGATAATCTTTTGGCAGTAGGTGAGATTGGACTTACAAGTGAAGTTAGACCAGTATCATTTTGTGATAGAATTATAAATGAAGCAAAAAAAATGGGATTTAGGAATATAATAATACCAGATAGAAATAAGGAAAAGATATATTCTAAAGATATAAATGTTATAGGTGTATCCTCGCTGAAGGAGGCATTAAATAAAGTTTTTTAATTAGGGTGATAATGTTGAGATTAGAAAAAGATAAAGAACTTAAAAGTATGTTAAAACTTTTAGCACCAGGCACTCAACTTAGGGAAGGTCTTAGGAACATTTTGAGAGCTAAAACCGGTGGGCTTGTAGTTTTAGGAAACAGTGAACAAATAATGAAAATTGTAGATGGTGGATTTGCGATTAACTCTGAGTACAGTTCTTCTTATATATATGAGCTTGCAAAAATGGATGGTGCTATAATATTGAGCAGTGATTTAAAGAGAATATTATATGCAAACACTCAACTCATTCCAGATTCATCTATTCCAACTTTTGAAACTGGAACAAGGCATAGGACTGCAGATAGGGTAGCTAAGCAAACAGGAGCTATAGTTATCGCTATTTCGCAGAGGAGAAATGTTATAACTGTATATAAAGGATATATTAAATATGTGCTGCAGGACAGCAGCGTTATGCTTGGAAGGGCTAATCAGGCTCTGCAGACTTTGGAAAAGTATGTATCTGTACTCGATGGAGTTGTTAATAATCTTAATATTTTAGAATTTCAAGACATAGTAACATTGTTTGATGTAATGACAGCTATCCAAAGAACCGAAATGGTGATGAGAATAGTATCAGAGATTGAAAGATACATATGTGAACTTGGAAATGAAGGAAGGTTAATTTCAATGCAATTAAATGAGTTAGTTAGAAGCGTTGAAAGAGACGGAATATTTATGATAAGAGATTATTGCCAAAGTGGTATGGATTATGATGAAATATATAAGCAACTTCAGGAAATAAGTTCAAGTGAATTATTTAATCTTGATTCTATTTCTAAATCTTTGGGATATGCAGGAGCTCCTCTAGTTGATACATTGATATCACCGAGAGGATACAGAATGTTAAACAAAATTCCTAGGATACCAACTAATGTAATAGAAAATTTAGTGAAAAATTTTAAGGAGCTTAAAGGTGTTATGGAAGCATCTTATGAGCAACTTGATAAAGTTGAAGGAATAGGAGAAGCTAGGGCCAGAGCTATAAAGAATGGATTGAGAAGGCTTAGAGAACAGATAATGATAGATAGTAAGTTTTAAGCACAAAATAATATGCCGGGTATTATTTTGTGCTAGAAATCACCTGAAGGAATACTTACCTAGAGTATTTATTTTGTCATATTCTTTTAAAAGTATATCATATAGATTTATATCTAGTGTATTACATAAACAGGTAAGATAAAATAAATTATTGCCTATTTCGTTTTGTATTATTTCTCTACAATTGTCACACAGCTTACCTTTTACATGTGTACTTAGGCAAGATCTTAGTGATTCAATATCCAAAGTATTGTCTTCCGATGGTATATGCTGTTTCTTACCACAAACTTCTATACATCCGCAATTGGTAATGGATTTTGCAACAGCTCTATTTATTCTAGCATTAGATTCCTCAAGTTTCGTAATTATATCTAAAATACTCTTATGCCTTAATAAAGATTCACTTACTGCGTTTTGAAAATTATCAAAAATTATATCTTTCATCAGGTTCAACTCCTTATATATTTAGCATATTATTTGTAAACTTTAGTTAGTATTAAGTAAACTTGCTCTATGTATATATAATAAACCAAGAATAATTTTATGAATAGGGGGATTGTCATGTGAAATAATGCACAAAAAATGTTTATAAATTTTATTTTTTGGTATAATTATGTAAAGGGGCTTGTTAAATTAAGGACGTAAAGTAAATAATTTATTAAATAAATTTTGTTTTATTGAAAAATCTAGTTTATTAATATATAGTAAGTGTAATGAAAAAACATCAATATAGGGGAGGTGAGTCTATTGTTAAAAAAATTACTGAGAGGACTTTTTACAATAACAGGCTTAATATTAGGATATTTGTTAGGAGAGAGTGCATTAGGTTCTCACTATTTTGTTAAAATGTTCCATATAGCAAATATTCCACTTAAGGAATTCTTATTTCCATTTATAACAACTTTGTTTTTTGGAATCATATTATTTTTAATATCACCCTGGATTAATTCAATTATTATGAAAACCATGGATTATATTGAGAAAAGCCTTCAGAAACTTTCTGCAGTAGAAATATTACTAGGTGTTTTGGGAGCATTAATAGGACTTTTAATATCGGCAGTATTTCTTAATTTATTAGAAAAGGTACCGGGCGTAGGCCCTATACTTGCAGTAGTAGTAGCTATACTTATGGCTGCACTAGGTGCAAATATTGCCATACGAAAGAGAGAGGAATTAATGTCCATGTTTTCCAATATGGCTGTTAATGTAACAACTAAAAGACTTCAGGGAACTAGAGAAAAAAAATTTAAAAGGGAGCATCAGCATGGAAATAAAGAAGCTTGCCCTAAGGTGTTAGATACTTCTGTGATAATAGATGGAAGGATATTTGACATATGTCAAACTGGATTTATAGAAGGACCTCTTGTAATTCCAAACTTTGTACTAGTGGAATTAAGACATATAGCTGATTCTTCAGATGGATTAAAGAGGACTAGGGGAAGAAGAGGACTAGATATATTAAATAAGATACAAAAAGAGTTGAATATTGATGTTCAGATATATGAAAAAGATTTTCCAAACATAGACGAAGTAGATGCCAAACTTTTAAAACTGTCACAAGTTTTAGAAGGAAAAGTAGTTACAAATGATTACAATTTAAATAAAGTTGCAGAATTCCAAGGAGTGCCAGTACTTAATATAAACGAGCTTGCCAATGCAGTAAAACCCGTTGTACTTCCAGGTGAAGAAATGAATGTACAAATAATTAAGGATGGAAAAGAATCAGGACAGGGTATCGCATATTTAGATGATGGAACAATGATAGTTGTAGAAGGCGGAAAAAAGTTTATAGGAGATACAAAAGGTGTAGTAGTAACTTCTGTTTTACAGACAGCAGCAGGAAGAATGATATTTGCAAAACAAAAAGGAGATCTGTAACTTATGAAGGGTAATTATGCTATTATTGTAGCTGCTGGTAAGGGAAAGAGAATGGGAACTACTATTAATAAGCAATTTATTGAAATTAAAGGTAAACCTATATTGTATTATTCTATTAAGGCATTTTCTGTAAATCCCCTTATAGATGGAATTATATTGGTATGTGCAGAAACTGAGATAGAATATTGTAAAAGGGAAGTGGTCGATAAATATGACCTTCAGAAGGTGGTCAAATTGGTTGCTGGAGGTAAAGAACGTCAGGATTCAGTGTTCAATGGATTAAAAGCTTTAGAAAACTGTAGTGTCGTCTTAATTCACGATGGAGCTAGGCCTTTTGTTATAAGTAAGATTATTGAAGATGGAATAAAGTATTCTAATTTGTATGGTGCATGTGCTTGCGGAGTCAGGCCTAAGGACACTTTGAAAATTAGGAAAGAAAACGGATTTTCATCGTCTACATTAGATAGGGAAAGCTTGTTTGCGGTTCAAACTCCACAGTGTTTTAAATATGATTTAATTTATGATTGTCATAAAAAGCTAATGGATGAAAAAATACATGTTACTGATGATACTATGGTAGCAGAACATTATGGAAATAAAGTTTATCTGTATGAAGGAAGCTATGATAATATAAAAGTAACAACACCGGAGGATTTGAATATGGCTAAAAGTATAGTTGAAAAATATTAAGGTAAAGACCTATAAACATCTATAATGTTATGGATATTTATAGGTCTTGTTTATCTAAGGCAAAAGGTAATAAAAATGTCAATAAGACTTAAATAAGTTATAATAATGTGATAAAATATTTAGGGAATTTAAACTGGAATTAAAGTAGTGATTTTAACTAATAGGTATCTATGGTAGATAAATATTTTTAAGGATCCTACGGGATTAGAATTCTATTTTAAATCAAAAATTCTACTTATATCTTCAATCTAGTTTATATAAATTAAATAGAAAAAACTAAACAAGGAGGCCAAAATATCATGAAAATTTTTAATACAATGACTAGGAAAAAACAAGAGTTTGTTCCATTAAATTCTAATGAAGTAAAAATGTATGTATGTGGCCCTACAGTATATAATTTTTTTCATATAGGCAATGCCAGAACTTTTGTTGTGTTTGACACTGTTAGACGATATCTTGAGTACAAAGGATATAAAGTAAAGTTTATACAAAACTTTACAGATATTGATGATAAGATGATAAAAAAAGCGGAAGATGAACATATCACTGTAAAAGAACTGGGAGATAAATTTATAAAAGAATATTATAAGGATGCAGATGCCTTGCACATAAAAAGGGCTACTGTAAATCCTAGAGCTACTTTATACATAACCAAAATAATTGAATTTATAGAAGATTTAATAGATAGAGGCTATGCTTATGAGATAGATGGGGACGTCTATTTTAGTACTAAAAAATTTAGTGAGTATGGAAAACTTTCCGGACAAAATATTGATGAACTTAGAGCGGGAGCTAGAATAGATGTAGATGAGAGAAAAAAGGATGCTATGGATTTTGCAGTTTGGAAGGGACAAAAACCTGGAGAACCTGCATGGGAAAGTCCTTGGGGAATGGGAAGGCCAGGATGGCATATAGAATGTTCATGTATGGCTTATGATTTATTAGGAGAAACTATAGACATACATGCAGGAGGATCAGATTTAATGTTCCCTCATCATGAGAATGAAATAGCCCAAAGTGAAGGTCGTACTGGAAAAACATTTGCTAGGTACTGGATGCACTCCGCTTTTGTAAATGTAAATAACCAAAAAATGTCAAAATCTTTAAATAACTTTTTTACTGTTAGAGAAATTTTGGAAAAGTATGAACCAGATGTAATAAGGATGTTCATGCTATCAGGTCATTATAGGACTCAGATAAATTTTAGTATGGAACTTTTAGAATCTGCAAAATCAGCATTAGATAGATTGTATAATTCAATAACAAATCTGGAAAGTCTTTTAGATAATAGAGAAAACGTGTCAATTTCAGAAAGTGAAAAAGAATATAGAAACAAGTTAGAGGAATATAAACAAAGATATATTGAAAAGATGGATGATGATTTTAACACGGCAGATGCTATATCTGTAATTTTTGACTTGATAAAGGATATAAACATAAATATAAATAAGGATTCCTCTACACAAATAATTAAGGATTCTCTCAATTTAATAAGAGAATTGGGAGCTCCTCTTGGAATACTACAGGAATCTAGGAGAGGAAATATTGAAGAGGAAATTGAAGCTTTAATAGAGAAAAGACAGAAAGCTAGAAGTGAAAAAAATTGGGCTCTTTCAGATAAAATAAGGGATGATTTAAAAGTGCAGGGAATAATATTAGAGGATACACCAGAAGGGGTAAGATGGAAAAGAGCATAGCAATTATAATTTAACGGGGGATAAAAATGGAAAATAATTTATTAAGTATAAGAATGGATGAAACAGAGGTAAGACACATGAGTCCCCTTGCACTTGCGTTTATTGGAGATGCTGTATATGAGGTGTTTGTAAGAACTTATTTAGTGAGTGAACACAGAAATATGTCTGTACATAATTTGCATGTGGAAGCTATAAAATTTGTAAAGGCTCATTCTCAAAGTGAAGTTGTAAAAAAGTTGGAACAAGAGTTATCTGAGAGAGAAATGTATTTTTTTAAAAAAGGACGAAATGCTAAGTCAGGTACGGTTCCTAAAAATGCGGACGTACAGGAGTATAGATTTGCAACTGGGTTTGAAACTTTAATTGGCTTTTTATATTTAATAGGTAATCGAGATAGATTAAATTATTTATTTGAGCTTATAATAAACTTGAAGAATAAAGGAGAATTTTAATTGAAACTAAACGTAAAATTAATTCAATATACATCTAATCCAGAAAAAGTAACACTTAATTTGTTTATGAACTGTGAACCTTCGTGTGTAAATGGATCTTGTTCCGAAGGAGAAATGATTTGTGAAAAGCTAGAAGATATATGAAAGAAACATAAGGTAGACAAAAAAGCAAATAAAAAATTGAGGTATAAAGGGTAGGATTATGAAAAATAAATATAAAAAGTCAACAAACTTGACAGATAAAATTGAATTTAGAGAGGATTTAATTGAAGGTAGAAATGCAGTTATTGAAGCTTTAAAATCAAATAATGCAACTATAGAACAGATTTTTCTTGCAGAGGGAAATACATCAGGGTCTATAAATATAATATTTGCTAAAGCTAAAGAGAAGCATATAGTTGTGAAACAGGTGGACAGAAAAAAGTTAGATAAAATTTCCCAGACAGGAGCACATCAAGGAGTAATTGCACAAATAACTCCTTATAAATACTGTGAAGTAGAGGATATATTAGAATACGCTAGAGAAAAAAAAGAAGTTCCTTTTATAGTTGTATTAGATGAAATAGAAGATCCCCATAACTTTGGTGCAATAATAAGAACTGCTGAAATATGCGGTGCTCATGGAATTATAATACCTAAAAGAAGAAATGTGGGAATTACACCTGTAGTATATAAATCTTCTGCAGGAGCAGCAGAGTATATGAAAATATGTAAAGTTACAAATTTAAATACTACAATAGAAAAATTAAAGAAAAATGGTATATGGGTATATGGGGCTGACATGAGTGGAGAAAATTATTGCTTTGATGTTGATTTTAAAGGACCTATGGCTTTAATAATAGGAAGTGAAGGAAGGGGAATAGCTAAACTAACTAAAGAAAAATGCGATGTACTGGTAAAGATACCCATGGTAGGAAGAGTACCTTCCTTAAATGCTTCTGTGGCAGGTGGCATATTGATGTATGAAATATTAAAGCAAAGAATAAAATGTGGTAAAAATTGAGAAATATTTTTGTAGATGGATACAATGTTATAAATAGTTGGCCTAAGTTAAATAATATAAAGAAATATAGCCTTGAAACTGCAAGACAATCACTTATAGAAATTTTAAGCAATTACTCGGTATATAAGGGCTATAAAGTTTTTATAGTATTTGATGCCCATATGGTATCGGGAAGTTTAGAAAAAAAAGAAAAAATTAATAAAAATGTTGTAGTAGTATTTACTAAAGAAAACGAAACAGCAGATAGTTTTATAGAAAGAACTGTAAATAAAATAGGACGTAAAAACGAAGTATTTGTAGTAACCTCTGACTCACTAGAACAGCAAGTAACATTTCAGAGAGGTGCTGTTAGGATGTCCTCTATTGAATTTTATCATGAAGTTAATAATGTAGAGAATCATATAAAAAGTAAAATTGAAAATAAATATTATGAACAAAGAGATACTTTGGCAGATAGGATAAAAAAGGATGCATTGGAAGAACTTGAGAAAATTCGCAAAAGTGACTAAAATGTATTGACTATAAATTTACTTTTAATGTATAATTGTAGCAGTGGTTTATAATTGTGTTGGAGGGGATATCTTGGATAATAGGAGTTGTAATGCTAAGAAAGTTTCCCCCTTTGAAGAAAAATTAGATGAAGAAATAGTTATTGAGGCAAAAAAAGGGGATGTAAGTGCTCAGGAGTACCTGATAAACAAATATGGCAATTTTGTTAAATCAAAGTCAAAATCATATTTTTTAATCGGTGCAGATAAGGAAGATATCTATCAGGAAGGTATGATAGGTTTATATAAGGCTATAAGGGATTTTAAACCAGATAAGTTATCATCTTTTAAAGCTTTTGCAGAACTTTGTGTAACACGTCAAATAATAACGGCTATAAAAACTGCTACTAGACAGAAGCATATTCCATTAAATACATATATCTCTTTAAATAAGCCTATATATGATGAGGAATCAGATAGAACTTTGTTGGATGTTTTGTCTGAAACTAAGGTGGCAGATCCTGAAGAGCTTGTAATTGGAAGGGAAGAGCTAAATCATATACAAAGTGAAATAGGTGAAGTGTTGTCAAATTTAGAAATGGAAGTACTTATGTCTTATGTAGATGGAAAGTCATATCAAGAAATTGCATGTGATTTAGATAGACATGCCAAGTCTATAGATAATGCTTTACAGAGGGTTAAAAGAAAACTGGAAAAATGTTTAATTCATAAATAAAAATAGTATATTGACAAAAAAATATACTTGTATTAGAATTAATAACTGATATGTTACTTTTAATATTTAATTAAAATTTATTAGCGGGAGTAGTTCAGTGGTAGAACACCAGCTTCCCAAGTTGGCCGTCGCGGGTTCGAGTCCCGTTTCCCGCTCCAAGAGAAATTGCCCATGTAGCTCAGTAGGCAGAGCGTCACCTTGGTAAGGTGGAGGTCACCAGTTCAATTCTGGTCATGGGCTCCAATAGTGATGTATAAAGTTTTTACAACACACCAGGATGGGTTTACTTAAATAGGATGTGTATAATCAACAAGGAGGAAGAGTAATGTCAAAGGAAAAGTTTGAAAGAACAAAACCACATGTAAA
>ENA-UOOE01001644-UOOE01001644.1-fermentation-metagenome-genome-assembly--contig:-NODE-1644-length-18334-cov-20.891788_pt1 | contig 18334 bp, 14 predicted proteins | sample MGYA00245776_ERZ724021 | MGnify/ENA primary metagenome ERZ724021 (study PRJEB28704, sample SAMN03018321) | fermentation metagenome | biome: anthropogenic terrestrial biome; feature: soil... | reverse complement strand
GTCTGGCAAAAATTTTCATTGAGACAGGAAATCGGGTTTTATTCAAGAATAACTCTAATTTGGCAGCAGCTGTAAAATCTTTTAAGGCATGCTGGGAGTCGATGACATTTTGCAGTAGCTGCTGAGGGGTTATTTCCGCTTCCAGCCCATGAACCTTCGTCGATTTTGAAGCCCAAAGGACGCTGAAGACGCACAGGATCAGAATCGAAATCAAGGTGATTGGTCGACAAAAAACGGGCTTTTTATCTGCTACCATTTGAGTTCATCCTCCCATAAAGATGCCATTTCGTTGCCCGCAGCCGGATTCCTGCTCCCTGCATGGCGGACAAAATATTGGCGGTTACCTTTTGATTCCTGTCAATATAATGTCATCTTAGGAAGGATACGTCAAAAACTCATCGAATCATATTTATGAATAGGCGAAAATAGTTAGCGTTTCCTTTATAAACGAAGGGTGGAAGCATCTTGCGATTCAAACGTTCCGCCATAACTCTGACAATAATAGACATAATAGCGGGCTTGGCAGCTTTAATAGCCGCTTTTTTATTGTTCGGCGGACGCAATTTTCCGACAGGCATTGTGAATCTTTGCCTCTTCACCGTTATTGTCATAGCGTCTAACATAGTCGGCTTTCTTTTCGCCGGACTTTACCGCAGGCTCTGGCGTTATGCCCAGCTGAACGATTTTTCCTTTATATTCTGGGGTGTCCTCTTAGGGCAGACTTTTGGGTATTTACTGACTAGAGTGGCCTTTAATATGCTTATTCCGATCAGAGTGTGGATCACTCAGTCGCTGATTCTCTTCTTACTCACTGTGGCAAGCAGAGGGCTGATCCGGGTTTATTACGAAGGCATTCCTTTTTCGCTCTACAACGGTAATAATCACGGCAAAAAGGTGATTATCGTCGGTGCCGGCAGTGCCGGTGCGATGGTTATCCGGGAGATTCATCATTCGATGCGGGAGCAATACCATGCGGTCGGTTTTGTTGATGACGATCCTTCCAAGCAAGGTTGTTCCGTGCATAGTGTACCGGTTTTAGGCTCCCTGAATGACCTGCCGAAATTGGCCGATCGGCTCCAAATCGAGGAAATCATCATTGCCGTCCCTAGCGCTGAACAGGAGATCATTCGTAAAGTTAGCCAGTTGAATTTCTCGAAGCCTGTCAAGCTAAAGGTTATTCCCGGCATGAGTGCATTTATCGATGGTACTGCTGACATTAAGCGTTTTCGAGATGTTCAGGTTGAGGATTTGTTGGGACGCGAGCCGGTGCGGGTCAATCTCGAGGAAGTAGCGGCCTACCTTACCGGCAAGCGTATTCTGATCACAGGTGCTGGCGGTTCAATAGGCTCTGAGCTATGTCGGCAGGTGGCCAAATTTAATCCTCAATCTCTAATCATGCTTGGCCGGGGCGAAAATTCGATCTATGAAATTGGTATTGAGATGGAAGAGCGCTTTCCCAAGCTCAAAATGTATAAGGTTATTGCTGATGTCCGCGATCGACAAACAATCAAAAAGGTTTTCGATCAATTTCGTCCCCATGTGGTCTTTCATGCCGCCGCGCACAAGCATGTTCCGCTCATGGAGGATTGGCCGGAAGAAGCATTTAAGAATAACATTTTGGGAACGCGCAATGTTGCTGTGGAAGCCCATAAGCATCATTGTGAGCATTTTGTCTTGATTTCTACCGATAAAGCCATCAAACCTTCGAGTGTTATGGGAGCCACAAAACGCGTTGCAGAAATGATTATTCGCACTTTAAGCGAAGAAAGCACAACCAAATTTGTTGCCGTAAGATTCGGAAATGTCCTCGGCAGCCGTGGTAGTGTGGTACCGCTCTTCAAACGCCAGATTGAGCGCGGCGGTCCGATTACTATAACTCATCCCGATATGAAACGGTATTTTATGACTATTCCCGAGGCGGCCCAATTGGTAATTCAGGCAGGCGCAATAGGTAATGGCGGAGAGGTTTTTGTCTTGGATATGGGGGAACCCGTGCGGATTGTGGAGCTTGCTGAAAACCTGATTAGGCTTTCCCGTCTGGTTCCCGGTAAAGATATACCGATTGTTTTCACCGGCGTCCGTGCAGGCGAAAAACTGTTTGAAGAATTGCTTTCAAAAGAAGAGGGTACTACAGCAACACGCCATGAAAGAATTTTTATTGCAGTACTTCCAAACGGCATTAGAAAGGACCTAATTAGTTATCTGGACTCTATCGAACAATTGCTAAATAAGGGTGAGCTACACGTTGAGTCGTGGCTGGGAGATATGATTGAGGATTATAGGCCTATTCGTGTTTCCGAAAAGGAAGTTGCCTCTACAATTGATTGAACAATCTCTAAGGTATGTTACTAGAGAGTATGGTTTGGCTACGAGGAGGGCTATTGATAAATGGATTCCGGAACGAACAATTTTTTGAGAACTCTATGGGAAAAGAAAATGATACTTATCCTCGTTCCACTAATTGGGGCGGTAACGTCTTATTTTTTTAGCTTTCTGATACCCAAAAATTATCGCGCTTCTTCAACATTTATGAAGGCTAGTGATGCCAACGAATCTCAGTCCGTAACTCAACTGAATAATTTCGTCGCCCTTATGTCGAGCGCCGGGGATAATAGTGTATCTTACTATATTGATATTCTAAAAAGTCGCAAATTCGTTTCAGAATGTTTTAATCGTATTGGTTTGGAAATGACACAGGGAGAGATAGATGAATTTCGTGAAAAAAGGCTGCGAGTTGAAGCCAGACAGTCAGGGGCTATGGTTGTATTTGTCGAAGATAAGGATCCGAAATTAGCAGCAAAAATAGCAAATATCTTCATAACTCAGCTGGCCGAAGAGGAAAGCGAGTTTGACAGTACTGGATCAAGGAAGATGAAATTGTTTCTTGAAGAACAAGTGAGTATTACCCAAAGCAATCTAAAAGAGGCGGAACGGGCCTTTACCGAAATGCAGCAAACGAGAGAGATAGTACTTCCCGAAAGTATTTCATTATTGGTAGATCAGATAGGAGATATGGAAGCGCTTAAGGCGAGTAATAATGTAAAAATTACAGCGGAAAAAGCTTACGCAGTTACGGCGCTTGAGTTGTATAATGCTGAAATAGAGAATTATGAATCCAGCAATTCGATCGGAGCAAACCCTCTTTTACAGGAGTTAGAATCACAGCTACTGAAAATAGAGACAGATCTAGTGCTATTAAAGGAGAAATATACAGAAAAGCATCCGGAGATTATTAACCTGGAACAGAAAAAGTCAGCGATCATTGAACAAATGAAACAATTGGAGTCGGAAGTTTCGCGCGGCCGTACGGTTACTGTCAACCCCACACGCAGAAGAATGTGGGAAGAATATGTTTCAAGTCTGGTAAGGATGGCGTCCCTTAATGCTCAGACTGAAGTATTGAATAAAACTCTCGACGGACTGCAAAATCAATTAAGTGATCTGGCTCCCCAAAGCATGGCATATCTACAGATGCAGAGAGAAGTTAAGGTTGCAGAACAAGTTTATCTTTATACTGTCAATGAATATGAAATGGCCCGCGTCTTAGACAGTAAGAAGCGCGACTATATTCGAGTAATTGATCCGGCGGTAGAGCCTCTTACTCCCTTTAGGCCGATTCCTGTTATCAATGCCTTGATAGCTGGCGTACTGTGCTTCTTTTTCGTAATGGGGTGGATTTCTATAGAAAGATATCTCCGTGATAGTCCGCACAATAATCTCTCTATGTAGTGTTTTGGAATACCGATTCTTTAAACAGATTGACAAGCTGAGGTGTGAGATGCAAAACAGTGCAATATCTACTCGAAACAGCATTCTTGTTTTGGCTGCGATTTTCATTGGAATTAGCATCTCGCTTTTGGATTGGCGCGGTTTAGCATTATGGTTAGGGCTCGCAACTGTCATAATTTTTAGTGTTCGTTCTGAATATGGGATCTTATTAGGAATTGCCCTTACGGCTTTATCTCGCTTTTTGATTATTGGTATTAATTTACAGCTGGCAGATATGGCTTTTTTATTGTTTGGGACATTTTGGCTAATCCAAAGGCTCTATCAGGAGCGCCCCATTTCCTTGAAGCTTGAACCAGCTGTGGCATTCTTAATATTAGGCGCAGCTACTGCTTTGTGTTCGTTTTTTGTGACATCCTCATTTGGTGTTAGCCTCGGAAACTATGTCCAGTTGTTTTATTTAGTAGCTTTGACCGCCATTTTAGTGGTTATGTTTGATGATAAGAAGTTTTTGCTGGCGGCGATGTGGATTTTTGTCCTAGCTGCCGGCGGAATCAGTATATATGGGGTCCTCGGCTTTTTCACCGGAGGTGCACGTGTTATTGGAACATTCGATAACCCGAATGTCTATTCAAGCTATGTGATAGCCATAATTCCAATGGCATGGGCACTAACAAAGAGAATAAGACAGCGGACCGTTAAAGCACTTATTTACATCCTGATGGCATTCATGACGATGGGACTATTGCTTAGTCTTTCTCGAAAAGGATGGATAGCTCTTGCACTGCAAATCTTTTTTCTTGCCATGTGTAGTAAAAAGAGAAAGTTATATATTGGTGTTTTGATCGCTCTGCTTGCCCTTACAGTCATTCTATGGCCTTTCCTAAGCACACTGCTTCCTGAACAAATTATCGATAGAGCGTTAGGCTTTACTAGTGACAGTAGCACTGTGACCAGCCGGGTGAAACTATTCCAGATTTCGTTTGACTTGATTCGTGCACATCCCATATTTGGGGTTGGCTTGGAGATGTTTTCATGGTATGCGCCTATTAACTCGCACTCTACTTGGATAGGATTATGGACTGAAATAGGGACTGTTGGGGTGCTGCCATTTATTGCGGCGCTAGGAATTGTGTCAGTAGGGTTTCTATTTTGGTCTTTTGGTAGAAAAGAGCCTGATTATATCATTAATGCTTTAGCTGCCAGCTTTTTTGGTCTTTTCTTTATTTCACAGTTTGGTAACATCATTTTCTTTAGGCACTTCTGGATAGTCTTGGCAATGTCCATTGCCGCGTTAAAACAATCTGGTCGGGGGCTGCGTCGTGAGGAAGGCGTTTTTCCCAGCCAACGCGCCGGTCACAAACAAGCGTAGTGCTAGAAGGATCTGCGGAGGAGAGAGCTTTTGAAGGGCAATAGGATTTTTGGATCCATATCCGTAGTATTTGTAATGACGCTAGTCAGCAAGTTTCTAGGCTTCATTCGTGAGCAATGTATGGCAGCATATTTCGGGGCTGGAGTGGAAACAGATGCTTACTTTGTTGCCACGGCGGTCCCGTTGATTCTCTTTACTGCCTTTGGAAAAGCACTCCAGAGTGCTTATATGCCAGTATATGGGACGCTTTTGGCAAGAGAGGAGCGCGAAAATTCGCATCTTCTATTTAATTCATTGCTGGGTTTTCTAACCTTAGGACTTGTTGTATCGGCTGTCATAGCGATTCTATTAGCTCCAATGATCGTCAAAATTATGGCTCCGGGTTTCGAAGGCGTCCAACAAAGTTTGGCGACCAAGTTGACCAGAATAGTGATCCCTTCGATAATATTCTTATCATGGTCTAGCATATTGAGTGGAGCGCTGCACACGCATAAAATGTTTTTGGGGCCGGCGTTAATTGGGCTTCCATATAATTTTATCTTGATTGGTGCAATTGTATTGTCGGAGTATCTTGGCGGAATCTATGGAGTAGCTGTGGCGTTAGTATTGGCTTGCTTTTGCCAGTTTCTAATACAGACTCCATTTTTTAGAAAAACGGGGCTACGCTTTCGGTTTAGCTTTAAGCCTAACCCCCTGTTAAAAAATGTCTTCAGGTTGATGCTCCCCATGATTCTAGGCACTCTCGCTGCAGAAATGAACATCTTGGTTGATAGGTTCCTAGGAAGCTCATTGCCAACAGGAAGCATATCAGCGTTGAGCTATAGTTTCAGACTGGTTACTTTTTGTGTGGCGGTTTTTGCAATGCCCATCTCTACTGTTGTATATCCGCATCTTACAACGAATATTGCACTTGGCGACAGGTTTTCGAAATACAAATCTATACTTGAAACTGCCATTAAGACCATTTCCTTTATAATAATTCCAATTAGCATTGCTTTAGCTGTTCTTCGTGTACCTGCGGTTAGCTTGGTATATGAACGCGGCTCCTTTGATTCATATTCAACGCAGATGACGGCTCAGATTTTGCTCTTTTATTGCCTCGGTATTCCGGCACTCAGTTTAAAGCCATTGATTGATCGTACCTTTTATTCACTTCGGGATACGAAGACCCCAATGCGAATCACTATCGGATCAGTAATATTGAATCTTGTTCTAAGTGTGATTTTTGTTCGATTTATGGGAGCAGGCGGTTTGGCTTTGGGGACATCCTTGGCCAATTGGATAAGTCTGTTCATCCATCTTATTGTTTTACAGTTGAAATTCAAAGTTGAGCTTATTCCCGTTGGAAAAACTTTGGCGTTCATGGGACGGGTGGTTTTCATTTCTGCTATTGCTGGATCAATGGGCCATTTCACCATGAATAGACTGAACTCTGTGTTGACTTATTCTTCCACGCATATGAGGCATATCATAACCTCAATTTTGTCACTCGGTGTTATAATATTGGTGTTTGCTTTGCTGTGCATGCTGTTCTTCCGGAAGGAAGTGAAACAGATCTTGTCTTCTCTCTCAAGCATTATACGCGGAAAGGGTAGGAAAAATGGTCAGAGGTAAAACCAATGTACTGCATTTATTGAGCAGTTCTCTGCTGGGCGGAACTGAGACAATGGTTTCTACTCTTATAGAGAACTCCTCTTCCGAAAGTATTAACCATATCTACGCCTATTTTGGGAAAAGGGGTATGATTACTGAGAGGTTGCGTGGATCCGGGCACAAGGTGATAGAGTTCAGAAATGGCAGAAATGGATTGCTATGGCAACTTCACAAAACAATTAAAGCTGAGAATATTGCCTTGTTATATAGCTATGGCACGCGGTCAGGGATATTTGCTCGTATTATCTCTCTTGCGCATCCATCCTTAAAAATAATCCATGGGCAAAGAAGCATTGATGCTAATCGTAGTTTGTGTGAAAATTTATTGGACTGGGCTACATCAGGGTTGGTTGATTTGTATATTTCGAATAGCCAAGCGGCCGCAGATATGTTAATCCATAAAGGACGTATACCGCTTAGAAAAGTAACGACGGTTCATAATGGTCTTGACATCACAAAGTTCCCTAAAGCTTCAGTAAATGAAAAGAATCCATTCATGAGAATAGTCTGTGTAGGTAATCTTCGCAAGGTAAAAGGGCATACCTACGTGTTGCATGCTCTTTCTATATTAAAAGGACTTGGTTATCAATTTCAGGCTGACTTTATTGGCGGAGGTTCACTACTGGAGGAACTGAGAATGCAGGCAGAATCAAGTGGCATTGATGACTGCGTCAATTTTCTTGGAGTGCGCCAAGATGTTTATGATATTTTGGCACGATCAGATGTTTTCGTTCTAGGCTCTTTATGGGAAGGTCTGCCTGTCTCAATAATGGAAGCCATGGCATGCAATCTCCCTGTAGTAGCTAGTAATGTAGGGGGTATTCCTGAACTAGTAATAGATGCTCAGACGGGGTATCATGTTCCCCCCGCAGATCCGGAAGCTATAGCCGAAAAATTAAAAGTTTTGATTGAGCATCCAGAAATGAGAAAACAGATGGGTAGCTGCGGGCGGCAGAGGATTATTGATCATTTTTCTGTAAATGAGATGGTTCGAAAAACCGAAATGCTTATAGAGAGTCTATGTTCGGCAGATAAGTAAAACCGAATTTTTTGGGGGGCATTCCTTATGAAGCTTCGTTTGGGGATTATTATAGCTACAGTCATGTTCCTTCTGATATTAGGTAACTTTACTAGCGCTGGAGAATACAGATTGGGTCCCGGTGACTTGCTTTCAATTTCCATATGGGGACAGGTCAGTCAAAATTATAATGTGACGGTTGGGGCAGACGGCTCTTTTGAGTTACCGATGATTGGGAAGGTAATAGCGGTAGACAAAACAATCTCTGAATTGGCAGAAGAGCTTGAACACCTCTTTGCTTCTTATATTAAAGAGCCCAATGTCATCATAAACGTCACAAAGCCCCGAAGTATCCGAGTCCAAATAGTCGGAAATGTGAAAGTGCCAGGTCTCTATACTGGTACTGCCGAAACAACATTATCACAAGTATTGGCCATGGCGGGTGGCATCACGTTAAGAGGTGATGCAGGGGCAGTGAAGGTTCAACGTACAACTGGTGACGTTATTACAGTAGATTTGAACCCGCTCTTGACGGGTAATGGCGGAGACGATTTTGATTTACAGAATGGAGATATAATTGTTGTTCCGATTGGGATTATAAACGTTGCAGTAATAGGAGAAGTCAACAATCCTGGAATCTATGAGTTGCCACAAGATGCCAGATTAATGGATGCAATTATGGCTGCTGGGGGTACAACGAGGCAAGGCATCACCCGTAGCATAACGATCTATAGTTCAGACGAGTTAATGGCTGATCAAGCGCGCCCCAAAGTAGAGGTGCTTTTTAAAGGAGGACTTCAGGAAAATCCTGATTTGAAACAAGGATATGTGGTCTATGTTCCTAGAAATATCATTTGGGATATCGGACTAGTTGTAAGCATTATTTCTGCCTTGCAGGGTGTTAAGAGCCTGCTTGGACTATAGCTGCTATTACTTTATAAGATGTGGTGAACGCTTTAGATGAAAGTCATTCAGGTTTGTGCGGTTAGTGGAACAGCGCGAACGTTATTAGAACCCCAATGTCGATTTTTGAGAAACCATGATTTTGATATTCATTTCGCCTTTAGCCGTGGGCCGCAAACATCCTTTTTGCGTAATCAAGGCTATAAAGTACATGAGGTTCATATTTCCCGAAAGCTTAATCCGCTAGCTGACCTAGTCTCAATAATAAGGTTGGTAGCGCTGCTTAAAAGAGAGAAGCCCGCGATTGTTCATACCCATACCTCCAAAGGCGGCGGCGTAGGTCGAATCGCGGCCTATTTTGCGAAAGTACCAATCACGATACACACGATTCATGGCTTCCCTTTTCATGAAGGTTCATCACATATTAAGCGCAGAATTTATGTGATGTTGGAAAGGGCTTTTTCCAAGGTTACAGACTTGCTTCTTTCTCAGAGTATAGAAGATGTTGAAACAGCTGGAAAGTTGGGGATAGTAAGCAGGAATGGGTTGCCAGTATATATTGGCAATGGAGTTGATACTAATCGATTTATGCGTAGTGTCTATAAGGGTATGTACAAAAAAGTTCGTGCAGATTTGGGAATCTCTGATAAGGCAGTAGCGATCATAACTATAGGAAGACTAACAAAAGAAAAAGGTTATTATGAACTGCTGGAGGCGCTTAATACCCTTAAAAACAGAAACTGGGTAGCACTTTTGGTTGGCCCGGACGATGGCATAGAATTGGATCTCAAGAGCAAGGTTTCTCAATATGGGTTAAATGATCAGGTGCTCTTTTTGGGCAAACGCGATGATGTTGCAGAACTTCTCAATGCCAGCGATATATTTGTTCTTGCCTCCTATAGAGAGGGTGTTCCGCGATCCGTTATTGAGGCGCAGGCAATGGGTTTACCCGCTATTGTAACTGATATCCGTGGATGCCGCGAAGTTGTGGTTGACAGAGAAACGGGGATAATCATTAGGCCGCAACGTGCTGATTTATTAGCAGAAGCAATCGGTTGCCTTTTAGACGATGAACATTTGCGCGTCGAGATGGGTCATGCTGGTAGCCTGAAAATAAACAAAGAATTCAGTGAGACCATGGTATTCGAACGCATACTAAGGGCGTACCAGTCCGTTATCACCAGAAAACTGGGGACAACAACGCGATAAAGTATCAACTACGAACGGGGTGCCTAGATGTACAGGAAAGTGAAAAATGTAATGGATTTTGTAGTTGCATTATGTGCCATAATTATCCTGGCACCTCTGATTTTGGTACTTGGAATCGGTGTTTACGTTAATTTTGGTTCCCCGATCATCTTTGTCCAAAAACGTCCCGGTTTAAATGATAAAGTATTTAAGTTATACAAGTTTAGGACGATGCACAATCTCTATGATAGTGATGGCAGTCCGCTTCCCGACCATATGCGTACCAGTACTTTTGGCAAGAGGTTGCGACATTGGAGTTTGGACGAACTCCCCCAGCTCATTAATATTCTAAAAGGGGATATGTCTTTCATCGGGCCCAGACCGCTCTTTATTCATTATCTCCCTTATTATACGGAAAGAGAACGTAAACGGCATAGTGTGCGCCCCGGCTTAACCGGCTTATCTCAGATTAGTGGCAGATCTAGTCTCCCATGGGATGAAAAACTCGAATTAGATATACAATATATCGAGTCGATGTCCCTCAAACTGGATCTTACCATTTTATGCAAAACAATAGTAAAAGTGTTTCGCAGGAGTGACATTTGCGATGCTGCTCCGCAGGGGCCTTTGCACAAATACCGAAGTATGCATACTTAGGAATCTATCGATAGGATAGGCTCGCGAAAAATATGCGGCTGCGAGGGGTTTGTAGAAGTGAGAAAGATTTTGATGCGAAGACTGGAAGAAAGCGATCTTACAGAAAGGGTACGTTGGTTTAATTCGGAACCAATTTATAGTAATGTTCCAATAGATATCCCCGCATCTCTAAATGATACTCGAAAATGGTTTTCAAATAATGCACTTAATCAGTCCCGAAGAGATTTTACCGCCATTCTGAGCGAAGGTTCGGATCAGAATCTCATATCAATGGCAGGTTTGGTTGCTATTGAATATCGGCATCGCTGCGCTGAGTTCTATATGTTTATGAACCCTAACTTTATTGGAAGAGGTCTGGGTACGTTGGTTCTACGCTGGGTATGTAATTATGGCTTTACAGAATTGGCCTTAAACAAAATATCCCTGTTCACAGTTGAATCTAATGTTGGTGCCCGGAAGTTCTATGAACGAAATGGATTTGTTCCTGAGGGTTGTCTTAGAAAACACCACTTGCATCGAGGTCAGTTTGTGGATAGATATATCCATGGACTATTATCTGCCGATTGGAAAAAACAGTCCTGGTCACTGGAGGCCCCTCCTTCAGCGGAGATCAGCCTCTAATGATGAGTTATTAATCTTCGGCTTCTCATGTATGAGGGAGAATGTAGAGTTCCCAACAGGAGGATGCGAAAATATTGAAAGTTTTATTGACATGCGCAGGTCGAAGGAATTACTTAGTAAGATATTTCCGTGAAGCGGTGGGAAACAACGGAAAAGTCTTTGCAGCCGATAATTCAGAAACAGCTTCAGCCTTGCAGGAAGCAGATCGGGCGTTCATTGTTCCACCTGTCTCAGCAGCCAACTATACCAAAGTATTAAGGGAAATTTGTGAAGAGCAAAGCATAAAACTCATCGTTCCGCTCAATGATCTTGAACTCCCAATTCTTGCAGCCGAGAGCGGCAAATTTTCGGACGCAGGTGCTAAGGTTCTCATCTCTCCAACTGAAATAATTGAAATCTGTTTAGACAAGTGGAAAACATATTGTTTTTTGAGAGAGAATCATATACCAACCCCAGTTACTTATTTAAGTCTGGCTGAAGTGGAAGCCGGATTGCTAAAGCGGGAAGTCACGTTTCCTTTAGTCCTCAAACCGCGCTGGGGAACAGCCTCCCTTTATATCCACACCGTTAATACCATCGAGGAATTAAGAGATGTATATGCACTGCTTAGGAAACTCCTGCCAAATTCGATAATTGGCCAATTGTCATGCGGGGATTTGGAACATGCCATAGTAATACAAGAGGCACTAGACGGCGTGGAATGCGGCATGGATATTCTTAATAACCTCAGTGGTCAATTCCAAGGGACAGTAGCCCGTCAAAAAATATCAATGCGGGCTGGTGAAACAGATCGGGCAATAACGCTCAATGATGAATCTCTCCGAAAAATAGGCAGAGATATTGGTGAAAAGCTTCATCATATTGGAAACGTCGACTGCGATGTATTCTTAACCGATAGCGGCCCAGTTGTCTTGGAAATGAATCCAAGATTTGGCGGAGGTTATCCCTTCTCACATGAAGCTGGAGCCAATTTTCCTGCTATTATTATTGCATGGATTTCAGGCCAGCCAGCTAATCCTGCTTGGCTTGAGACTATTCCTGATCTTGTCATGAGTAAATACGAGCTCGTAAAGATTCACAAGCGCAACATCTGAAGATGCAGGTGCTATGACAAATGCATGTTATTGACAATATATTTTCTCTTTCCAGAAGCTAATACAGGCAACTCATCTACACTGGCAATGTCAATTTCAGAATCGGCTCCCAGTAATTTTATAAGTCGCATTCTCAATTCTTCGGACCGCTGGAACTCAGCTTTGGTGTTGATTTTAATGGTATAACGCTTCCCGCTTTCCTGTATAAATTGAAATTGGCAAATTTCTGGGAAAGACCAGAGGTTGTTTGTGATTATGTGAGGAGATAATCGATTGCCATCGCAGTCGTAGACTACGTCCACTTTGCGCCCGCCAAAATTGGCAATTGCTTTTTTGGTCAAATTGTTTCTTGTAACATAGACAATGGCACCAATATCTCCAGTATCGTATCTGATCATGGGCATGGCATAATTGTATAAATCGGTTATGACGATACGTCCAATTTCGCCTTCAGCGGTAGGCTCGTCTGTCTCCATTTCCAAAACCTCGACTAGATAATGGGCTTCATTGATAATGAAAACGTTATTTTTGACATCATCCTGCCCGATGACGCCGTTTTCCTGATTGGAGTACCGCGAAAAGCATTGACAATTAAATACATTCCTGACGATGTCGCGCGTGTTATCGTTGAGAATTTCTGAACTACTCACGATACCACTCAGGTTAATTCCACTCTCATAACTAGCCCCTTTTCTTAAGAAGTAATCACATAATGCATCAAGAGTGGAAGCATAAGCCAATAGCATAGCACCCTTCTTGGAATTTGTTTTAATGTTTTCTAGTAATATCTCTATATGCCAGTCATCCAGATTACTAATGTCCAGGAGCTTTTCATTTTGTATCCACTGGTGTAACTTTGACTTTTGGCTTTTCTCAGTCAGGACTCTTAGGAAAACTATTTTTTTTCCTACTGAGTAGCCGGCCTTTTCGCTGTAATAGATAACTTCTGCATTCACAGCCTTCCTTTTGATGCTATCTTGATAGCATACAAACGGAGTTCCGGTAGAACCACTTGTTGTCATAACGGATAAAGAAGCTTTGTCGAATTTAGATGAAATGAATGCGTTCTGTTGCTCTCTGATAATGGCCTTGTTGATAACCGGGAAAGAAGACAGTCCATCGCATTGCAGTTTTTCATAAAAGGCAGTTGTTTTCAAGCTGTGGTGAAGAAGACTCTGCAGTGCGGTTTGCTGTAGGCCCAATAATTCCGGATCTTTACTATCCATTTTCTCAAACTTCCGCAGACGCTCATAGGCTTTTTTTACAAATCCTCCTTTGAGAGAGTCTAGTAGCCAAAATGAGGTATTGCGCAGGCTACACATCATTTCTGAAATCATAAAGCAACTTAACCTCCAATCAAGCTCTAAGTTATGGGCAGTCTCGCATAATGCTTCTGAGGTAAATTCATCAAACTGTTGCCAATACCTTTTTTAGCCTGCTTGGCAAATTTCCCTGAAGGTATTTGCATGCTGAGAAAGAAAATTAAAGGCTAGTACTCGAACATTCATTAATAACAGTCAATGATCAGGAGGCACGGCCTGTGATATATGGTGTTAAAAAACGAATTAGGGAATTATCACATGATAGTCATGCTTTTACATCGTTGTACTTATTCGCTAATCGGTGTAAAACTAGATTGTTTTCAGGTATGCCCGACGAAATTTTCGCCAAGATGAAGTACAGAGAAAATACCGGTAAAAAGCTGGATCTAAAGAACCCTACTACTTATAATGAGAAGCTATGGTGGCTCAAGCTGAATAATAGGGATCCTTTGCTTACGATATGTTCCGACAAGTATAGGGTAAGGGAATATGTTGAAAACGCTGGTTTGAGTCAAATACTTACAAGACTATATGGGGTTTATGACAATGCTGATGAGATAGATTTCGCTGAGCTACCTGATAGAGTGTTTTTAAAGACGAATCATGGATGCGGAATGAATGCCATTTTTGACAGAAGCAAGCCTTTTGACATAGAGAGTTTTAAGTTGAAGTTCAATTCTGCGCTCAAGCATAATTACTTCCTGCAATCGCGCGAATGGAACTACAAGAATATAGAACCCAAAATCATAGCTGAAGAAGAGTTGGTGGATAAAGAAAACGGATCTTTGCCAGATTATAAATTTATGTGTTTTGATGGAAAAGTTCGGTTAGTAATTGTTTATGTTGGTACATCTAGACCGGATGGTTCGCACAGTCCGCGGCCCAAGCGAAATGCTTATGATACCGACTTCAACCCGTTGGACATACATTTCGGGCCAGATCAGTTTGATCCTGTGCTAGTTAAGAAACCACAAAACTTTGAGAAGATGATTGATTATGCAGAGATTCTTTCGGAACCCTTCCCGCATTGTCGAGTGGATTTGTATAATATTGGTGGTCGGGTATATTTCGGCGAGATAACCTTTTATCATGGTGGAGCAACTCAAAGCATAACACCAAGAGAGTGGCAGGAGCGGTTGGGTAGCTGGATCGATTTGCGAAGTAACAAGATTGTAACACTCGGCTGCAGCAGAAAGAAATAAAGAGTTTACCAGATGCTTGAAGCTAATATCGCGGAGGGATTTTATAGTGGATTTATACGAGCGCATCATTAACAAAGAGGAAAAAGTATCGCTTATCGGACTCGGTTATGTAGGCCTGCCAATAGCGGTTGCCTTTGCGAAAAAGGTAAATGTTATTGGGTTTGATCTAAATAGGGAGAAAATTGAATTGTATCGAAAAGGCCTTGATCCAACCAAGGAAGTCGGAGATGCAGCCGTAAGAAATACCTCTATAGAGTTTACCAATGATGAGAAAAAATTGCGCGAAGCGAAATTCCATATAGTAGCGGTGCCTACTCCGGTTAACTCAGACCATACCCCCGATTTGCGTCCCGTCGAGTCGGCCAGTAGTATCGTAGGCAGAAATCTGGCCAAAGGATCCATTGTTGTTTTTGAGTCAACTGTATATCCCGGAGTAACTGAAGAGGTCTGCGTTCCTATTCTCGAAAAAGAATCAGGGATGAAGTGCGGAATTGATTTTAAGATCGGTTACTCCCCCGAAAGAATAAATCCTGGAGATAAAGTGCACCGTTTGGAAACGATCATTAAGATTGTATCAGGCATGGATGCAGAGTCGTTAGAGACCATTGCCAAAGTTTACGAGCTGGTTGTTGAAGTTGGTGTATATCGGGCGGAATCGATAAGAGAAGCAGAGGCCGCCAAGGTAATCGAAAATTCGCAACGAGACATCAATATAGCCTTTATGAATGAGCTATCAATCATATTTCACAAAATGGGTATCGATACTAAAGCTGTACTTGAGGCTGCCGGCACGAAATGGAACTTCCTAAAATTCACTCCCGGACTGGTGGGAGGGCATTGCATTGGTGTCGATCCCTATTATATTACTTATAAGGCAGAACAATTGGGTTATCACTCCCAGATAATCCTTTCAGGAAGAAAAATCAATGATGATATGGGTAAATATATCGCTGAGAATATAGTCAAGAAAATGATTCAGGCAAAAAAGCAAGTAATGGGCTCGAAAGTCGCTATTTTTGGATTCACATTCAAGGAAAACTGCCCCGATGTCAGAAACACTAAGGTTATTGATATTGTGCAAGAGTTAAAAGAGTACGGGATCGAAGTACAAATAGTGGATCCGGTAGCTGATCGTGAAGAAATGTTTCGCGAATATGGTATAAAAGCAAATAATGTTGCCGATATAAAAGATGTGGATGCGGTAGTTTTTGCGGTGCCCCATGAAGACTTCAGGATTTTGAGTCTTGAAGATGTAAAGAGGATGTACAAAATGGATCAGGATTCTTCAGGGACGAATTTCATTGATGAGGCTGCAGCTGCTTTGGAATCGGGGGCAGTCATGAGAAAGGATCATGTGCTCATTGATGTAAAAGGAATGTTTAATCGCGAAGAAGCGCAGAAGTTAGGGTTTTTGTATTGGAGGCTTTAGAGTGGGCTACAGGGATATTAGTTTTCCGAAAGGATCGAAGTTCTTAGTAACCGGGGTTGCGGGTTTTATCGGTTCAAATTTGGCTGAATCAATACTAAAACTAGGGTACCAAGTCCGTGGGCTCGATAATTTCTCGACCGGCAGAGAAGAGAATATGAGCTCTTTTATTAATAATAAAGATTTCTTTTTTATCAAAGGCGACATTAGGGATCTGGACACTTGCCTGAAAGCTTGTGATGGCGTAGATTACGTGTTGCATCAGGCGGCTTGGGGTAGCGTACCAAGAAGCATCGAAATGCCACTGGCTTATGAAGAGATAAACATCAAAGGTACTCTGAATATGATGCAGGCGGCCAGCCAAAAAGGGGTTAAGAAGTTTGTCTACGCTTCCAGTTCTTCAGTTTATGGCGATGAACCAAATTTACCCAAAAAAGAAGGCAGAGAAGGGGCATTATTGTCGCCTTATGCCCTTACCAAGCGGGTAAACGAGGAATATGGGAAAATGTATACTATGCTTTATAAGCTTGACACATACGGATTGCGTTATTTTAATGTTTTCGGCAGAAGACAGGATCCACATGGCGCATATGCCGCAGTAATCCCCAAATTCATCAAACAGTTACTAAAAGGGGAGCGACCGCTCATTAACGGAGATGGAAAGCAGAGCAGAGATTTCACCTATGTAGAAAATGTTGTTGAGGCAAACCTAAAGGCATGTATTGCTCCGCATGAAGTTGCCGGACAGGCATTTAACATTGCCTATGGTGCCAGGCACTATTTACTCGATATCTATAATGAACTATGCTGTTTGCTTGGCAAGAATATAGAGCCATTATTTGGTCCGGAGAGAGCTGGAGATATTAAGCATAGTAATGCAGATATCAGAAAAGCCAGAGAGCTCCTTAAGTATGATCCAGAGTGGAGTTTTGAAGACGGAATCGGCGAGGCTATGGAATGGTATAAGGAGAACTTGCAGTAAGATCTCTTGAGATAATGATAAAATAAGATGATTACCATCTATCATAAGGAGCGGCTGCTAACATGAAAGTACCTCTCTCAGCGCCAGATATTAACCAGGATGACATTTCTGCCGTACTGAGTGTACTGCAAACCAATCAATTGAGTCTCGGTCCGAGGTTGAGTGAGTTCGAGAAAGTAATGACGGATTGGGCTGGCCAAAAACATGGCATTGCCGTCAACAGCGGGACTAGCGGCTTACATCTGATTATCCGCGCCATGGATCTCAAAGATGGCGATGAAGTTATCACCACTCCTTTTAGCTTCATTGCCTCGAGCAACTGCCTGTTGTTCGAGCGGGCTGTTCCGGTTTTTGCCGATATTGAACCGGAAACGCTCAATATTGATCCCTCTGCGATCGAACGGGCGATTACGCCTAAAACCAAGGCCATTTTGGCAGTACATGCCTTTGGTCATCCTGCAGATATGGATCCGATCCGAGAGATCGCCCAGCGTCATAGTTTGCGCGTAATTGAAGATTCATGCGAAGCGATCGGCGCTCAATATAAAGGACGCCCGGCAGGTTCATTAGGTGATGCCGGGGTGTTTGCCTTTTATCCCAATAAACAAATGACTACTGGTGAAGGCGGAGTTATTGTTACCGATGACGACGAAATCGCCGCGCTTTGTCGCAGCATGCGGAATCAGGGCCGTGGCGAGGGTGACCGATGGCTTTTTCATGAACGGCTCGGCTACAATTATCGCCTAGACGAGCTGAGTTGCGCATTAGGTGTCTCGCAGGCTGCCCGGCTCGAGAAGATTCTTGCCATGCGTACAGATGTCGCCCAACGTTATCATCAGCGGCTGGCCGGTATTAACGGAGTCATCTTGCCATTTACGGCTGATTATGCCAGGATCAGCTGGTTCATTTACGTAATCAGATTGGCGGATGGAATTAACCGTGATAAAGTAATGCAAACGCTGATTGATAACGGTATCGGTTGCCGGCCTTATTTTGCACCGATTCATCTGCAGCCGTTTTTCCGGGAAATGTTCGGATATAAAGAAGGAGACTTCCCCATTACTGAACAAGTAGCCAGGTCAACGGTTGCGCTACCATTTTTCAACAGGATCGCAGATGAACAGATCGATTATGTAGCGGATATGCTCGAAAAGGCCATCAGGCAGCAGA
>ENA-UOOE01001641-UOOE01001641.1-fermentation-metagenome-genome-assembly--contig:-NODE-1641-length-18358-cov-5.012293_pt1 | contig 18358 bp, 26 predicted proteins | sample MGYA00245776_ERZ724021 | MGnify/ENA primary metagenome ERZ724021 (study PRJEB28704, sample SAMN03018321) | fermentation metagenome | biome: anthropogenic terrestrial biome; feature: soil; material... | reverse complement strand
AAAATAGATTGAAAATGTCTTAACTAAATGACATTGGATGTTAATTAGGCAACAAGCCACTTAAACTAATGATTTTACTGCCTTTGTTTTCGTAATAGCGCAGCATTTCGTCAATTTTCTTTTTATCATAACTGGTAATACAGTCTGATAAGACATCAACGCCATAATTTGCCTTACATAAGTTGTAACAGGTCGATTTAACACAAGCAACAGCATCTGCTCCTGCTATGTAAAAATCACATATTTCATTATTATGAATAAAGCCTGTGAACTCCTCACTGGTTAATGCGTTTCCTTTGTATTTTGTAAAGATATTATTTGATACTATTTTCATGTCTGAAACTAATTCAGCTCCATGTGTATTGGGCTTAAAAGTTCTTGTGCCGTCTGATAAATTTTCATGCCTAATATAAACAACATGAATATCATTATTGACTGCCCAATCGACTGCTTTGTTGATATTTTCGATAATTTCCTTATAATTCTTTGTAATATCATTTTGAATGTCGATTATTACTAATGCTTTTTTCTGCATAGTTTTATCCTCCTGATGCATTGCTTGATTTGTTTTCTTTTTTATTGTATCATGTAATTGTTGACAGCATTATGGCAACAATCTAAAGTAGTCAAAAGAAATTAGGAAAGGCGGCAATCAAATGAAAGTAGACAGGCTTGTTAGTATTATTATGATACTCCTTGATAAAGAACGTATTGGTGCACAGGAGTTAGCAGATATGTTTGAAGTTTCGCCTCGCACAATTTACCGTGATGTAGACACCATCAACATGGCGGGCATTCCTATTCGTTCAACATCTGGTGTAGGCGGCGGTTTTGAAATCATGGAGAAATACAAAGTTGATAAAAAGGTTTTTTCGACTGCCGACCTTTCCGCTATCTTGATGGGGCTTTCCAATTTTGCCAATATGATGCAAGGTGAGGAACTGGTAAACGCCCTTGCAAAAGTCAAGAGTTTTATTCCTGCTGACAGAGCAAAAGACATTGAATTAAAAGTAAATCAGATATGTATAGACTTAAGTCCGTGGATGGGCAATAGCAACATACAATCATATTTAGAAATTATCAAAGTAGCTTTGCAGGAAAACAAGCTACTGACCTTTGAATATATAGCCCACCACGGAAATAAATCTGCACGAACAGTCGAGCCGTATCAGCTTGTATTAAAAGGTAGTCATTGGTATCTACAAGGGTATTGCAATAAAAGAAATGATTATCGTCTATTCAGACTATCTCGTATGTCAAACCTACAAATACAAGAGGAAACTTTTACACCACGAGATTATCAAAAGCCAATTTTGGACTTTGCAGAAATTTGGGAAACGATTCAAACAAAAATTAAAATCCGTATTCATAAATCTGTGATGGACATGGTTCTTGATTTTTGCTCTTACGAAGATTTTTCTCCCGATGGCAATGAGCATTACATTGTCAACTTTCCTTTCAAAGAGAACGATTACTACTACAATATTCTTTTCGGCTTTGGAGATAAATGCGAGTGCTTAGAACCGCTGCATATCCGTGCAGAAATGAAGCGTAGAATACATAATATAGCTACCATATACGAAAGTTAATACATGACATAAGGTAAAATAGTAAAGGAGTTAACTGAATATTCCGTATACTTTTGAGCCAGCCGTCCGGTGAAGGAGAGCCAGTAAAAATCATAACCTTTTTGGCTTCTAATAAGATATAATTCGCCATGAAATTTGTAAAGGCTGCTTCGCACCGCTGTAGCGGCAAGGCCTTGACAAATTCCCTGCCAAATTATAACTAGTAGTTAAGCCAAATCAAGGTGGCTCTGTACCGCCGGAACGGTGGCTCTCATTTTTTCGGAATCATGGCTCTGTTTCACAAGAATATTCAGTTAACTTACCATTTTTCATGAATTACTTGCTTTTATTTCTGTTGACCAATTTTAACCTATAAAATTTAACAATATGAAGTTATACACTACTTAATATCAAATTCTATTTCGTTCTCATATCATCACATGAAATGTAAAATGATATAGGGTGATATTAAAATGTACCAAGACGAAAGAAAACTTGATTTCAAGCCCATAGGTATGGCGATAAAAAGGGCTCGGGAAGCGAAAGGTTGGACACAGGAGTACCTTGCTCAACTGGTAGACCTTACACCACGTTCTACAGCAGCAAATATGCATTATCAAGCATTGTCTTTTGCGGGCATTGCGGTGATATGTACCGTAGAACTCATTGGAATAATCACGGCAAAAAGCAGATTGTTTGGAGGTGCGTTACAAGGTTGAACGCTCCGGGAGTAGAATGTCAGGCAAGAACACTGTCAGAGGTACAGCTTCAGAATTTGGTGCTTGAAGCAATCAACAAGGTGTTGGGCGGCAAGCAGAGAGCCATTAAGGTTCTGGAAACTAATATTTCCGAGGTTCTTGGGAATGCCTACAGTGAGGAATTGGAACGAATCAGGAAGCAAATAGAAAAGCAGCAGACACTTCTTGTAAAAATGACTGTGGCATCGGAGGATTATTCCAAAGTAGTGGATAAGATTTATGCCCTGCAGAAGGAGCAAGAAGAAGCGATGGTAGCTAACGTGAATTACAAGGCGGGAAAGGAACGTATTCAGGAAATGATTGAATATTTGAAATCACAGCCGAAGTGGGTCACGGCCTATGATGAACAGCTGGTGCGGAAGCTGATTGAGAAAATCACCGTGTATGATGATCATTTGGATTTCCTGTTCAAGTCGGGTATTCAAATTGAGATTAGAGGATAATCAATTAGAATTGCGATGGTAAGCACTCTGCCGGAAAGCGGGGTGCTTAATTTTCTGAAATTCATTGAAAAAGTCATGGAAGTACGGTACAATAAATTATCTGATTTGTGTAATTCGTTGAAAGCAGTGCGGACAAGGAGATTTTTATGTTGAAAAATAATATAGAATTAGATGTTAAGGTGAAATGTATAGAGAGTGGTATTACTCAGGCACAGCTTGCGGAGAAGATTAAAACTACAAGTCCATATGTCAATCGCATCATCAAAAAGCAAGACGGTGTTGTGAATAAGACTTTTGTACAGATGCTGGAGGCTCTTGGGTATGACATTGAACTAACCTATGTGAAGAGAAATGATTAAGGCGGTGTGCTATGATTATTTATGCTACAAAACGGACATTTGAACGATATAAATTAAAACTTCCGGTAGAATTAACCCCTCCAATTAATAGGATTACTCAAGCAGTGATTGAAAAAGAAAGTGGCGATAAACTTCTGGAATGGGGTGCAAAGCTATTTTATTTCGATAGAAGGAAGTGCATTCAAGTTGTAAATTTTGCCAGTAAGTTCACACTGTTTCTGATAGATATTAAAGTGGCCGACTTAGAAAATGTTGGCGACATGATGGCTCACTATTTGCTCGAACTATATAAAAATGACAGGGAAATGACAAAAGCGCTTAAAAAGATGTTTGAAGGGAATTTTGTGACCTGCTTTGCGAAACTTACAGATAAGAGTGCAATTGCCACCCTTAATACGACACAGAGCAGGTTTGCTGATGATGGGTATCGTTTTTATGAGTTTATTCGTGGCGGCATATTACATTCGATGGAGATTAACCATGATGTGAATTTCAAGTGGTTATTTACGATGAAGACAGATGGAAAAACAGAGTATTTTTATGGGGGAGAAAAATTCAGAAAGATTGTACTTGATAGATACGGAAAATCTTGACCAGTAAAACCGAAGGGAGAACACTGCAGTGGATAATTATGGAGAAATGTTGATTTATCAGACCGAAGATGGTTTGACTAAAATAGATGTCAATATGCAGGATGAAACGGTGTGGCTTACACAAGAGCAGATGGCAGAACTGTTTCAAAGAGACAAATCTACTATCTCGCGCCACATTAGAAACATATTTACTGAGGGAGAGTTAGATGAAAAAGTGGTTGTTGCAGAATTTGCAACAACCAGTCAGCACGGTGCTATGGAAGGCAAAAAGCAAAGCAATATTACAAGATTCTACAATCTTGATGTTGTTATCTCTGTCGGATATCGTGTAAAATCACAGCGTGGCGTGCAGTTTCGGATATGGGCAGCCAACACTGCGGGAAGCGAAAATCGCAAAGAATTATCTGGATGAAAAAGAGCTAAGGGCTATGGGGCAGCTTGTTTCAGGATATCTTGATTTTGCGGAAAGACAGGCGGAACGGGAAATTCCTATGACAATGGAAGATTGGGCAAAGCATCTTGACGGGATTTTGACTTCAACAGGTGAAAATCTTCTCATTGGAAATGGAATGATCAGTCATTTGCAAGCTATGGAAAAGGCGCAGACGGAGTATAAAAAATATAAAGCAAAGATCCTTAGCAGTGTGGAAAAGGACTATTTGGAAAGCATAAAGCTGCTGGAACAAAAGGGAAAACAGCAAAAATAAGTTATTTGAAAAATTTGAATAAATGCTCATCTGAACTGTTCGGAAATTACGAATAGTTCAAGGTTAATTAGGAGGGGTGATATTTTGCAGGAAAGAGGATTTACTGAAAAAGACTGGAAGCTTTTTAGAAATAAGATAGCGGATTGGCAGGAAGCCTATATGGACAGGCTCAATAAGGAATATATACACTTGCTAAGTGAAGATGGGAATCCATCCGATAAATTTTGGAGCCTGGAGGAGAGAATAAAGGAAGATAGAAAGAAAGCAGGTGTTAGAGTAGAAATGAGCCGGTCGAACCTGATTTATAATATTATTTCGCTTTTGAATGAAGGCGCAATTAGTTATGAGGATCTCGAAGAATTTAGTGATCAGTTGAAGGAAACAGTGAGATTTTTTGTTGAAAGATAATTTGAGACACATGAAATTCAGGCAGAAATAGTCAAGTCGGAATTGTAAAGAGAGGGAATGCGATATGTGTATGGAATGTTATGTTGATGAAAATAGAATAACTCCATTATTAAATCCGATTGATTGTTTGGAAAATCACACACAGTACATATGCGGAACTTGTGGGCGGTGTATTTGTATAGAGCATGACCCTAAGCGTGGATTACAGCGGTGGAATTTCCCTTTTAAGTCGTTGGAAATTGCAAAATTATATTTGCGTACCGCTGATTACAGTATGAAAAAGCCGTGTGGTATCTATGAGATAAAAAGTGAAAATGGCAGACTTTCATACAAAATTTTTGCAGGCAGCGAGGACTTGCAGTTATATCTAAAAAAGAATAAAGGAAAAACGTGTGAAAGTATAGCGCCTGTTTTCACTGTCGAAGAATACAGAGAATATGAAAATACGCAGATACGAAAACTGACTTCTGATGAAATACAAAAATATATGTCAGAACGATAAAATTCCGTTTGGTTTGGGAGTTTGAAATCGGAAGGGGTAATAATCTATGAAAATGCCAACAGAAAATATTAATACTATCATGTTCGCCCCTTGCGGAATGAATTGTAAGGTGTGTTATAAGCATTGTTATCATAAAAATCCATGTGCCGGCTGTCTGAACAGCGATAAAGGAAAGCCGGCACATTGCCGCAAATGCAAGATAAAAGACTGCATCAAAGACAAAGGATTGTCCTATTGCTTCGAGTGTTTTGACTATCCATGTAAACTGATAAAGAATCTTGAAAAAAGCTATAACAAGAGATACCAAGCAAGCCTTATGGGAAATAGTGAGTTTGTCCGGAAACATGGGTTAGAAGCGTTTATGGAAAAGCAGAAAGAAAAATATACTTGTTTAAAATGTGGCGGTATTATTTCCATTCACGACAGGGAATGCAGTGAGTGCCAGGAAAAGATGAATGATGAAACATCCAGTTTATAGAATTTGAAAAATTTAAGGAGGTTAACCTGTGGACAATAATGTGCATTTTGGTGATGGAGTGCTTGATGAAGCTAAAGTTGACATCAACAGCAGGGCAAAGGGATTAGTAAAAATAGTTATAGATGCTGTTTTTGATTATCTCGAAGGTAAAGTAAAAGACTTTCCAGAAACAATTGAACGACTACGCAATAGTCCAGAGACAGAGCAGAGAATAGTTGCGTTATGGTCTGAACATCTCTTTGAGGAAGGTCTCGTTGCAAAAGGCTATAATGGCTTGTCGGATAATCTTTTGATTTCAAATTTTCATCAGGAGGGATATTTAGATGGACTATATGTAGGATATGTCCTTGCAATGATGGCTCTGGCAGATAACGATGCCCCCAAGGATATAATTCTTGCCGCAAGAGATTATATTCGCTCTCCCACAAAAAAGCAGACACACATATTAACATAAATGTAGAGTTTGGGGATGAAGAAGGACAGCTTCCTATTGATAGTATAGCGAGGAAAGTTGAAAATTTAAATCTTACAAAAAAGTAATATAATGGAAATGGTTTGTTGAAATGTGTATAATAAATGAAAAGTGTGTGGGACATAAATATGGCAGCAAGATTATGCTAATGCTTAAGAGTATTTAAAGTTTTTTATATATTTAAAGTTTTTATATATTGAAAAGGTTATAGATCAGTCTGATTATGTTGCAGATTGATTTATAAAGGTATAAATGTAATTCATGTTTAGGAGGTATTTGTCATGTATTCTTTACCTAAGGCATAAAGAATACGTTGTAAATGTTAATTCTCGCACCACTGGTGCTAGTTATGGAGGAACAATTTGGACGAGATAATTGGATATCAGCCATTAGTGGATGAAATCAAAGAGTTAATCAATAAAAAGCAGTACCAGGTTCTGAAATTAATGAATGCAGAAACGATAAACTTATACTGGGAAATAGGTGAAGAAATTTACAGACAGCAACAAGAGAAAGGCTGGGGAAAATCTATTGTACAGATTCTTTCAAAGGAGCTACAGAAAGAATTCCCAGGAGCAAAGGGATATTCGGCTGCAAATCTTTGGAGAATGCGAAATTTTTATCTTAGTTATTACGAATCTGAAAAACTCGCACCACTGGTGCGAGAAATTAGCTGGAGCAATAATATTATTATGGAAAAGTGCAAAGATGATTTGCAAAGAGAATTCTACATACAGATGGTAAAAAGATATGGATGGACGAAGCGTATTCTGAGTAATTTTATAGAAAATCAGACCTATGAAAAATGTTTATTGAACCAGACTAATTTTGGGTTCCTTTGTTTGTGGCGGATTCGTTGCTTTCTCTTGCCTTGCTTTATTCCATAATGCATTGGCAACCGTCCGCATGGAGAATGAGTATCCGTCAATGGCTTCTTTCTTATTGTCTTGTAGTATGTCATCCGCAAATCCCAATTCTATCGCTTTCTTTGCATTCATCCAGGTTTCTGCATCCAAAAAAAGGAGAGGCGACCGGAAAGACTGTCTTTTGGCTTATCTCTGGAATGAAATAGCCCTGATAAAAATCCCATAAATAATCCTTTCTGCCTCGTTGGGCGCATAAAATTTATAGTTTTGTAATAAAATGGTTATTGCATTTGCTTGCAATCACAAGCGTTTGCAATTATAATAATAAGAAAAAAGGAGGCGATACTATGGCAAACACATCCGCTGTATATGCGAGAATAGATACAAATCTGAAGGACAGTGCGGAAGATATTCTGTCAAAGCTTGGAATTTCTCCATCAAGTGCAATCCAGATGCTTTATAGCCAGATTGTACTGACTAAGGGCATTCCATTCGACTTACGTCTTCCTTCTGCAAAGCCGTTAGCTATTGGTGCGATGACCAGAGAACAGCTCGACGCTGAGCTTCAGAAAGGTGTTGATTCCATTAAAACCGGAAAGGTATATTCCGCCGATGAAGTCGATGCGGCGTTAGCAAAGGAATTTGGCATATGACAGAAAACTTTACAGTAAGCTACTCTCAGAATGCACTTGACGATTTGAGAGAAATCTATTCCTATATCGCCAATGAACTTCTTGTTCCGGAGACCGCTGCAGGGCAGGTGGGTCGCATTCGAAAAGAAGTACGTTCCTTGGATTTTATGCCGGCACGCTATGGGCTGGTTGAGTGGGAACCTTGGCATTCAATGGAAATGCATCAGGTACCGGTAGATAATTTTATTGTGTATTATCTGGTCGATGACAAGGAAGGAACCGTTACAGTTGCCCGTTTTTTTTATGGTGGCCGAGACATTAAAGGAATTATCAACTTAAATGAATAAACAGAAATGGAGCTTTTGTGCAAAACAGGGGCTTCATTTCTTATAAAAATAAAATACCTTTGTCATCATAGACAGATTCATTGTTATCATTACCACAGCGAATCGCACGGTCCAAAGCCATAATGGTGGCCACAACCCCATCAATTTTTTCTGTGGATTTTTCTTTATCTGGTTTGATATTTCCTGCCAGATCACTTTTAATAAAAATATTGTCCATCATCCAGCGAAGTACCGGCTGTCCACTGTGAGCAATTCTTTTCTCCAAAGTCAATTTCACCAGCTCTTTTGTTGGAGGCGACATGTCTTTAAATCCTTGTCCAAAGGGAACGACCGTAAATCCCATTCCCTCAAGGTTCTGTACCATCTGTACTGCACCCCAGCAATAAAAGGCTATTTCCCGAATATTAAAAGTCTCTTCCAGCTTTTCAATGAATTTCTCAATATAACCATAGTGGACCACATTTCCTTCTGTTGTATTTAAATATCCTTGTTTCTTCCAGACATCATAAGGAACATGATCTCTACGAACACGGAGATCCACGTTCTCACCCGGGATCCAGAAGAAGGGAAGAATGCTAAATTTATCTTCTTCGTCTAACGGCGGGAATACAAGCACAAAGGCAGTGATATCTGTGGTACTGGAAAGATCTAACCCTCCATAACATACACGTCCTTCAGCGCTTGCCTTACCTCCAAGAGATTCACCGTCACGGATCTTCTGCAGGTTGTTGAGCCCGCAGGCGATGCCCTTGTTGCCGGAAGAGTTGAAAGCATAGAAGGTGATGCTGGCACGACCGTATAAGCCGGAATATACCTCCGAACGAGTCAGGATGGGATTGAGATCGGCATCCACGATACCGGGAGCAGAAGTAGCGTTGGCGTTTACGAAGTAGGTATTCTTGTAGGCCTCGTCATCTGGGCGTTCTGCATCTCCGTCACGGAGCGGAGTTTTGATAAGCGACAGCGCTGGGACAGTTTTGCTGTTGCCCTTGAGCTTGGCTTCGCCTTCCTTGTAGGCAGCCTTGATGGCCGCATTAATCTTAGAGACAGTCTTGGTATCAGTTTTTGGGATGATCAGATGATTCGGTTGCTTGTATTTCAAGTTGCAACAATAACTGGTGCGCTTCCTTATTGTTTTTATTTTGCAAGCCCGCAATAATATCCATTTTGCTATATCTCAAATTCAAATTTACAGCTTTGTATACAGCTCTAACTGCGTATCAATATCTCGCCCGCCATACATCACACGGATAATCGTAACCAATGCTTTCTCCATATCTGGAATATACAGCACACAGTAATTATCTACTGGCATGATATGTAAGCCTCGGCTATGCCAAGGCTCCTTTTCATATTCACGAAATCGTTCTGGCATCTGATCAAGTCCCATAATGCATTTTTCAAATCTGTCAAGCTGACCACTCGCATTTTCTGGGGATTGCAATTCGAATGCAATATATTCATAGATATTTCGAAGGTCATTATCTGCCTGGTCTGAAATTTCTATTTTAAAAATCATAAATTGTAATCCTTGCGGATATTTGTAAATGCTTTACTGGCAGGCTTTGTTCTGCCAGCCTTCATGTCCGCATATCCTTTCTCCAGTTCTAGATTCATCTGTTCCTCTGATAAATTATTCATATCTACCGGTCTTGCAGATGGAATCTTCACGTCAAAAGGAAGTCCTCTTTGAAGGATAATCTGTTTATAGAACATATTGATAGCATTAGATGCAGGAATGCCAAGTGCTGAGAGAATACCTTCTGCCTGTTCCTTTACCTCAGGTTCAATTCTGGCATATAGATTTGCTGATTTTGCAGCCATAATAATCGCTCCTTTCAAAAAACACATAAATTTTCTTACACTTATATTATATGCATTTGTCAGCACAATAGCAATACATATTGAAAATTTTATATTTTGTTCATTAAAACTTATCAAAATCCTCCTGTGTTGCAAGAGTATCGTACTTGTAGTCAGCATTTCTACTTTCTGCAAACATATCATTGACCATTCCAATCGTAAGCAAATCTAAATCACGAATGGAAAGGCCGAGCTGGACGCAGCGTAGCAGGAACAAAGGCGTTGTCATTCCTGGTCAGTTGGGCGAGCTTTTTTTAGACTCGACCTCTGTTTGGGTGTTGGAAGACCTACATGATGAAACATACCAACGAAGTATTCGAGTTCGGTCCGGCATTTAGCAAGTATTATCATCTCCATTACGTAGTGCTAGAGCAGTTGCAGCAGAACATCGATGCGGTGCTTTCCGAAGCGGAACAGCCTGCCGATGATGTGGATGGCAGATTGGAAGAACTGCAAAAAGAACTGCTGAAACTCTTGTCCCGCAGTATTATGTGGAGAACAGCCACGAGGCCATCATTCCCCGTGACCTTTATATGCAGGTGCAGGAAGAGCTGGTCAGACGAGCCAATCTCCACAGCGGAGCCAATCGGAAGAAGCGTGTGTACAGCAGTAAATACGCACTTTCCAGTATTAGGTATTTGATATAAAATTAGTCATAGGGAATCTCCTTCTTTTTTGTTTAGTAAGATTTTTGGTTGATAGCTTAATTTTACATCAAAAAGGGATCAGATTCCTTATATTTGGGGCATTTTCTGAAAGTTGTGTATAAAGACATGGCTTAATTCAGGTTTATGTGGATAAAACTGCGGTAACAGTTCAGCCATCAGCTCGATTCCACCCCAAGGGTACCGTCCTTGTTAAACAACCACACTACGGTTGCTAACCAAGGACATGTGCTGCGCTTCATCTCGCTGTGGCAGAGCGCCATATGAATTTTCGGCAGCATATGCATACGAAAGCAAGCTTTCTCCTGCCTACGCTGTCGAAAATTCGCATGGCTGAACTGTTACAAACTGCGGAAACTCAAGTACAACTTGCATTGACATTCAGCCGATAAAGGAATATAATGTTATTATCTTAGGCAAAGCTGTCGAAAGTCAGTGACGCAAAACTATAGGGTCTGTAAAATGGCAGCCAGTTACACGTTAATAGCATTGTCAGAGATGGCAGGGCTTTTTTTGTTTAGGCGGTGGAAAATGATTAACGAATATTACACAATCAAAGAAACTGCGGAAAAATGGAACCTATCTGAACGATGGGTAAGGTCATTGTGCGCACAAGGAAAGATAGATGGTGCAGTCCAATTTGGCAGAGCCTGGGCAATTCCGCAGGATGCAGAACGACCGGAAGATGGCCGGATAACTACAGGCGAATATAAAAATTGGAGAAAGAAATCAGATATTAAATGAGATAGACACATTCTGTCATACTGAAAAGGTATAATGGTTTTATAGAACGGAGGTGTCTATGGAAAATATCAAAAGCGATAAAATTGAAAGAGTGCTTGGCATTTACACAAAACTTATGAATGGCTATCTTGTCAGCAAAGCTGAAGAGGCTGTGAATTATGGAGTGAACGAGCGTAGCATTCAGAGAGATATTGATGATATCCGTAATTATCTTGAAGCCGATGGTGAAAGAGTCGGGTGTATCAATTCCGTTATATATGACCGCATTGGCAAGTGTTATCGCCTGGAGCAAATCTATAAGATGAAATTTTCCAACAGTGAGGTTCTGGCGTTATGCAAGATTTTGCTGGATAGCCGTGCTTTCACAAAAAAGGAAATGACAGATATGCTGGATAAGCTGATATCTTGCTGTGTACCTAAAGCCAATCAGCAATTGGTGAATGATTTAATCAGCAATGAAGCATTCCATTATGTAGAGCCAAAGCATAAAACGAAATTTTTAGATACAATGTGGAACATCGGACAGGCAATCCGTGGGTGCAACTATATTGAAGTTGATTATACCAGGATGAAAGATAAAGCGGTTGTAAAGAGAAAACTGAAGCCAGTGGCAATTATGTTTTCAGAATACTACTTTTACCTTACAGCCTTTATTGATGATGAAAATGTACGGAAGGATTTTGATGTAATTAATGACTCCTTCCCCACCATATACCGCATCGATCGTATTAAGAATCTGCGTGTGTTGGATGAAAAGTTCCACATTCCCTACAGCAGCAGATTTGAAGAAGGAGAATTCCGTAAGCGAATACAGTTTATGTATGGTGGTAAGCTGCAGAAGGTTAAGTTTCAGTATTCCGGTACTGATATAGATGCGGTGCTAGATCGTTTGCCTACAGCACAGATACTGGCAGAGGAAGATGGCATTTATACCGTGTCGGCAGAGGTGTTTGGCAAAGGTATTGATATGTGGCTGAAAAGCCAAGGAACAATGGTTACCATTATGCCATAGTAAAAGGAATCTATTGTGGTAAGGCTGTTAGAAACGATAAATAATGGTATTCCAATAAAGTAAAAGCGAGGATGAATGAATCGTGGCAAAAGAAAATGCTGTTTTGAGTGAGGAAACTCTTGAGGAAGAACTAACTGAATCGTTTGACCTCAATGGATTAGAGGAAAAATTGCAAAACGAACTCGGAAAAGAATTATCAGATTTGGAGTTTCTAAAAGAAGAAAAAGATAAAATTGGAAATCCAGACGCGTTAGGTAAAGTGGTAATGGACGAGGTTTGGAGACAGTTTACTAATCAAGTTGGATTAGAAGTTACCAATGAGACTTTAATTCAAAAATATGATAGAGAACATCCAGAAACATACGAAGAAGTTGGCAAAACGGTAATGCAAGACCAAAAATACAAAAATGCCAATAAAGCAATGAAGGAAAAACAAAAGGCGGGGAACTTAAAGGATGAATATACAGGTATGGATTTAGGTCAGAATGACAGTGCAAATCTAGACCATGTCGTTGCTCGAAAGGAACTATATGAGAACAAGAGAAGAAGACAAGCTAATATTCAAACTGAGGATTTAGCCAATAAAGACGAAAACCTAAAGCCTACAAATGAATCGTTGAATAAAAGTAAAAATGCAAAAAGCATGGATGATTATCTTAGTACTCAAGAGGAACGAAAGAAAAGACTAATAGAACAAAATGAAAAAGCAAATAAAAAAATAGATGAATCTAATATGTCAGATTTGGAAAAACAGAAGGCTAAGGAGAAGAATAATAAGAGGTTACAAGATAAACTAGATGCTGATGCAGAACTAATGAAAAAAGCCGATAAAGAAGTACGTAAGGCAATAAACAAGGATATTTATAAAGGCGTTACTAAAGAAACTGCGAAAAAGGCTGGCAAAGATGCATTAAAAGTAATGGCTATACAAGCACTTTCATCTATGTTGAAAGAAATAATTAACGCTCTTGTAAGGTTCTTTAAGTCTACAACAAAATCTTTCAAAACTTTTTTAAATGAGATGAAGAAGGCTGTTAAAAACTTCTTTTCTAAAATTTCAAATTTCCTACAAGCTGGTGCAAACTCTGTTGTTGGAACTATCGTTACAGAGATATTTGGACCTGTGGTTAGTATGTTTAAGAAACTTGCAAGTTTTATCAAACAGGGAATTTCATCCTTTATTGAGGCTATTCAATACTTAACCAACAAAGAGAATGCAAACAAGCCATTTAGCATAAAGGTTTTGGAGGTTGGAAAGATTATCTCAGCAGGAATAATGGCTGGTGGAGCATTAGTTTTAGGAGAAGTTTTTGAAAAACTTTTAATGTCTGTTCCCTTTATGGCAATTGAAATTCCATTATTCGGAACATTAGCTAACATTTTCGGCATCTTTTTTGCAGCAATATTGTGTGGTGTTGTTGGTGCAATTATTATGAATCTTTTGGACAAAGCCATTGCAAATAAGAGTAGAAAGTTAGCCACTGATAATCAAGTCATCAAGGGCAATGAGGTACTCAGTACTCAACATAAAATTAAAATTGTAAACGAAGTTCAACTTGAAAATGACAAGGCAAATGCTCAGACAAATATTTCTGGTAGACATCAAGAAGCCGGTGAAATAATGAGGGATTCATTTGGCAATATCATGGAGAACTTTGTTTCTGATTTTTCAGATAGCGAAAGAGCAATCGTAATAGATGAAGAAGATATCAAAACAACTAGTGAAATTGATAGGGTAAGTGATGATTTAGATGATTTACTTAAAAGTCTAGATTAAGGGGGATGTTGATGATGAAAAAACTATTAGTATGTGCTGCAGTCGCAGGAGTGGCTGTAGGTGTTTATAATTTGCTATGTAAGGCAAAAAAAGAAGAAAATATATCCTCAAAACCGATGGAAGAGAAAACTGATTCTGAACCAGAAATCAAGGATGAAACTACAGTTGAAGAACAGGATGCTGTTCGAGAAATGTATGTTGCGAAAGAAAAAAGTACTCAATCTGTCCGCGAAAGACATACTGAGGCTGCCGGAATTATGGCTGATGCATTTGCGAATATAATGAAAGACGTAGAGCCGGTTGAACTTGATGAGGAATCTGTAGAGACAGTTGTTGATACCAAAGATGTAGAGATTATTAATGAATTAGATTCGTTGTCTGACGAACTTGATGAACTTTTAAAATAGGAGGCCTGTTAGATAATGAATGAGTTAGATATAAAAAGACACAGTTTTGATTTGGCTAAAAATCGCCTTAAGGAGTTTTCGGAAAAAACTGAGGCAGAATTAGCAATTGATAGAGTAAAAACTGATGGCGGATTTTTAGGTTTGGGAGACCATAAGGTCACAGGATATGAGTTAAATAATCGATTGGAGTCTATTCAAGGTCATTTTATTGATATTAATTCAACAAACAATAGAACAATAAAAGAATTTAGAGAAGTCTATAATGCTTTGGATGCCCTAGACAAGGATTACATTACCAGCATTGTTGCTAATGTAAAGGCAATTGAAAAAACAAGCAATGATGTCAGACAGCAACAAGAAACACTTAAACAGCATAATGATAAACTTGCTACTCAACAGAATAAGTTGGATTCTCATCAAGTTGAGATTGATAAAAATGTTGATAACATGAAAAAGATTGTTACAACATTAAAAGCTTTCAAAGAAAAATTAGATGGATACAAGCATCTTACCGATATTGATAAAATATGGTCTGATTGCAAAACTATTCGTAATGACATTCAAGAGCATCAGAGTGATTTGGAAAGATTAAACTCTGCAAGTAAGAAACATCAAGACGAACTTGATAAATTATCTCAGAACCAAAATGAAACAAAAGAATATGCAGAAGCTAACAGAAGTTCAATTGCAGAATTACAAGCATTTAAAAGTGAAGTTGATTCTATTGAGCATATTGCCGATGTTGATTCTATGTGGGAACAAGGAAATGATGTGAAGACTGATCTGGCAGAGGCTAATAATCATATTGTTTCTTTGCAAGAAAAAACAACTGAGATAAATAAAGAGATTGCAGATAAAGCTGCAGAAATGCAAGATAAAGTTGCATTATTGGAGACAAAACTTAAATATGCTTATTACATTGCAGGTGGTGCTTTGGGACTTGCTGTTGTTGAGTTAATACTTGCTTTGACAGGAGTGATTTAATTTGATGGAAAAATACATAAAAGTATTGAATACTACTGCCTCTACACTTGATGCATTAATATCTGCAGGAGGAGAAGTAACCCGACTTGCAAATGGGATAACGGAAGGAAATGATGAGGAAAAATCAGCAATTGCCTTGTTGAAACAAATTAACCTAATAATTGATTCCGACGAGTACTTTAAAGAAACAAAGCAGGTTGCAGCATCTCTTAGAAATTGCATAATTGATTTCTATGGGTACAGGAAACTTTTGGATATCTGTAGTAAGGAAAAGAAAAGCCGAGAAACAGAAGACAAACGCACCTTACAAGAATTGTTAGAAGAATTAAATTCACTTGTAGGTCTTGATACTGTCAAAGGAAAAGTCAACGATTTAATAGCTTATCAAAAGGTGCAAAAGCTTCGTAGAGAAAATAACTTACATTCATCAAAGAACACATTGCACCTTGCTTTTACAGGAAATCCAGGCACAGGTAAAACAACTGTTGCAAGAATAGTGGGAAGAATCTATAAGGAAATAGGCTTATTATCAAAGGGTAATTTTGTTGAGGTTTCTAGAACAGATTTAATTGCTGGATATCAAGGTCAAACCGCTTTAAAAGTAAAATCCGTTATTGAGAAAGCAAAGGGTGGAGTTCTTTTTATTGATGAGGCATATAGCATTACTGAAAATGAAAATTCTGATTCATACGGAAAAGAATGCTTAACAGAACTTACGAAGGCATTGGAAGATTACAGAGATGATTTGGTTGTCATTGTGGCTGGATATACGGAACCGATGAGTAAATTTTTTGAATCTAACCCTGGCTTAAAATCTCGATTCAATACGTTTATAGAATTTGGTGATTATGACTCTGATGAGTTGGATGCGATTCTTCTTTCTATGTGTCAGAACAACGATTATAGCATGGATGAAGAGGCAAAAAAATTAGTACATTCATATTTTGAAAAACAAATTTCTATGAAAGATGAGAATTTTGCTAATGGAAGATTAGTAAGAAATATCTATGATGATTTGTTAATGAATCATGCGAGAAGATTGGTTAATGTTGCAAACCCAAGTAGGGATGATTTATCTACAATAAAGGTAGTGGACGTTCTACTTGATGATGGGAAAGAACGTTGTTTTAGCAATGAATAGATATATTCCCGCAAACAGGTTTGATATGTTTCCGCAAACGGACGAGATTGGTATTTTGCTAATGACGTACATTCTATCGTCTCATCCCACGTTGAAACGGTTGTGTTGATGTCTAAAACTGAGAGATAGAGTGGCAAAAAAACCTTATTTCAAGGGAGATATAGAATTTCGTGATTTTAGACAGTAAGCGAAAATAGCAAAACTATCACTCTGTGGAGATATATCGAAAATAGCGAATTAGGGAATAGATAACAGGAAAATTGAGTGAAGGGATTGGATGGGAGATTTTATATGCAAAAAGTAATTGTAATAGGCAGCCCCGGTGCAGGAAAAAGCGAATTTGCCCGTAAGCTTAGAAACGCTACGCAGCTTCCGCTTTATTATTTGGATATGCTGTGGCATAAAATTGATAAGACAAATTTTACTCAAGATGAATTTGATATAGAGCTAAATAAAATATTGGGGAAGGACAAGTGGATAATTGACGGAAATTATCTTCGTACACTGGAAATCAGGTTAAAGGAATGTGATACTGTATTTTTATTAGATTATCCGTTAGACATCTGCCTTTCAGGTGCAAAATCTCGTATAGGAAAAAAACGTGAGGATATGCCTTGGGTAGAAACTCAATTTGATGAAGAGTTCAAACAATGGATTATGGATTTTCCAAAAGATCAATTGCCGCAAATTTATGACTTATTAGAAAAAAACAAGCGAAAGAATGTTACTATTTTCAAGTCAAGAGAAGAAGCGGATAAGTATTTGAAGTCGATAAAAAACCAATGATGGGGAAAAATATGAAACGGAGCTTGCAACAGCGTATCCGGAATGCCGGCTGGTTGTCACGAAAGAGACAATGGCCGTTGAAGGTATGATTAAAATAGTCTATGATTTACTAAAAGACAAACTGAATATAGTTAAAATTACATTTACCAGCGGAGTAAATGGCGCTTCCGAAGAATACAAATCCAAAAAGAAAATGGAGCGTTGTCCGCTGTGCGGCATTGCGTCAGACGAAAATGGTGTCTGTCCTAAATGTGGATACAGGAAATAGTCTGATTTAATATTTAGCTCTTTCCTGTCGGTAAATCAAAATAGAAACGAATCGGGTGCTCTACGTCAAATATGTCAGAGCATCTGATTCGTTTTAAGATTCCATTGCAGACATTATTCAGCCTTAAATCAAACTATAAAAACCAGGGCCAGCAGCACAATTCCTATTCCAATAAAACCGTATGCCAGTAATTTTGACATTTTCCGGAACGATGCCTCATTGCGAGGAGCCGGATGCATATACTTTTGTGCATCTTCAAAGCTCATCTTGGTAGAGTAATTTCCTATAATCAGAAACATAATACCGAGTATGAGGCAGATGATTTTGTCGATTGGTGCATTCATATCCAGATTTGTGGCAAGCATCAATGCATACAATAGTATGCTTAAGATTGGCATTAACCATATCAGAAAAGAAAAGAGCTTCGGCAGCGCCTGAGTTTTCACACGCATCTTGCAAATCGAAAGCATCACCAGTTGGAATACAGCCATTAAAACGGGCATCAGAAAAACGGCAGCAGACTTAGGCATCCAACCGTCGGCTTTTTCTCCGAATGTCCAATGTGTAGTCATTACATC
>ENA-UOOE01001640-UOOE01001640.1-fermentation-metagenome-genome-assembly--contig:-NODE-1640-length-18362-cov-3.612170_pt1 | contig 18362 bp, 22 predicted proteins | sample MGYA00245776_ERZ724021 | MGnify/ENA primary metagenome ERZ724021 (study PRJEB28704, sample SAMN03018321) | fermentation metagenome | biome: anthropogenic terrestrial biome; feature: soil; material... | reverse complement strand
CCATATCTGGGTTATCCACTAGCGATTTAGCAATAATTTCCACTAATTCTTTCATGTACTACACCCCCAAATTATTTAGCAAGCTTTTCATTTAATCCAGTTTTTACAAAAAGCTTTTTAACTATATCTGTAGGTTGAGCACCATTTTTTACCCAAGTAGCTGCCTTTTCTTCATCGATTTTAATTGTAGTTGGTTCAGTTGTTGGGTTGTAGTAACCTATTTCATCAATGAATCTTCCGTCTCTTGGAGATCTTGAATCTGCTACTATTATTCTGTAGAAAGGAGCTTTTTTAGCACCCATTCTTCTTAATCTTATCTTTACTGCCATTATTTTCACCTCCTTTAAAAATCATGTGTATTAAAATGGTAATTTACCAAATAAACCTTTTTTCTTTGAGAAGTTCTTTTGCATACCCTTCATCTGTTTCATCATTTTTTTCATTGCTTCAAAATCTTTTAAAACTTTGTTAACCTGCTGTATGCTTGTTCCTGAACCATTAGCAATTCTCTTCTTTCTTGAAGGAGAGCTGCTTACTAAAGTTGAATTTTTTCGTTCCTTTAATGTCATGGAATTAATTATTGCTTCAATTCTTCCCAATTCTTTTTCACTTTGACTTAAATCAACACCTTGAAGCTCCTTTGAATTAACTCCAGGAAGCATTTCCATAACCTTATTTAATGGGCCTAACTTTTTCATTTGCTGCATGGCTGCCAGGAAATCTTCAAAGTTAAATTCTTGATTCATCATACGGGAGCCAAGTTTTTCTGCTTCCTTTTCATCAATGGCTTGTTGTGCTTTTTCTATAAGGGTAAGCACATCTCCCATGCCAAGTATTCTAGAAGCCATTCTGTCTGGATGGAAAACTTCGAAATCATTCATCTTTTCCCCTATACCGGCAAACTTTATTGGCTTTCCAGTCATAGCTTTTATTGATAATGCAGCTCCACCCCTTGTATCACCGTCTAATTTTGTCAATATAACTCCAGTAATATCAAGTTGTGAATTGAAGCTTTCTGCCACATTCACTGCATCTTGTCCTGTCATAGAATCCACAACTAACAGTATTTCATTGGGATTTACACTATTTTTTATGTTTATCAATTCATTCATCAGCTCTTCATCTATATGAAGTCTTCCCGCTGTATCTATTATTACTACATTATTGTCATTATCCTTTGCATGTTTAATAGCAGCCTTTGAAATATCCACAGGATTTACCTTATCACCTAAACTAAATACAGGTATTTCAATTTGATTCCCAACTACCTGTAATTGCTTTATAGCAGCAGGTCTGTAAACATCACAGGCTACAAGTAAAGGTCTTTTATTTTTCTTTCTAAGCTGTAAGGCTAATTTTCCTGCCATGGTTGTTTTTCCTGCTCCCTGAAGGCCAACTAACATTATAACTGTTATGCCATTCTGAGCAAAATTTATTTCACTTTCCTTACTTCCCATTAACTGTACAAGTTCCTCATTAACTATCTTAATAACTTGTTGTGCTGGAGTAAGACTTTCTAGAACCTCTTTACCAGTGCACTTTTCACTTACATTTTTTATAAACTCCTTAACTATCTTAAAGTTTACATCAGCTTCTAAAAGTGCCAGTTTCACTTCTCTCATAGCTTCTTTAATATCTTTTTCTGAAAGTTTGCCTTTTCCTTTAAGTTTTTTAAGGGTTTCTTGCAGCTTAGAGGTTAATCCTTCAAAAGCCATAGTTATCCTCCTAAAAATTATTAATTAATTCATTTTTTAAATCACTAACTATATTTAAACAATTTTCATCTTTACAACTTTCTTCTAAGCACTGCATCTTATTTAATGCATATTCTTTAAACTTTTGTATCTTATTATTCTTTTCCATAAGCTTTAACTTATCTTCATACTCAAATAACAGTTTATTACATCTTTTTGTTAAGTCATAAATTGCCTGCCTGCTAGTATTAGTATGTTCAGCTATTTCCGCTAATGAAAAGTCTTCATTATAATATAAATTCATTATATATTTTTGCTTTTCTGTTAAAAGTATTCCATAAAAATCCAATAATATTGAAATCTCAATTCTTTCTTCCATGGGATCTGCAGAACAATTCCTGCATACTCACTCTCTTTTCTTTATCTACTGACGAATTATATAATATCAAATATATAAAGGGCTGTCAAGTATTTTTACTTAACAGCTTAATTTTTTAGAAAAGAGCCTCTACAAATTCTTCAGGGTCAAACTCCTGAAGATCATCTATGCCTTCACCTATTCCTACTAACTTAACAGGAATATTCAATCCATGCTTTATAGATATTACAATCCCGCCCTTTGCAGTACCATCTAACTTTGTCAGTATAATACCATCCACTTTGCACACTTCCATAAATTGTTTTGCCTGCTGAACTGCATTTTGTCCTGTGGTAGCATCAAGCACTAAATAAGTATGCTTTGTAGCTTCGCTATATTCTCTCTCTATTATTCTATTTATTTTGCCCAATTCATCCATTAAATTCTTTTTGTTGTGTAATCTTCCTGCAGTATCACAAATAAGCACATCTGTTCCCCTGGCCTTTGCAGCCTGAATAGCATCAAAAACTACTGCTGCGGGATCAGATCCCTCTTGATGTTTAATTAAATCCACATTGGCTCTTTCGCTCCATACTTCTAATTGATCTATTGCAGCTGCTCTAAAAGTATCAGCTGCAGCCATCAAAACCTTATAACCATCCTTCTTTAACTTTGCAGAGATTTTGCCTATGGATGTGGTTTTACCCACTCCATTTACTCCCACTACTAAAATTATTTCTGGTGTTTTTTCAGGAGCTATAGAACCTTTTTCTGTTCCCAACATATCTATTAGTACTTCTTTTAAGCAAGGTTTAACCTGTGCAGCATCCTTCACCTTTTTTTCTTTTATCTTTTCCTTTAATTTTTCAATTATCTCTAAAGATGTTTCCACACCTATATCAGAGGTTATTAATATTTCCTCCAATTCTTCATAAAGATCATCATCAATATTTACATATAAATTCAGCATTTCACTTATCTTATCTGTAAAATTACCTTTTGTTTTTGTCAGCCCTTGTTTTAACTTATCAAAAAAAACATCAAACATATATATATCACTCCTTAACTTGTTAAATCCACTGAAATTATTTTTGATACACCTTTTTCTTCCATGGTTACACCATATAATACATCACTAACTTCCATAGTTCCTTTTCTATGAGTAATTACAATAAATTGTACATTACTAGAATATTTTTTTAAAAATTCCGCATACCTAGCTACATTAGCATCATCTAATGCGGCTTCAATTTCATCCAATACGCAGAAAGGAGTAGGCTTCATTTTTAATATAGAGAAAAGCAATGCTATAGCTGATAAAACCTTTTCTCCACCAGACATTAGATTTATATTTTGTAATTTTTTACCTGGAGGTTGAACAGTAATATCAATATTTCCATTTAATTCGTCCCCTGAAGAAAGTATTAAATCCGCAGTGCCACCTTTAAATAATTCTTTAAAAGTTTCATCAAACAGCTTTCTTAACTTATTAAAATTTTCATTAAATATCAACCTCATTTTATCAGTCATTTCTGATATTAAATCCAACAATTCTCCCTTAGCCATTATTAAATCTTCTTTTTGATCATTCATAAAAGTGTATTTTTCTTTTATTTCTTTATACTCTTCAATAGATCCTACATTCACTGTACCTAAAGAAGCTATTTTTGATTTTAATTGAAAAATATGGTTTTTATATTCTGTCATATTACTTATATTCTCTTTAAAAGCTAGACCCTCTGCATAAGTAAAATTATAATCATCATTTAACTTATTACAAAGGCCTTCTTTTTCAGCTTCAAATTTGGCTAAGCTTACTTCTAATTTATGAAGTTCATTATCCTTTTTGTTTTTTAACAGATAATTTTCATCTACTCTATCCTTATTTTCCTTTATAGCATCTTTATTTTTTATTATCTGGATTTCTCCCTCTTTAAAATTTTTCCCTAGCTTTTCAACTAATTTATTAATGTCACTACATTTCTCATTGTTATTTGCAATGCTTTTCTCACATTTTTCTTTTTCCTCTTTTGATTTACGGATGCTGTGAGTCATATCTTCATATTTTTTATTCAATTCTTCTACTTCTTTATCAATTCTAATTAGATCCTTTAATTGATTTGAGGCCACTTCGTCTACTTGAGCCTTTTTAATCTTCTGAGCAGTAAGCTTATCTCTAAGCTCATCAATTTCCTTTTGTTTACCTTCCAATAAGCTCTCCAAGCTTACTATATTATTTGAATTATCTTCCTCATTTAATTTTAATTTATTTAATTGATTATTCTTATTATCTCTTTCCTTTAAATTATTATTTAAATCTTCTTTTACATTTTCTATTTCCTTATCCCACACATTTAGCTTGCTTTTAAGCTTTAAATTTTCATCCTGTATAGTTCCAAGTTTCTCCTGTAATTTTGTAATTTCAATATTCTCATAGTATATTTTATCTTTTAAGTTTAAACACTCATCATCCAATTTTTTTATATTATCCTTGTCAAGGACTATAGATTTTGAAATATTTTCTATATTCTTATTTAGACTTAATATTTTTTCACTAATCTCTTCTATTTCTCTTTTTCTTCCTATGATACTGGTATTTTTACCATGAAATATGCTTCCTCCTGTTAATGAGCCTCCAGCATTTACCACCTCGCCTAAAAGAGTGACTATCTTATATCTGTAATCTATTTTTTTAGCTATTACAAGGGCACTATCCATATCCTTACATATTATAGTTCTTCCTAAAACATAATCTATAGCATTAGAAAACTTAGAATCATATGCAAGTAAATCACTGCCAATTCCTATATATCCTGGAGTGTTCTTAATGTCTTCTTTAATGGATATTTTTCTAGACTTTATAATATTAATGGGCAGAAATGTGGCTCTTCCTAAATTATTTGACTTTAAATAGCCTATAAGAAATTTTGCTATATCTTCATTTGAAGTAATAATATCAGAAATAGCTCCACCTAAAGCTATTTCCATAGCAGTCTCAAATTCCTTTTTAACCTCTATAATCTCACCTAATACAAAGGCATTCCCATAGGCCTTCTCTATTTTATTATTATGAATATGCTGCATTAATGTTTTTACAGATTTGTTGTAGCCTTCATATTGCTTATCTAAGTTTTGAAGAAGCTGATGATTGGCCTCTAATTTATTTTGAAGGCTATTCAATTCTTTAAGTTTATTTTCCTTTTTGAATAAAGAGGAGTTAGTATTACCTATTTCCTTTTTATTTTTTTTAATATTCTCTTCATATTCCTTTACCTTAAATTTCAGCTTTTTTGTTTCTTTCTCAATAGCATCTGATGTATTTGAATTTGTTTTTATTGAATTAATACAACTATCACAAGAGGATTTTATACTATCTAATTTTTTATTTAATACATCAATATTATTCATAAGAAGAGATAATTCATTTTTTAAATTTGAAATATTACCTAAGTAATCCATTTGATCTTCTTTGTATTTTTTAATTTTGCTAAGTTCATCTTCTATATATGAGCTTAGCCCAATAACATCTTTTTCATAGCCACTGATAGAATTATTCAATTCCTTTTGGTTAAGTTGTTGTTCCTTTAATTTTTCTTCTTCTTCATCTTTTATGCCTTTTAAGGTATTAATTTTTATTTTTAATTCTTCTATGGATTTTTCAGTATCTTTTATATAATTGTCAAAATTACTTATTCTCTCTTGAAAAATATTTATTTCTCCAATCATATGATTATATTCTTCTTTTTTCTCATAGTAATCCTTTTTATCAGAGGAAATCTTTAGTTCTAACTCCTCCAATCTTTTATTCCACATATTAAGTTTATCCTTATAATCTGAACCTTCTTTTTCAATAAAAGCTATTTCTTTCTTTAAATTCTCCCTATTATTTTGAATTTCTTTTATACTCTTATCTATGTTTTCTACAGAATGAACAATTATATTAACTTCTTTATTCTTCAACTCATTGCTTAAATTTAAAAATTCCTTAGTTTTTTCACTTTCTATTCTTAAAGGTTCTAATCTTTCTTCATAGGTACTTAAGATATCATTTAATCTGGTTAAATTTACTTCCGTATTATCTAATTTTTTCTCTGCTTCCTCTTTTCTTTTTTTAAATTTAACTATACCAGCTGCCTCTTCCAAAATACTTCTTCTTTCTTCTGGCTTACCACTAAGTATAGCTTCTATTTTACCTTGTCCTATAATTGAGTAGCCCTCTTTTCCTATACCAGTATCCATAAATAACTCTTGAATATCCTTAAGTCTGCATTGAGTGTTATTTATATAATATTCACTATCCCCAGAACGATAAATTCTTCTGGATATGGTAACGTCCGAATATTCTATGGGCAACTCTGAATTGCTATTATCTAAGGTTAGGGAAACTTGGGCTAAACTTACAGGCTTTCTAAATTGAGTACCTGCAAATATTACATCCTCCATTTTTCCTCCCCTTAAACTTTTTACACTTTGTTCTCCCAGCACCCATCTTATAGCATCAGATATATTACTCTTTCCACTGCCATTGGGTCCTACAATAGCTGTAATACCATTTTTAAAATGTAATTCTGTCTTATTTGCAAAAGACTTAAAGCCTCTTATTTCAATAGTCTTCAAATACATATATTACAACTCCCTATCTGATAAATAACATAGGCAATAGACTAACTATAAATGCTAAAAGAATAGCACCCACCATTATTCTCATAATTTTTTCTTTTTTTCTTTTTTTCAACTTAAGTCCCTCCATAAAAAGTACTTCGTAATTTTTTAAATATTAACAACATAATAGTTTATATTATATAGCTAAAAATATCAATTGTAAAAATAAAAGCCATGCAGCTGCATGGTTTTTATTTTGTATCTCATTATAAATTATCTAGGTTCTACAATAAATTTAATTGCTGTTCTTTCTTCCCCTTCTATGTTTACTTCTGAAAAGGCTGGAACCACAATTAGATCAATACCATTTGGAGCCACAAAGCCCCTGGTAATTGCAATGGCTTTTACAGCTTGATTAACAGCTCCTGCTCCTACAGCTTGAATTTCCGCCATACTTTTTTCCTTAATTGCTGCTGCTAATGCACCTGCTACAGATTTTGGTTCTGATTGTGCTGATACTTTTAACATTTCCATAAATAACTCCTCCCCATAACACCATAAATATTAATTTTTATTATTGTATTATTTTTAATAAATGTTACCAATTAGTTAACAGTTAATATATTTATTCTATATTAAATTAAAATATCCTTCTTTATACTTCTTTCTAGTATATTCACCTATCGACATTTCACTACATTTTTTATCTGCCTTTAATAATACATTTCCCAATTCAATTGCATTATTTTGAATAACATTAATCTTATTTGTCTTTAATCTTCCTACAGTGTCATAAAAAAATTCTTTTTTATTGGCATAGAGTTTTGAAATATCTCTACTATTTATCTCAATATATAAGTTATCTGCATTTTCTCTATTAAAAAATTCATATATCATATCATTTAATATACTACTGTCTACTAATTCTCTAAAGGCAGGATGAAAGGGGCCAGCCACTACTTCCCTTCCTACATTTATTTCCTCTGTAGGCTGCAGCCCTACCCTTATTACCTTAATACCATTTGCTATAAGCATCCCATATACTATTTTGCAAATAGTCACAGCTTCCTTTAATGAATATGGACTATATATGCCTTGCTTATACATAATTTCCATGGGAGTGTTTTTAACCACTAAAGCAGGATATATCCTACATATATCTGGTTCCATAGATATAATCTTTTCAGTAGTCTCAATATCCTTTAAAAAAGTATCACCAGGAAGTCCCAGCATTATTTGGTGTCCTAGGGTAAATCCATATTCCTTTATAAGTTTTGACGCGGTGTATACGTCCTCCTCACTATGCCCCCTGCCAGATTTTAAAAGCACTTCATCATCCATGGACTGTACTCCTAGTTCTATTATATCTACACCATATTGTTTCAGGTTATCTAATATAGTTTTATCTATATAATCCGGCCTAGTAGATAATCTAATAAAATTAATCTCTCCCTTATCCTTATATGTCTTTGCTACTTTTAATAATTTCTTCTGCTTATTTATATCTATGGCAGTAAAAGTACCTCCAAAGAAAGATACCTCCACTATAGAATTATCAGCATCTATAGTTTTCAAGTAACTTTCAATTATATGCTTTGTATACTTTTCATCTACTATTTCTTCATTTCCCGTTATAGTTCCCTGATTACAAAATACACAATTATGTGGGCATCCTTCATTAGGCACAAATATAGGTATTATATAATGTGTTTTACTCATATTTCTCCTCCATATTTTTAATAGCTTCCTTAGCCGCATTTTGCTCGGCCTCTTTTTTGCTATAACCCTCTCCTTTGCCAAGGATGCTATCATCTATCTGAACCTGCATAAAGAATTTTCTTCTGTGAGGTGGTCCTTCAAATTTAATAAGATCATATCTTATGTCTATATCCCCATGTTCTTGTAATCTTTCCTGCAACTTTGTTTTATAGTCAAGTACTATTTCATTCTTCATAGCCCTGTCAATTATTCCTTTAAAATTGCCTAAAATAAAGGTTTTTGCCACTTCTATACCTCTATCTAAATAAATAGCTGCAATTATTGCCTCCACGCAGTCTGCTAAAATAGAAGCTCTATATCTTCCTCCAGTAAGCTCTTCTCCTTTGCTCATAATCATATACTCACCTAATTTCCATCTTTGAGCCACTTCAAATAGGGAATTTTCACATACGATTAATGCTCTTTTTTTAGATAGCTCTCCCTCGGATTTCTCTTTATAATTCATAAATAAATACTCAGTAATTACAAGCTGTAACACTGAATCCCCTAAGAATTCTAATCTCTCATTATATTTAACATGTTTCTTTTGATTTGCATAGGAACTATGCGTAAGTGCTACATTTAATAATGATTCATCTTTAAATACAATGCCTAATTTATATTCCAATTCTTTACGGTATCTCTTGTTTTCCATATATAATGACTCCTTTTATTAAGAAGTTTATTATTCAATTTGCTATGTAAATTAACATAGTAAATTCAACAATAAACCTTATTATTTTTTGTAAAGATAAAGCCCCGTAAAATAAAATACGGGACTTTCTTGTTATCCTTCAGTATGAGCTTTTATGTATTCTACTACATCTCCTACTGTTGATATTTTTTCAGCATCTTCATCCGGTATTTCTAAATCAAACTCAGTTTCTAATGCCATTACTAATTCAACAATATCAAGTGAATCTGCCCCTAAGTCATCCATAAATGATGATTCCATAGTTATTTCTTCTTGGTCAACACCCAATTGTTCTGAAATTATATTTTTAATCTTTTTTAATATCATAATTTCACCTCCTGAAAATCTTATACTTAGATAATATTACATAATATCCATACCGTCAATATTATTGAATATCATTTATTTTTATTAGTTCTTCCTTAATATCCTCAATAATATTATTATTACGGAAATTAACGCATTGCCTTATAGCATTTTTAAAAGCTATTTTATCAGAGGCTCCATGGGCTTTTACACAAATGCCTTCTACCCCTAAAAAAGCTGCTCCGCCATATTCCTTATAATTAAATTTCTTTTTTATATTTTTAAATACAGACTTTAAAAACAATCCCCCAATTTTCCCTGAAAGGGACCCCATTATTTCAGTCTTTATTATTTCAAACAAATTAGAGGCAGTTCCTTCATACATTTTAAGCACTGTATTACCCACAAAACCATCACATACTAAAATGTTAACTTTTCCCGTAGGTATATCCCTAGGTTCCACATTTCCAACAAAATTCATACCTGATTCTTTTAATAATGGATATGTAGATTTTGTCAATTCATTTCCTTTTTCTTCTTCTACCCCTATATTAACCAATCCAATTGATGGATTATTAATATTTAGTATCTTCTCAAAGTATATCTTTCCCATTAGAGCAAATTGTAGCAAGTTTTTAGGCTTGCATTCTGCATTTGCTCCTACATCTATAACCATAAAAGGAGCATTCCTTCCAGGCATTATAGGAGCTAAAGCCGGCCTATCTATTCCTTTTATCCTGCCTACTATAAAAAGCGATCCTGCCATAAAGGCTCCTGTGCTTCCCGCTGATATTATAGCATCCGCCTTTTTTTCCTTTACTAGATTCAGTGCTTTGACTAGGCTTGAATCCTTCTTCTTTCTTATGGCCATAACAGGAGATTCATTAAGAGATATTACTTCCTTTGCATCCACCACTGATATTTTACTTTTATCATAATTATATTTGCCCAATTCTTTATTTATTATTTCTTCTGGTCCAGTAATAATAAAATTTAAATCATTATTTTCTTTCAAAGCATCTATACAACCAGCTATTGCTTCTACCGGAGCAAAATCTCCTCCCATACCATCCACTGCAATTATCAATTTTCCCTTCACTTCCTTTCAGTATAGAAGTTAAGCTCTATTATAATGTAAAAGTATATACTATACTTTTACTAAATACAATAGATTTGGAAATGTGCTTTGTAAAAAAATAAAAGAAAGTCAAAAGACTTTCTTTATTTTTCAGTTGCAATAACTTCTTTACCATTATAGTAGCCACAGTTCTTACAAACTCTATGTGCAAGTTTCATTTCGTGACACTGAGGACATTCAACCATTCCTGGTACACTTAGTTTGAAAGTCTGAGCTCTTCTTGAATCTCTTCTTGCTTTTGAAAATCTTCTAGCTGGATTTCCCATGGTATACACCTCCTTAATTAGATGAAAAGAAATCTTTAAGCCCTGCCAATCTAGGATCTATATCCTGGTTCACACAATTACAACTAGAATTATTTAGATTTGTACCACAAATTTGGCACAAGCCTTTACAATCCTCTTTACAAAGTTTTTTAATTGGCAAAGATAATATAATATTATTTTCTATAATTTCTGTGATGTCAATAGCATCACTATCTATAAAGATGTAATCATCATCTTTATTAACATTTTCATTAGAGAATTTTTCATGAATATCAATATGAATATCTCTAACAAATCTTTCCAAGCATCTTGAACAAATCAGCTCTATCTTGGCAGTGGCAGTAGCGTCAAGGTATAACATATCACCTACTAAACTTAGCGCACCTTCCAATTTAACAGGTCCAACAAAGCTAATTGGTTCCCTACCATCATAGAACCCTTTCTCTAATATAGTAAGATCAATATCCTTTTTTGTAATGTTTTTCTTTAGTAAATCAGATACATCAATTTTCATATTACTCACCTCAATGTATTAGCCACAATTTATTATATAAAGATGAGGATTAAAAGTCAAGGTTTATTTACAACTTATTCTAAGCCTTTATAATTTCTTCAGTATCTCTTGCTATCATAAGTTCTTCATCTGTTGGTATAACAAACACCTTAACCTTTGAATCATCGGTGCTTATAACCTTAGCAAATCCTCTTCCTTCATTGTTCTTCTTTTCATCTATGTTTATACCTAAGAATTCTAATCCTTTACAAATTTTACTTCTGCTTGATGGATCATTTTCACCAAGACCTGCGGTAAATACAACACAATCTACTCCACCCATTACTGCGGCATAAGATCCAATATATCTTTTTATTTTGTAATGGAATACATCTAATGAAAGCTGTGCTCTGTGATTTCCTTCTGCTGCTGCCTTCTCAATATCTCTAAAATCACTGCTTACTCCTGATATTCCATAAACTCCTGACTTTTTATTCATAAGGTTATTTACTTCTTCTATAGATAGATTTAATTCTTGCATTAAATAAGTAATAATAGCAGGGTCAATACTACCGGATCTTGTTCCCATAGCTACACCTTCAAGTGGAGTAAAGCCCATACTTGTTTCTACAGATTTTCCCCCATCTACTGCACAAAGGCTTGCACCATTTCCAAGATGGCAAGTTATTATTTTTAAATCACTTATATCCTTTCCCATCATATCCGCAGCTACTTTTGATACATATCTATGAGATGTACCATGAAAGCCATATTTTCTTATACCATACTTTTTATATAATTCATATGGAATAGCATAAATATAAGCATATTCAGGTATAGTCTGGTGAAATGCTGTATCAAATACTGCTACCATTGGCGTATTTGGCATTAATGCTTTACATGCGTTAATGCCAATGATGTTTGGTGGATTATGTAACGGAGCTAATTTTATGCAGTCTTCTATGGATTTCATAACTTCATCATCTATTAAAACAGAGTTAGCATATTTTTCTCCTCCATGAACAACCCTATGTCCAACAGCTGCTATTTCTGACATATCCTTAATTACACCATGTTTTTTATTTACAAGGGCACTTAAAACTAATTTTATTGCATCCTTATGATCCTTCATAGGTTCTTCTATTACGAACTTTTCACCATTAGCCTTTTGAGTAAGTATTGAACCCTCAATTCCAATTCTTTCAACTAATCCTTTAGCTAAAGCATCTTCATTTGCCATATCAATTAATTGATATTTTAATGATGAACTACCACAGTTTATAACAAGTATTTTCAATTTAAATTCTCCTTCCAATTAACTGTTTTATAATATATTAATTAGGCCTAGTTTGCCTGAGCCTGCACAACTGTTACAGCTACTACATTTACAATGTCCTCAGCACTACATCCTCTTGATAAATCGTTTATTGGTTTTGCAAAGCCTTGAGTTATAGGTCCTATAGCTTCAGCATTTGCAAATCTTTGAACTAATTTATATCCAATGTTACCAGCCTGTAAATCAGGGAATATTAAAACATTAGCTTTTCCTGCCACTGGACTATTTGGAGCTTTTAAATTAGCAACCTTTTCAACTATAGCTGCATCTAATTGTAACTCCCCATCTATAGCTAATTCTGGTCTCATTTCCTTTGCTAGTTTTGTTGCTGTAGTAACTTTATCTACTAATTCATGACTTGCACTTCCCATAGTTGAGAAAGAAAGCATGGCAACCTTTGCATCCATACCACATAAATTTTGGGCTGTGTCTGCAGTAGTTATAGCAATTGATGCCAACTGTTCTGCAGTTGGATTTGGATTTACTGCACAATCTGAAAATAATAATAAACCATCTTCCCCATATTTTGATCCAGGTACTAACATAATAAAGAAACTAGAAACAACTGATACTCCAGGAGCACTCTTAACTATCTGAAGACCTGGTCTTAAAAGATCTCCTGTAGTATGTATTGCACCAGATACCATTCCATCTGCATCATCCATTTTAACCATCATTGTTCCAAAATATAATGGGTCTAACATCATTTTTTCAGCTTTTTCTAAAGTCATGCCTTTCTTTTTTCTTAATTCGTAAAAAGTATTAGCATAAGCTTCTTTTTTATCTGAAGTTTCAGGATCAACTATTTCTGCGCCTTCTACGCTTACTCCTAATTCTGAAGCCATTTTCTTAATTTTATCAGCCTTACCTAAAAGTATTATATCTGCAAGCTTATTTTTAATTATCATCTCGCAGGCTTTAATGTTTCTTTCCTCTTCACCTTCAGCAAGTACAATTTTCTTTTTGTCGGATTTTGCCTTACTCCAAATTTCTTTCATAAATTCCATAATAATTTCTCCCTTCGGTTATTTTTCAACTACACACATATATAATATAAGTCTTTTTATGCGGCATTTTCAAGTCCAATATGAAAAATTTTTTATAGTTTATATGATAGATATACATATTATTGACATAAATTTTTAAAAAAAGTATAGTATTTTTAAAAAAACATGTTAAATAATTATCAATGTTTGTGTATTTTGAAAAATTGTATATAATATTCTTAATAAAACTTAACAATATATTGACTGTAAATCAACAATGAAATATGGAGGTTTTAAAATTGAATATATCTGGAATTGTAGTTGAATATAATCCTTTTCATAAAGGCCATTTATATCATATAAATAAAACTAAAGAAATTACAAACTGTGATGCAGTAATTGCTGTAATGAGTGGTAACTTTATGCAAAGGGGAATCCCCTCCTTTATTGATAAATGGACTAGAGCAAAGATGGCATTACTTAATGGTGTAGATTTAGTATTTGAACTACCAGTGTTATATAGCTTATCTTCCGCTGAGTTCTTCGCTTATGGAGCTACTAGTCTGCTAAATAGTACAGGAGTAGTAAATAACCTTTGCTTTGGCAGTGAATCAGGGAACATAGATGAAATCATGAATATTTCAAAAATTCTTTATGAAGAACCCGAAGATTTTAAATTCTTATTAAAGTCCTATTTAAATAAAGGTATTACCTATCCTTTGGCAAGATCTAAAGCATTGAAAGAATATTTAGCAAATACAGAAAAAACTTGTCTTCACTTTAACAATTTTTTAGGTTCTTCTAACAATATTTTAGCTACAGAATACTGCAAAAATTTATTAAAAATAAATAGCAAAATTATTCCCTATACAATAAAAAGACAAGGAAATGATTATAATTCATTAAAATTTGGTAATAAGTTTTCCAGTGCTACTTCCATAAGAAATTACATAAGACACAATGATGATTTAAATTTATTAAAAGAATATGTACCAGATAATGTACTAGAAATAATAACTAAATTAAAAAATTCAAATTATTCCTTTGTTTTCGAAGATAAATTATTTGAATATATAAAGTATAAATACTTTCTTGACGGAAATACCATGGAAAATATTCCAGATATTTCAGAGGGACTGCATAATAGAATATATAATGCTTTAACAAAGGCTAATTCTTTTACGGAGCTTGTAGAAGCTGTAAAAACCAAAAGATATACTTATACGAGAATTAGTAGAATACTTTGTCAGTACTTTCTAGGATTTGATTCCTTAGACACTTATAGTTTGAGAAAAGCACCTTGTCCCTATGCTAGAATTTTAGGCTTTAATGAAAAAGGGAGCAAAATATTAAAGGAAATGAAAAATAATTGCACCATACCAATATACACTAAAATTCCAAAAGAAATAAACTCTACTTTAAATCTTGATATTAGAGCTACTAAATGTTACAGTTTGCTAAATAGCAGTATTGACCCTCTATCAGATTATAAAAAGAAGCCCATTATATTATAGTAATAAAATAAACCCCTCCAAATATATATATATTAAAGTATTGTTATTTGAAGGAGTCGCTTTGAGAATATTATTATATATTTTAATAATGGCCATATTTATTTTATTAGCACTATTACTTAAAGATAAGTCTTTGATCATAACTATAATATGTTCACTAATAATAATTAGTTTTGTGCTAAATCCAATGGTATGTATTAAAGGCTGCATATCTGGAGCCTCTTTATTTTTTTATAAAGTCTTTCCTTCACTTTTCCCATTTTTAATTATATGTAATATTATGCTTTCTTATAATGGTGTATATATTTATTCAAAAGTTTTTGGAAAACTATTATGTTATCCTTTAGGATTGCCTTTAAATTGCAGCTTTGCTTTAATAGTAAGTATTTTATGTGGTTATCCTTTAGGAGCAAAATACAGCTGTGATTTATATGAGAAAAAAATAATCGATTATAAAACCTGTGAAAGGCTTTTAAATATTGCATCAAATCCTAGTCCGCTGTTTATCATAGGTTCCGTTGCTACCTCTATGCTGGGTAATACTAATATAGGATATGTGCTCCTTTTAGCCTGCTATATTTCCTGTATTATAATTAGTTTTATTATACCTGGCAGGGTCCATGGGAAAAAATTTAATGATAAAAAAAACATTTCCCAAAGCTTTAATATTAACTTAGGAAATGTTTTGAGGGATTCTATTGATAACGGAATAAAAACCTCCTTATCTGTGGGAGGTTTTATAATACTATTTTCAGTAGTAAATAGTATTATAAAAAATAGCTTTATTTTTCATTTTATTTTAGAAAAAATATTAATTATATTTAAAATACCTAAGACCTTATTAGAAGGTTCTATTCTAGGGCTAATGGAAATGACAAACGGATGTAATACAATTTCCTCATGTAATATAAACTATGGAGTAAAATTATTGATTATTGGATTTCTATTAAGCTTCAGCGGACTTTGCATAATATGGCAATGTAATTCCTTTATGAGTAAACATGGATTTTCACTAATAAATTATAGCAAATATAAAGTAATTCAAGGATTACTTTGCTCCTTAGTTTCATATATATTATATTTACTATTATATAATAATTCCGTTGTAACTACTTTTAAAGAGAATATATCCATAAGCTATAATATTAATTTAATATTTATAACTGCTATTTTTTTATTATTCATATTACCAGTTATAACTTATAATCTAAAAAAACATATACAATAAATTATTTTTTCATATTCCTTAATTCTTTTATATTTTCTCTAATCATATTTGAAGTAGAACTAACATCAGAATTTATGCTCACTAAGAATTCTTCCATTTCATCTTTAATGCTATTTAACATTTTCCCACTGTAATCATTTACTTCCTTTTCCAACTGGGATAGAATCTCATCTGCATAGTCCCTGGCTCCTAATCTCATAACTTTAGCGTCTTTTTGAGCTGAGGAAATTATTTCTCCAGCTCTTATTTTTGCTTTCTTTGTTATATCATGATTTTCTATTTGTTTTTGTAGTAACTCTACATTTTCTTTTTTTAAAGTTTCAGCATCTCTTATTGCTTCACTTAATATTCTATCTTTTTCTTCAAAAACCCACTGTGCTTTTTTAAATTCAGCTGGTAAACAGTTTAATATTTTATCTATTACATCTAAAACTTCTTTTTTATCTACCATAACCTTACCAGTCATAGGCACTTTAGAAGAGGTGTCAATTATCTCCTCAAGGTATTCAATTAGTTTAATTACATCCATAATTTATCCCCCTATTTACTTATGCATCTTGTACATAACTTCATCTACTATCTCATCAGGCACAAGACCATTTATGCACCCCCCAAACATAGCTACTTGCTTTACTGAAGATGAACTTAAAAAAGAATATTTAGCATCTGTCATCATAAATAAAGTTTCTATATTAGAATTTAACTTTTTATTCATTAATGCCATTTGAAATTCATATTCAAAATCCGAAACTGCTCTTAACCCTTTAATAATAACATTTATATCTCTTTCCTTCATAAAATCAACTAAAAGTCCAGTAAAGCTTTCTACTTTTACGTTTGGAATATCCCTAGTAACTCTTCTTATAAGTTCTTTCCTTTCTTCTATAGAAAATAATCCTTTTTTATCTGGGTTAACTAATATTCCAACAATAACTTTGTCAAAAACCCTGGAGGCTCTTTTTATAATATCTAAGTGGCCGTTTGTTATAGGGTCAAAGCTTCCCGGATAAACTGCTATGTTCATTCTAGTCCTCCTTGTACCTGTATAAGCAGATTGTTGTATTACCATATTTCCTATGATCCACTAAAGCAATCCTATCAGCACCATTATAAATTTCTTCTGAAGAGTCTATTTTTGTTACTATTAGTCCATCTTTCACTAATAGATTATTTTTATCTATTACTTCCATTGCTGGTGAAATCATATTTCTTGAATAAGGAGGATCTATAAAAATCAAATCAAAAATTATTCCTTTTTTAGTAAATAAATTTAATGCCTCATAAGAATCCATATTTAAACATTTACATTTATCTTCAAATCTTAAACTGATAACATTTTGTTGTAAATATTTAAATGTAGTATCACCTTTATCTATAAGATAACATTCTTTAGCTCCCCTGCTTACTGCCTCTAGACCTAAACTTCCTGTTCCCGCAAATAAATCTAGTGCCTTTGTTCCATATACATCATTTTGTATTATATTAAATATGTTTTCTTTTACCCTATCTAAAGTTGGTCTTGTTCCCACACCTTCTGGAGATAATAGCTTTCTGCCTTTAGCAAGACCTGCAATAATTCTCATAATGTTTCCTCCTTGCTTATTATAACTATCGGTTTATGTCTATAATATTTTAGCATATTTATTTATTTTATACAAAGATATTTTAATATAACAAAAATAAGGGAGATAAACTAACCTCCCTTATTTCTTAGATATTTTCATTCATAGAGTTTTTTTAGCCATAGCCATTTCCGTCTCTCTTTTTACTATAAATCCCCCTACAGTTCCATTACCCCATGAACCCATGCTATTAAAGATTTTATCTTTAGCAGCTTTTTCTGATATTTCATCAGCAAATTCATGATTAAATTCCTGTAGGGCTGCTTTATCTTTTGGTATCTCCAAATCATCGTTTCCTATGAGAGATTTTCCTCTATTCATGACGTAACACCTCCGATTTCAAATTTTGCTTTTAAACCATCGGTGT
>ENA-UOOE01001638-UOOE01001638.1-fermentation-metagenome-genome-assembly--contig:-NODE-1638-length-18366-cov-132.570750_pt1 | contig 18366 bp, 12 predicted proteins | sample MGYA00245776_ERZ724021 | MGnify/ENA primary metagenome ERZ724021 (study PRJEB28704, sample SAMN03018321) | fermentation metagenome | biome: anthropogenic terrestrial biome; feature: soil... | reverse complement strand
CAAATCAATAACGAAAATAAGAGTACTTATTTTTATATTAATGTCAAATTAAGGTAATAAACCGAATTTACAAAAAATTATGTTCAGAGTCAGATAAAAAGGAAAAATACGGTGATTTAATTACGCTGCATTTCAAATAAAGATTTAAAACAGAAATTTATCTGTGATAGCTTTTGAAACTGGTACTTTCATTGACTTTAATATGATTTATTAGAACATTATTATTACTTTTCAGTAGAGACGATTTGCTTTGGACACCGCGTCTGCAGGGCCTGAAGTATAAATGTCAGCTTCTATCTGGTCAGCCCAGGCCTGAGTTACCAGCGATCCTCCTACACCTGTTATAACTTTATCCCTGATACCAGTAGCTTTGAGCTGCTCTTCAATCTGGATCTGGTGGACCATGGTGGTACTCATGGAGGCTGAACTGAATACAAAATCGGCTTTCTTTTCTTTTGCATTTGCAGCAAAACTTTCAGCCGAAATACCATTTCCAAGATTAATTACTTCAAAACCTTCCTCCTCAAGTGCAGCCGCAATGCTATCCTTCCCAAAAGTGTGAGAATCTCCTTCAACAGTAGCGATTATTACTGTTCCCATACTCTCATTTTCCTGCTCGCAACAAGCTCCTACTGACATCGGGAAGATTAATTGTGAAATAACTATGCCCAGGATTAACAGAGCTAATAAATTCAAATTTTTTCCGTACATATTTTGTCTCTCCTTTCTTCTCCAGGCTTACTCGGTCTTATTGCACTTATTTCCGTCCGTTTTGGTTTTTTCTACCGGCTTCTCGAACACAAGGGGAAGATAGTCATAGTTTGTTTCCGTTACGTCATATGAAAGGTCTGCAATCATATCTCCATCTTCATCCGAAGCAGTCTCTGAAAACCCATCTCCTTTCGGAGAAGCCCAGAAGTTTCCACCCAGGTAAGGTCCTCCAACGATGTTCTCACCTTCTGCTTTCGAGATGTTCCAGGTGTTTTTTCCGTAGTCTTCGACGTTTTTACTGTTATTCAGATAGTTGTTGTAGACGGTGTTGTAATTCGAATTTTCCCCATCTGTCCAGTTCAAGTTAAAAGATATTCCAACATCATTTTCTGAAATTCTATTCCCTGAGATAGTATTGTTGCCACAACCTTCCGTAAATAATCCATAAAAACTGGCTGTGATAGTGTTATTGTTCAAAATATTTTCTTCACTGGTCCCGTAAAGGTAGATTCCTTCATAAGCCCCGGAAAGAGTATTTCCTTCAAGAGTGTTGTTGCAGCTTATATCTCCAAGATCTATAGAGCACCAGCTACTTGAAATAACTGTATTTTCTTTCAGGACATTGTTTTTGCTGGAATCACAGAGCCATATACCCGCCATATTGTTCGAAGCATTGTTATTTTCTACAAGGCAGTTTCTGCAGCTACTTAAAATGAAGGCGTCCCCTTCACTTGAATTGACATCATTATTCCTAAGAGTTGTAAGAGAACAATTTCCAAGGTAAATTCCATGTTCGCTGTTCAAGATATTGTTTTCTTCAAGAAGCGAGTTTTGAGTATTATATAGGAAAATCCCAAAAGTGCTGTTTTCAAGGAATAGGTCTTTGATAGTTATGTTTTCACAGTTAATGCAGTAGACAACTCCTGCATCCGAGTCGGAATCAAGAGTCTGGTTCGAAACCCCTACAAGATAGTATATTGATTTACCATCCACGGTGTTGCTGGTGTCGATTGTGTTATTCATCTCTCCAGTATAGTGGTAGGTATAAGCTCCGAAGTTCCTGCTGTTGCAAGACATTGTGTTATTTTTAAGCACGTTAAAACTTGAGTCGAGATAAATCCCCCACTTGTTTGAATTTGCAATATTTCCTTCCAGAGTGCTTCCATTCGAGTTTCCTAAATATATACCATACATCTCATTTGAGTTTGCGGTGTTGTTTTCGAGCAGGCTTTCTCCAGAGTCGATAAGGTAGATCCCGTAAAAGTTGTTTGATGTTTCCGAGTCAAGAATACGACAGCTGGAAGAGTTTTCCATGTAGATGCCAATTGCTCCTTTAAAAGCGCAATTATTTTGAAGGGTATTGTTTTCGGACGCATTCAAATAGAAACCGTAATGATGGTTAGAATCTGCTTTGTTGTCTTTTATTGAGTTTTGTCCTGAACTTTCAAGCCAGATTCCATTGTCACTGTTAGATAAGCAGTTGTTTTCCAGAGAGTTCTGATGTGAATCTCTCAGTACAATACTTCTCCAGTTTCCAGAAAAATGGTTGTTGCTGATATTGTTTTCTGAAACTCCGTCCAGATAAATTCCATATGCTGAAGCTGCTCCTTTCAAAGTAAATCCACTGATATTTACGGAATCAGAAACCACATGGAACACAGGATGCTCAGGGTCCAGAGCAGTGATAACGGTTTTATTAGGGTATGGGTTCTTGGCGATTATATCCAGCGATTTATTTACAAGTACATTTTCACTATATCTTCCTTCCTTGACAAGGATAACATCCCCTTCAGAAGCGGCATTTATGGCTTCCTGCAGGTTTCCATATTCACCTGTACCTCCTCCTTCCTTTACATAAAGAGTAGCTGCGGATGCGGAGTTTGAGATCAGGATAAACAGTACAAAAACGACAGTTAATACGAGTATTCTCTTCCATTTCAAGTTATCATCTCCCAATAGATAAATCCAAGTTTAGTTTTCGCTTATGAGTTCTAGAAGGAAGCTGGGAGAAACTTTCTACTCGGCGCGTGTGAGGTTTGCAAACTCCAAGAGTAAACAATAAAAGTCTATTCGCCGAGCAATTTCTCACAGTCTGCACCCAGCTAATCCCAAAAGATGATCTTTAATGGACTAATTGGAGTATTTAAAAAAATTAGAATATTATTATTTATATCTGATTATTTGGGTAACAAACGTTATCCCACCATATAAGTTCCTACTATTGCCAAAGTTGCACTGGCACACCCTTAAGCCCTACATGAAAAAATTGAAGAAAAGGATGAAGAAGCAAAGGATTAAACATGAACAAAAAATTAATACATTAAGTTGATAGATCAAAAATAAAGTCCTTTTTTCAGATGAAATTTGAAAAGGGGCTTAACCCCTTTTCGAATCTAATTTACATCCTCTTTTTCCTGAATCCCAGATATATTCCGCCAACTGCTGCTACCACGAAGAGAACTCCGAAAATATCAGCACCAGAAAAAGACATACCTCCGCTTTCTTCTTCCTTTACAGGACTTTCTTTCTGCATCTCATAGCCTTCAACATAATCGGAATCAGAAGTTTGAGAAGTCTGCCTGGCTTCAGGAGCAGGTTCTGGAGAATCAGTACCATACCCTGCATCGGAATTCGGAACTGTCTGATTATTAGCCGATTCTCCGGCACTTGAAGTCTGGTTGCTGGGTGTACTATCTCTTGAAACTACAGTAGCTTTTCCAGTATCATGATCATGATGACTGCTGCTACTGCTGCTGCTCTCACCGAATTGCTGCTGGGAAGATTCAGTTGCTTCCTTCATCAATTTCTTATATTCGTCTGCAGTTGCCTGATCAACAACACCTGGAACGGACATTACACCCTGGACATATTCATCAAGAAGGGCATTTCCACAGGTGTGGTGACAGCAAGTGACCCCACTTTCGACCACAGATTCCGCATATTCTTTAACCAGATTCTGGATGACCTCGTCAGAAGCATCCCAATAGCCTTTTCTTGAGGTTTCAAGCATCCTTCCGGTCATGGACTGGTATTGGTATGGGTTTTCCTTGAAGTATTCGTCCAGACCAAGATTATACTTGTCATTTACATAGACATCATTTATCTGGTTCCAGTCTGAATCAGTGACAAGTTCAGGTGTAGTCGCATCCCAGCCCCACATATATTCAGTGAATTTCATCATCTCTCTGGCACCTTCGTAGTCGAACTCCATCATACCTGAGATCCACTTTGAATTAAGGTACCTTGACCGCAGCTCTGTCCTGAAAGCTTCATTCAGCGTGACTATTTCCGAGTTATCCACACTTGTCAGGTCAGATATATACATATCAGGAGTTTCTCCTGTCAGCGACCTCACAGCGAGTGAAAGTCCTCCGAAGTAGGAATAGTAATCATCATTGTCTATGAGTCCATAGAGGTTTGATGTATCACTATGCATAGATGTATCTACACTTTCCAGATTCTTTTTAAATACATCTTCGTAATTGGTACCCCAATCGTCCAGACCATAAATGTTAGACATTCTGGAAATGAATAGATCTGCAACTTTAGATTCATTATCCCACGTGTTACTTGCCTCTACAGCCTCAGTCACTCCAGTCCCATAAGTACCCGGAGCTTCACTAAAGATTCTGGACATCGAGATGTTATGTGCCGTACTCTCATTATATCCGCTTTCCAGCATTGAATCTTCAATATTCAGGGAATTCCACCTTACATAGTTTGTCTCATTTGTTTCATTGAGCTCCGCAACCATGCGTACTGCCGTGTCCATCAATTCAATCTGATACGGGAAAGTGTCACGGTAGAGTCCTGAAGGCACAAGCAACACGTCAATTCTCGGATGTGTCATATTTTCCTGAGGGATCACACTAAATCCGGTTATCCTTCCACTAGATCTTTCCAGTTTCACACCCATGAGAGCATATATTTCTGCTTCCATGAGCCCTTCATGACGCATGGTTTCAACAGACCAGAGGGTAAAGGCTACTTTATTTGGATATGTACCATTTTCTGCATAATACCCATCAAGCCAGTTATCTATGAGAACAGTTCCCATTTCTTCGGTTTCTTCATCAGGAATCGTTCTCTGGTCAAAACTGTAGAAGTTTTTCCCTGTAGGCAATGCTCCGGGATTGCGGATAGGATCATTTCCTGTGCCCGGTTCTATGTACTCCGCATCGAGTGCACTGAGTGTCTGATTAATTTCACGGGTTGTCTGGTTAAGATTTTCAGCATACTCAAGTGCCAGATTAAGATCAGATGTTATATTTTCATCTGTTTCGCCAAGAATGTCAAGCTGCGCAGTTGATACGTTTGTCCCATTGAGCAAAGTAGTATTCAAAAGTAAAAAGGCAGTTGAATCTGACTCATTTTCCCAGTAGCCCACACTTCCGTTACCATTGGAAATCAAACTGTAAATGTGGTCAGTGAAATCGTTTCCAAGCATGGACTTCACCATAGACACCAGTTTTTCTCCTTCAGGGGCTACACCAAAGATATGGAGTCCGTAAGGCATTAGTGTGGATTCCAGATCACCCAAATAATCAAGCAGTACGGTGTCAAGGAAATCCTCAAATTCATCGTCAGTCATCACGTTCAATTCATCAGTTGAGATATTGAGATCATTCACAAGGCTTAGATTGCCATACATTTCTATCGTGCTGTTGCGATAGAGTGACATCATTGAAGTATCATTATTACTTGCAGCCTTCTGATAGCTCTCGATCTTATCTCCCATTGCAGCAAGATCTCCATAAAGACCTGATTCAACTATTGGGGGCGTCAAGTGGTCGATAATGACTGCATCTCCCCTGCGCTTAGCCTGTGTGCCTTCTCCAACATTGTCCATGATATAGGGGTAGATCACAGGTGTTTCGTCCACCATAATAGACGGATAGTCATATTTCCACAGCCCGACTTCCCTTCCAGGCAGCCATTCCTGCGTACCGTGGGTACCGAAATGGATCATGGCATCCGCATTGTATACATTATTTATCCAGAAATACGTTGCAAGGTACTGGTGCGTTGGAGGTATCGAGGAATTATGATATATGAGGGACTCATCAGAGAGCCCTGCCCTTGTTGGCTGGGGTACGAAGTTGATATTCCCGAATTGTATAGTTGGAATTACAAAATACTTCCCACTCTCGTTCGCATAGATCATAACGTTTCCTGGGGCTTCTCCCCATGTTCCTTCAACCTCGGTGCGGACGCTTTCAGGCAGAGTACTGTACCATTCAAGGTATTCAGCTTCAGGCAAGAGGGTTACAAGTCCGGATTCAACAACTTTTTCAAGTTCTCCGGGTGCCCATGTCCCAACATTCCTGCTTTCAATGAACAGGTCTATGAATTCACTGCCGTTTGGAGTGGTACTGTTTCCGGTATCATACCCTGCTGACTTCAGATCTTCCAGAAGCAGAGTAAAGCTTGAACCGATATCAAGATAACTGGCCCCAATGTTATTCTTGCCTCCGTCATGGTTATAGTACAGGATAGTCACTTTTTTATCTGTATTCTCCTTTCTTCCGAGCTCTGCCCAAGAAATAGCTCTGTCACAGATCCATTCAACCTGAGAATCCAGAGGCTCATAATAATACTGTCCAGTAGCCTCGTCCTGGACTCTTCCGGCCACCCATATATAGTCTGTAAGTCCGTCGATTTCAGGCTGAGTAACCTGATAGGCAATTGAGCTGGAACTCAACCCGGATACGCTTTCATTATATTCATCAGGAGTCTGGTAGTAATCTTCTATTCCTTTTATTACAGGGACATTATATCTTTCGAGATACTCTATCCCTTTTTCCTGGTCATCATAGTTGAGATAGAAACCTTTCAATGAAATGATAGAATCAACAAGCACTGTCCCATTACTGGTGAAATAATCCACATCATCCGTGCATACTTTGTAGGAAGTATAAATTACATTACATCCTCTGGACTCAAGTTCCCTGATTATGGCGTTTCCTGTATTGAATTCAAGAGAACTATTGCCAAATTTGTTTCCGATTATTCCTATTGTAGGAGCAGATTGATTATATCCATGACCAGCATACCACTCAAGATATTCTGTACTGTTCTCAAAGATTCTCGGAAATGCATCCGGGTGGTAAATTCCGTCCTCGGAGACTTCCGGTTCCTCTGCAGGAGCATACTCGATATATACGCCTTCAAGAGTTGCCCCTATACAACGAATCCAGTTCTCCATGTTCTTATAGCCATCATTGTAGAGATAATTCGTCATTGCACTGTAAGGGGCTTCCGACATGTTTATGGTTGCAACGCCATATGGATCTGTCAGCATGCCGAACATTCCTATCTGTGCACCGTTTCCCTTTGCTACAAGAAGTTCATCCTTGATTTGAGGAAACTCATTTGCTCCGACCATGTACAGTATGACTACATCATTGTCAGAAACATTCAGTGTGGTGTTTACAGCTTCGAGCCCTGTCATAACATTAACATCGAAGAGGTCAGTGATGATTTTCCTTTCGGCAAGTATCTGCTTGAGGTAAGAAACACCGGAGTCTGAATTGATAATGTATGTGATCTTGGTCTTTGGCTGTAACATTATAGGCTCAGTAATCGTTTCTCCTTCCCAAACACCTGAGAACTTCTGCCCCATTAATTTAAGCATGCTCTCCATGTTCGTTTCGCCACCCTGCACCCAGTATCTTTCGATGTCAGTGTAGTTATCAGAATACAGGTCAACATTAGGGAAGGTAATGTTGGATGAAAGGTTGTAACCTATGACCTTGGAGCCCTTTGCTTCGGCAGAAGCTATGTCTGTTTTCCAGCCTTCTACTACGGATTCGGCCTGCGACTCGATAAAGATCATCGAATATTTAGAGAAATCAAAACCTTCCGGAACTGCCTCGTTCTTTGTAAAAATAGTGATATTCAATTCCGATGAAATACCGGGATTTGATGCAGCATTTCTAAGGGCAGGCTCATTGACCTCCGAGCCAAGAATAAAAAGAAGTTCGTTGCCCAGGTTTACATTTGTGCTGTTAGAATCAATGATGAGATCAGTAGTATTCTCCAGAGAAGACTCATTACCTGAGCTTTCATTAGTGTTATTTGAATCCGCACTGATCTCCGAAAGATCTCCATATTCTGTTGCAAGGTATGTCAATAGATTTTCTGCATTCTTGAGACCATCTCCTTCAGTACTCATATTGTTGTAGTAATTGCAAACGGAGTCATCAATAGAACCAGTTGAATTATAAGCAAAATATGAAGGTGTATCTGAGGAGCGAATAGCCAGAAATGCAGTTCCATTGCTGAAAGCTGCTTTGAAGCTTTCATTCATTGGTGTATATACAGGTTCCCAGAGCATATCACAAAGAACTACGTCTTGAGTCTCGAAGAATCCACTCTCACCTGCAGCAAGCAACTCATCGCTTGCAGCATAGGTGCTGGCATTAAATGCAGAGATCCAGGTGTACTTTATAGACTCGCTATATTGATTTGTCTGGCTGGCAAGCTCCAGTGCATCACTTTGTGAAAGCGAGACATAGGTTATATTTACCTCGTTGTCTTCTGCCGATACGGGTGCTGAAAATATTAAAAACAATAACAGCACATAAAATATTTTTTTCTCAGTTTTGTATTTCTGTTTCATAGATACAGCTCGCTAAATATCGCCATCGGTTTCTCCAAATAGAAGAAAGAATAGCGAGGGGATTTTTGGGAATTTTAGAGTCGAACTAAATATAAATTTAAGTAAAAACAACTAAACTTGTGTAAGTTGTCGAAAAAAAATTAATTTGAAGTAGATTTAACTGGAATTGTTTTAGTTGAAGCGGATGTAGCTGAAGCGGATGTAGTCGAAGAGGAGGACGTATTGCTCTCAGCATCCTCAGGCACGTAGATCACCCTGCCGTCGCCGAGCCTGTAAGCAGTTCCAAGAGCCTCACCAGTTCCCCCTCCGATATTTTCGGTCATGTTCATGACTTCAATGGGTTTCCCCTCTTCTTTGATGATTATCTTCATGTCCTGAGCTCCCGGATTTTTAACAATGGTGAAATCCTCGCTAGAGTTCAGAAGCTCAGGGAGATGATAAGACATAACAAGCGCAACCAGCAGAGCCACAGAGAAGACCATTGCAACATCAAAAACATTGGCAACATTGGCCATGGGGCTTTGCTCATCTTCGTCTTTTAAAAGCCCTGTACGCCTGTACCTTCTGGATTTTGGCATGATTTCTTCCTCGTTATTAATACATTAAGAGGTACTAACCTCAGCTCTTTTCCTCAATTGTGTCCAGAATATAATCAATGTCGGACATATCTTCCCAGTACCAGCGCCGTCTGACCTGAGTAAGAACGTAGCCTATTCCGGCCGCAAAAAGCCCTACAACAGTCGTTGCAAATGCAATCATCAAGTTCTGTGCAAGGGTTTCGAGATCTCCTGCAGAAAGCCCTATAAGAGCAGGGCCTAATGGAATCAGGGTTCCCATGAGCCCAAGCATAGGGCCAACTGTTGAAGTTATTTTTGTATGCTCAAGGCACTTTGCCATTTTGATCTCGTATTCCTGCGAAAGCCTCTCAATTGCAGGGAAATGTCGTTCTTTCAGATATCTTGCAGCGTCTCTTGCAAAGGAAGTGACCATGTAGTTTTGTTTTATGTTTTCGAGAGCTTTTGACGCTTCCGAAAAATCTGAATTCTGAAGGTCATGCTCAATTTTCTTACAATTAGTTTCCAGATTATTCCAATCCCTGTGCCTTTTTGTATATTCGGAAAGGAATTCTCCTAATTGAATTAAAGAAAGAAAAACAAGAAGAGTGAGAAGAGACATTACAGGGACTAGCAAAGCTGTTGAGAAAACATTCATCATGTCGGATAACAAATTCATCAGGCTCACAGGTCATGCCTCCTTATACGTTCCAGGAAAAAACCTGCAAGGACGATGACCCCAAAAGCCATAAGAGGCACAATTCCTGTATCTCCTCCCCCAGTTGAAACAAGGTTCATCTTTTTTGTTTGCACATATGCCGGGATTAGCAGAGCCCCTAAAAGATAATAAATTCCTATCAGCATCATAGCACTCCCCATAGTTTCAGGAGTTTTTCCAAGCCGGACCTTCCCAAACCTGAAAAGAAATGAAGAAGCTACCACTGCTATAAAAAAAGCAATCCCAACAAGGAGTCCTACTTTTATTCCGGAAAGATTAAGACTTTCTGAAAGCAGCAGGCAGGATGCTGCAAGGGCTGCCAAACAGACCGGGCAGGGTATGGATATAGCGAGAAAAGTGTGCCTGGATACATCTTTTCCTGAATTCCACATTTTCTGGGTGTAAATCCCGGTCCCTATGAGAAGCAGGGAGACAAGTACATGGATTCCCATGCCCATTGAAGAAAACTTCCCAAAAACTTCCAGGCTTATGTGGTCAGCAACGCTTCCGAATAAAAGGGCCAGAAGAAAATAACTACCTCCAATTGCAAAAATTTCTCTTGTACTTATGTTTGAGAATCCACATCCTATTCCAGATTTAATTCCAAAGATAAGGATACCTATCAAAATCCCGATAACAGTTAATGCCGCAGAGTCCATAATACCTTCTGAGCATTTATAGTAGAATTAAATAAAAACTGGTTTTTGGGTAATATTTGTTATCTTTTGGGGTAATAAGGGCAATTGAGTGCGTTTTTTAGAATAGGAGTTTAACTTCTTCTTACTTTCTACCATAGAAGGAGAATATAATTAAAAAAGTTAAAAACAGACTACAGAATAAATTCAGACAGTTTGATAGTTAATAAGATAGCAAGGTCGTTAATATTATAATACAGTTTCCCTTTTTAAAACGGCATCAATTGGCTCTGATAACAAATTAAAATTAAAATTTAATAAATATTATGTAAAAATTCATTCTGCTTACCGGGTAATGCTGTAGAAAAAACGGAAAGAAAAACCCATAATTAAAGTAAATTTGTTAAAATTAGAAATAAAAAAAGCAATGAAAAGATCTGATGGCTTACTTTACTTGTTCTAATAAAAACAATAATTATAAGTATTTGAGATAAAATAGAGCTCATCATGGTAGTAAACGTTATGCAGGATTCTGGAATGAACGGAGGCAGAGAAAACCTTTTCAAAGCGATTTCAAGTGACACACGTCTCTCAATTCTTGAACACCTGAGTGAAGGAGATAAGCATATCTCCGGCCTGGCAAGAGAAATTGGGATCTCCGTGCCTGTGGCTGCTAAACATGTGAAAATATTAGAAAAAGCCGAACTTATAGAAAGAAAAAAGATCGGAAATACTCATATGATAGGCATAAAACTGAACAATGTCTATTCTTTTCTGGACCACTTTGCAGAAAACAGGAGGCTTGAGGTTGAACAGGGTACGACTCTGCTTGAAGCCCTGAAAAGCGTAGCTGCTGTGGAAGTTAAGAAAATGGGGAACAAAGTCAAGGTCGTCTCTACGGATGGGGAAGAGGGATTTTACATATATGAAGTGGATGGCAAATTCTCGGATAAGACTGTAGACGAATATGAATTTTACGAAGATGCTGTAGTAGAGTGGAAAAAGCTAGTGCCCGTAACGAAAAAAAGATTGCTGGTAAATATCAGGAGATAAAAAGCCCACAATGCTGAACCCCTTTAGAAGCTCATATTTGTTCATGGAGTCTGCAAAATATTTACTTATGAAATCTTAAAAATGTCTATTCATGGAGCCTTTAAAAGATTTGAAGAACTTGCTGAAAAAATGAAACTTTATCCCTGAAAAAACAGAAAATTCCTGAAAAGTGGATATGTCACCTCAACTTCGCCAGAACTCCAAGATGGTCTTCATGATAGGGCTTGAGATCCTTTGCATTAAGGATCTCAAATCTGGGTTCAAAAGCCTGTTCGAGTTTCCTTATCTCTTCCTTAAAAACTTCTTTGGGATTTGCTGCAGTATCTATACTCCGTGCTTTAATGGAAAGCAGGAGGTATCCATCCTTTTTTAAAAAGCGGACCGCATTCCTTGCAGCTATCTCGGCCTGGTTGGGCTGTGCAACATCCTGGAAAATAACATCTATAGGCTCAACGAGATGAGAGTAACTGTCCGGTTTTCCAGCATCAGCCAGAATCGGGTGGATATTTTTTCGCCTTGATGCGAGTCCTATAAGATCTCTCATGCTTCTTGGAGCAAACTCAACGGCATAAACCTCCCCTTCCGAAACGATGTCGGAAACATGGCTGACCGTTGTGCCTGAAGCCGCCCCGAGGTAAAGCACCTTCGAATCTTCCTTAAGTGGGATATTGAATTTTTTCAGGACCATTGCTCCGAGCTTGCTCCTGCGAGGGTCCCAGGTTCGGTATTCAATTCCTTCAACCGGAATCAGCTTTTCTCCATAAACGGTCTTTCCAGGTTCCAGGTTCTTAGTAGCAAGCTGTTTTTTGTCTTTTACAACTTCAAAAATCCCATCTGAAAGCTTTTTGACTTCAGGCATTTATTTTCTCCTCTTTTTCTTTGGCTTTGCCCCGCTTTCCTGCCTTTTTTGAGGAGGCCTGGGGTTTGAAGTCCTGATCTGCAAGAACTTTGCTTCAAGTTTTTCCGTCAGAGAGAGATCTTTTTCCCCGGAATAAAAATCAATACGTGCAGCAAGGGAAAGCTTTGATGCAACGGCTCTTGCCACCTTTCCTCTTACCCACCAGGGCGCGGTATTTATAAGAGGGTGGCTGTAGATGATCCCGTGCTTTGGAGATGGAGCCCGAGACCTGAGATGCTTGAAAAGAGCCTTACTGGCTCCTATAACCTGAACAGTGCTAGAGGGAAATTCCGCAAGTTTTCCGAGGCTTCCTGCGAGACTTATCAACCTTGCCCCGAGCATTGGGCCTGCAATAAGTTTCAGGTTGGGTGCAATCAGTTCCATACTGTTCTCAATATAAGCCTCTATCTGCCGCCTCCGTTCATAGAGGCTGCACACGCTTTCTGCGAAACCTTTCAGGAGTGCTTCGTCTGCAGATTCAAGTTTTGCACCCATAGAGTTTCTGGCTTTTGAATAAAGCGGGGCTTCAGGACCGACATTTTCACGGGAACCGTATTTTACGATGAAGAGTGCAAGGTCTTCTCCACCTAATCCACTTTCCGGAAAATAGCCTCCATACCATTCAGAAAGCCTTTCCGACAGGGCGTTTGTCGTTTCATTGATATCGTCCAGGGCTTCGACAGCCTGAATAATTCGCTGATCAGGAGTGAGGGCGCCTGAAACCTGAAGTTTTGCAGCCTCCAGCGTAACTTCATGCAAAAGGAAGTAATATTCGGCAGGGGACTCTGCAAATCCGCAGTCGAAAGCTGCAGCTTTTAGGTCAAAGCCTTCTGGAGGAAGATCCGACCTGCTGTCCCTTAGAGAAAGAGAATGCAGAGCAAGCTCCCTGATGTCTTTTGAAAGAAGTCTGGCTTCCTGAATTTCTCCTGCTCTGCCCGTTTCAATAGTTCCAAACCAGGTATCGATTTTCAATCCGGTCCTCCAGTGATGTCTGCGCCTCGATTCATTCCCTTTGTGAGCAGGGCTTTCCCTCCAAGGGACTCGTCAAGCATGCGCTGGGTTTCTTGCTGGAGCCTTTTGCCTTCCTTGACACTTCCGACAATTCCGTAAACTACCGGTCCGAAAGAACTGATGCCTGAACCACTCGCGCCATTATCCCGCATGTAATTCATGATATCCAGAACAGGCTGTGACTGAAGTTCTACTTCCCTTTTCTTAAAACCTACAGTCTGGAGGTGGTTAATTGCCTTGCCAAAACTTTCCAGGTCTTCCTCGACAAGTGCAGGAAGCATCTGCATGAGGATTACGTGAGAAATTTCCTGAACTTCGGCAAGTGGAACTGGACAATACTTCTTGAAAATATCCACTTCTTCCGCATCGTGAGCTCCTTTTCCATTGGGAATTACAAGGACAATAGGCCAATCAGGAAAGTTTCTTCTGAAAAGTACAGGTCCGGGAGGCACATGGCTCGCCGAAGACGGAGAAAATGCACCTTTATCCTTGAACTTATGTCCTCCGTCCAGAATAAAGCCACCTTTTTCAAAAGCAGCAACTCCGATCCCGGATGTGCCACCCCTGCCGACTGCAAATGCAAGTTCCCTTATGCTTTTCCCAAGTCCATAAATCCTGTTTACGGCTACTGCTGCCGACAGTGCAGCCTGAGTCCCGGAACCGAGCCCTACATGATCAGGAAGACTATGTTTAATTTGCAGTTTTATTCCTTTTCCTGCCGGAAGAAGAGCCTGTGCAGCTCTTTGCATTCTGCCTGCTAGAAGAGGATCACCACCGAAAACTTCGATAGTATCAGCTTCAGTAGCAGAAATTTCCAGGCAGGGAGATTCCAAGGTGATTCCTGCTCCCCCGTCGACCCTGCCTAGCTCTGCATTCATATCTATCAGGGTAAGATGGAGTCTGGATGGAGTCACTACTTTAATCATATCTATCTGTACCTCATTACTTATTCATAAAACTTAGGAATTAAACTTCCGTTAGCTCAGGAATTAAACTTCCGTTTCCCCCAGAGTTTTTCCTTAATAATTGAATAAGTAAAAGATAAAGTTTTCCTGTCAAACATGAATTTGAGCATCGGAAAAATCAGAGAATATATCCTTACACTAACCTCCATGTTCCCCCTGAAATCCATCATCGGATTTATGAATACAGGATTAATGGAAAAACTGCACTTCCTGCACCGGCTGTAGGCCAGCCCAGCAATGGCATGTATAAATCCGCAGAGCATGCCCGTCTCTGCCGGATCGGAAAGGCCAAATGTCACGCAAGATTCCAGACGTTTAATTTTTATCCCATTCAGTAAATCGGAAAATAGCCTGAATAAAGGTTTTCTGAGAGCTTTGTATGCCTCTAGGCCCCAGTGAAATATTTCCTGGGTAGTCATTCCTGTTTCAGGAGTTTCTTCAGTTTCAGGCTCCTTTTTTCCTCTTATCTTCGAAATTATGTTCTGTTTTTCGTCTTCCTTATTTATTTTTGGTTTTTTTCCTTCATCTTCATCTATCTTTTTCCTTCTTTCTTCACTCTCACCTACTTTTATTCCTTTTTCTTTATTCTCATCCTCTTCTATTCCTTTTTCTCTACTCTCACCTACTTTTATTCTTTTTTCGTTGCCTTCACCCACTTCTATGCTTTTCTCTTCGGCCTTTTTTTCTTCAATCTCCCTTTTTCTCTTTACTTCAGCCTTACTCTGTGTCTCTGAAGTAACCTGTACCTTTTCAGGTTCTTCCAGACCGATCGCACTTTGCTCTTCTTTTATTGTTTTGTCTTTTTCCGATTTCTTCGGTTCTTCAGGAAGGCTTTCACTTTCTCCGAGTTCTTCAATGGAAAAGGTATGGGAAAAGAGCAGCCATTTTACAGTGAATATGCCTCTAAGTTCTTTCTTTTCTTCTAGGATTAGAACCTTAAGCTTGAAGGTGAGGCCTATTGCTGTAAAAAGTATGAATAAAATTAGCAGAAAAGCCAGCAGAAAAAGAGTGATTACAAGCATATTAACAGGTTCGGGAGAAAAGGATAGTCCTAACTATCCTGAAAACCCAGACTTTTTAATGCCGTCCCCTGGAAAACCCCTTAAAAAGGTTTAAATTCCAGAAAGTTCGGTGGAAACTTTAGTGGAAACATCCCCCTTCTTCGATCTTGATATCGGTTTCTTTTACAGCTTCCGTTTCCGGAGCTTCTTTTTCTTTAATTTCCTGTTCCCTCAATTTCTCTTCGTTCTTGTTCTTACCTACCATGCCTTTGAGCTTGTCCATAATCTCAGGCACAAGATCAGGAATTGAGTTTAAGAGTGATCCGGCATCGCCTCTTTCAGAAAGCCGGAAGATTCTGGCTTCTTCTTCAGAAAGCATAATGAATGCCACAGGCTCTATCTTCGCGCCTGCCCCTCCGCCTCCTCCATATCCGGATTCGGGATCTTTCTTACTTTCTCCTCCACCTGCTCCGAAACCCATAGTAATTCTTGATATTGGAATAATTGTTTTCCCGGAAGCAGTAATAGGGTCTCCTACTATGGCTTTGGTAGTTGCAATTTTCTCAAGTTCGCCTGCAATTTCTTTAATAGTGGCTTCTACACCCATCTTTTCCGTCCCCTTTTTCATATTTTTTGTCTATAATGATGATAAACGTTTTCTATTATTTTTTATTTTTAACCTAATTTAATCAAGTTCTAGCTAGATTAAACTTGGGTTTGATAATATTTGAGTAATCCTGCATTCACTAATGTAATGAACATATAACTTCAGGAAAATTATTTATTATTATTGTTTTTAAGAGCTATTTTCCTTTGCCTGCAAATAAAAAAGATATATAATACAGTATTTTTATATATTATAGTATTTTTATGCGTGTGTTTGTATATTTAGAATAGTTTCAACATATTTATATCACATTATTTTAATTCTAGTAAACAGAAGGAATTTACCTTCCGAATTATATAAAAGGTAACTAATTCTTTTAATAAGAGGCTTCTTTCGCGTTATTGCACTCATACTGGGCATTCAGTGTAAATGTTTGCTTAGTTAAACTAAAAATTTTGTTCAGAACTTTTTTAATGGACGGAGGAATTGGAATAAAAAAATTAACCAATTTATTAGTAGCTATTTTCATATTAGCATTAATATCGAGTGTTGGAACCGCGGCTGAGATTATTGTTCAGCCAGGAGGTTCGATCCAAAAAGCTGTGGATAATTCGAAGCCAGGTGATGTAATAACTTTAAAACCTGGAACTTATACCGAAAATATCAATGTAAACATAAACAGTCTTACAATCAGATCAGCATCCGGAAATCCTGACAACACAATAATCAAAGCTAAAAATTCAGGAGCCAATGTGTTCCTCCTGCAGGGAAGCAATATAAAAGTGACCGGGTTCAAGATTACGGGAGCAACCCGATCAGGCTATGCAGGAATATGTTTGTCTTCATGCAGTAACTGCATAATAGAGAACAACAAAATTTTGAGCAATTGCTATGGAGTCTATGTCCTGCGTTCCAAAGGGAGCAAGATCTCAAAAAATACGGCTATAAATAATAAAGAATATGGGATTGTGCTTGGGGGTGCCACAGACAATACCCTCTCAGGAAACAAGGCCTCTGATAATTACCGTGGGCTTCATGTTGGCAACTCTGATGGCAACACACTCACAGGAAATACCGTTCAAAACAATAATGTTTATGGGCTTTCCGTCTGCCCCAGAAGTGACACTAATCGAATCTATAATAATTACCTTAGCGATAAAAGCGTAAGTATTAGAAATGGGATAGGAAATTCTTATTACACTAAAAAAACCGCAGGCACTAATATTGTAGGCGGCCCTTATATCGGAGGTAACTTCTGGGGAAAACCTGATGGCACAGGATTTTCTAACACCGCAGTAGATAACAATGGAGACGGAATTTCCGATTCTGTATATAAAAACATAGGAGGAAGTATCTATTCTGACAACCTGCCTCTAGTTATGTTTAAATCAGGGAAAACAAAACCAATTGCCAGTTTCACTAGTGATGTCACATCAGGAAAAGCACCATTAAACATTGCATTTAAAGATACCAGCACAGGAATGCCAACTGCATGGAAATGGAATTTTGGAGATGGGACATCATCAACCCTACAGAATCCAACACACAAGTATTCTAAAACAGGAAAATACACAGTAACACTTACAGTAACTAACTCTGCAGGTAGCAATACAGCAACAAAATCAAATTACATAACAGTAACAGCAACTTCCCAAGCTCCGGTTGCTGAGTTTTCGGCTTCTCCGACATCAGGAAAAGCACCATTAAACGTTGTATTTACTGACAAGAGCACAGGAACACCCACTGCATGGAAATGGAACTTTGGAGACGGGACAACTTCAACAGCCAGAAATCCAACACATAAGTATTCCAAGACAGGAAAATACACAGTAACAATGACAGCAACAAATGAAGCTGGAAGTAACACGATTACAAAATCAAATTATATAACAGTAACAGCAACTACAACAAAACCAGTTGCCAGTTTCACTAGTGATATCACATCAGGAAAAGCACCATTAAACGTTGCATTTAAAGATACCAGCACAGGAAACCCTACTGCATGGAAATGGAATTTTGGAGATGGAACATCATCAACCCTACAGAATCCAACACATAAGTATTCTAAAGTAGGAAAATACAAAATAACACTTACAGTAACAAATGAAGCTGGAAGTAACACGGTTACGAAATCGAATTATATAACAGTAACAGCAACTGCAACAAAACCGGTTGCTGAGTTTTCGGCTTCTCCGACATCAGGAAAAGCACCATTAAACGTTGTATTTACTGACAAGAGCACAGGAACACCCACTGCATGGAAATGGAATTTTGGAGATGGAACATCATCAACCCTACAGAATCCAACACATAAGTATTCTAAAGTAGGAAAATACAAAGTAACACTGACAGTAACAAATGAAGCTGGAAGTAACACGATTACAAAATCAAATTATATAACAGTGACAACAGGTTTCCAAGATTCAGTTGCTGAGTTTTCGGCATCTCCAACCTCAGGAAATATACCATTAACAGTTGCATTTACTGACAAAAGCACAGGAACTCCTACTTCATGGAAATGGAATTTCGGAGACGGGACGAGCTCAACAGCCAAAAATCCGACACATAAGTATTCCAAAGCAGGAAAATACA
>ENA-UOOE01001637-UOOE01001637.1-fermentation-metagenome-genome-assembly--contig:-NODE-1637-length-18376-cov-4.812729_pt1 | contig 18376 bp, 19 predicted proteins | sample MGYA00245776_ERZ724021 | MGnify/ENA primary metagenome ERZ724021 (study PRJEB28704, sample SAMN03018321) | fermentation metagenome | biome: anthropogenic terrestrial biome; feature: soil; material... | reverse complement strand
TATGAAGTACTCAATGATTACCATTGCGGAACCGTGGGCTAAATGCCCACGCTCCAACCCTCTATGAAAAAGGCAGGAGCCTAAGTATTTAGCTTGTCCCTAACATGACAGCCGCGTCGCCTGAATTCAAATGGCGCGGCGCTATGTAAAATTAGCGTTTTATATCTTTAGCTTTTGCTTATCTGCCCGTCTCTTTTGCTCAGCTGCTTCTCGCTCATAATGCTGACGAAAAACCTCCTGTACCCGCATCCATTTTATTCGGTCGTCTTCCGGAGTTGAATTTGGATTTCTCACTGCCATACAATGCATATAAATCATCTCCCGAAAATAGATATGCTATATGGATTGTACAAATTGAATTGTTAAAAAATTTTTAAATGTTTTATGCAGAACGCTGGCTGACGTCTTCGGAAAATAAAAAGTCAATATCGGATGTAGTCGTTATCATTCTCCTGAGTACACGAACCTGTTTCCATGACCAATCACTTTTTCCGTTTACTTTGGCTTTAAATGTTTTTAACGTGATATGAAGCCTTTCAGCTGCTTCATTTAAGCTAATATTGCTTCTAATAAGTTCAGCTACTAAATTTGAATAGACCATTATATTTTCGCCTCTAATCGCCGTTAACGGATTTATCTACTCCATTTTATCACCGTTAATTGCTATTGTCAATACAAAATTGCCTTTTTATCACCATTAACGGAAATATGTTTCTTGATGTTTATCTAATTGCATGTTATAATTATTCAATAAAAGGAAGCGGTTCGATGGGCCTTGAAGTAATAAATACTTTAAAAAAAAGCAAAGGTTTAACCAATGAAGAATTGTCTGTCCTTTCTGGTGTTCCAAAAGGAACTATCGACAAAATTACAGCAGGAACCACCAAAGATCCCAAACTTGGAACATTAAAAGCTATCGCAAGAGTTTTAGGTTGTAGCTTAAATGATTTTGATAATATAAAGGAATCTCCTGCTCCGACAAAAGCCGAAGCAGGAGAAGATACTGCTAAAGCACAGTTATTAAAAAATTATGAAGCTCTTAACAAAGAAGGGCAAACACGGCTATGTGATTATTCGGACGATCTTGTGTCTTCAGAAAAATACACAAAAAATAATCAGTCTGAAGTATGTGAAAATGCGTAAATAAGCCGTTGATGCTTTAGGTGAGCCAAGCGGTTTTCTCCATTCAGAAATCAGATATATAATTCAAAAATTCATTCATAGCTTATAACATATTGTATCTTTGGCAATAAGCATTGTCAATAATTTAACAGCATAAAAATCATTCTGTGCGTGATATAAATAATCTTAATATGTTTATTAAAAGAAGCACAAAAAACGTCGAATAGAGAAATTGAGGCAGCAAACACTTATCTAAACGACTATCAAGGGAGGAATATGGTATGACTTATAAAGAGTATAAAAAAGCTGCTCTTTCCAATAGTCCTGAATTAAGGAAAGAATATGACGCTATCGCACCGCAGTACGAAATTATTGATGCCGTTATTTCTGCCCGCATTGAAAGGGAAATGACACAAGCTGTTGGCTAGGCGTGCCGACACTCAACAAAGCAATATAAGCCGCTTTGAAAGCGGAAACTATAACCCATCTTTGGAATTTCTGTAAAAGATAGCCGGAGCACTAAATAAGCGTCTTGAAATAACACTCAGGTAATTACCTTTCAAATTTAAAGGTTGAGCCGAATTTTTAAGGAGTAAATAATGGTTGCGATCTATGCACGGCAATCTGTAGACAAAAAGGATAGCATCAGCATTGAAGGGCAAATCGAACTTTGCAAAAAAGAATGTCCAAATCAAAAGCCGCGTATTTATACTGATAAAGGATATTCCGGGAAAAATACGGAGCGCCCTGCTTTTCAGCATATGATTGCCGCTGTAAAGTGCGATGAAATTGATAAAATACTTGTATATCGTCTGGATCGTATTAGCCGCAGCATTTCAGATTTCGGGCGTATATGGGAAACCTTAAAACAGCATGGAGCTGAATTTGTATCAGTCAGCGAAAAATTTGATACCTCCACGCCAATGGGGCGAGCCATGGTATATATCATCATGGTATTTGCACAGTTGGAACGTGAAACAATCGCAGAACGAGTAAGAGACAATTATTATCAACGTGCAAAGCGTGGAGCGTGGATGGGCGGTCCCGCTGCATTTGGATTTGATTTGAAGCGTACTGTTATCGGTGGCAAAAAGGCAACTACATTCGTAGCAAACAAAGACATAGAAATTGTGAAAAAAATATTTCACAGCTACGCCTATATGAACCTATCTCTCGGAAAAATAGCGGCTCACCTAACTGCGGCCAACATTCCCGGAATACAGCGCAAAACGTGGGACAATGTTTCTATTGCCCGAATCTTACATAACCCATCCTACGTAAAAGCTGACGCTGATGTCTACTACTACTATGAAAGAAAAGGCCTTGTTATCTATAACGACATCTCAGAATTTACGGGTGAAAAAGGCTTGTTACTATGTGGAAAGCGGGATTGTGCAACAAACAAATATACCAACTTGCAAAATCAATTACTTGCGCTTTCCGCACATAATGGTGTGGTAGACTCGACAACATTTCTTGCTTGCCAACGGAAGTTAGATGAAAATAGGCAGCTAAAAAATACCGGAGCTGGAAAATATACATGGCTCTCTGGACTGCTAAAATGCGCTGCTTGCGGTTATTCATTACGGGTAAATAGTACAAATGGCGGGAAATACCTGTATTTCAGTTGCTCTGGAAAAACGAATTTGCACTTATGCAATTTAAAGCATACGGAAAAAATAAAAGATGTAGAAAGAGAAGCAGCTTGTCAAATCCAAGCTGAAATTGACAGGCTGTCTTCATCTAAAAATAAAAAAGCTGAACCGGTTTCCATGTCAGATTTACATAACGATGAAAAAATTGAACTTGCAAAAATTAACAATCAGATCAGTAACCTTATGGACAAAATGGAAGAAACCAATGATATTAGCATGCGCTACATCAACGATCGAATTGGTAAATTAGACTCCCGCCGAAAGCAACTGCTTGAGATTATCAACTCCGCACCTAAGCAGACACCATTCAAATTTTCCGGCTGTAATTTTGCGGCGCTTAACTTTTATGAAAAAAAAGCCGTCGCCAAAGCAATCGTGCGGCGAGTTGAAGTCTCACCAGATTCAGTGACTGTTTTTTATAAGTAATTTTGTATTCTTGTATCGCATGTTTCTACGCTCCACTGCACCGGGTACATTTTAAGCCCATTCACCGTGCGGATTAAGTTATCATTATAGTCACCATACGGTGGACGGAACAGGATTGGAGCCGTTCCGGTAATCGCTTTGATTTTTTCATTGCATGTGGTTATCTGAGACTGCATTTCGGCCTGAGAAAGTTTCGGCATGTGGGGATGTGTATTAGAATGGTTGCAGACTTCATGCCCTGCTGCTGCAAGCGCCCGCACCGATTCCGGGTATTTGTCAACCCAAGCGCCGACAACAAAGAAAGTCGTTTTTACGTTGTATTCTTTAAGAATGTCAATTAATTGCTGAGTCTCTTCATTTCCCCATGCTGCATCAAAAGAGATCGCAATTTTTTTTTCATTTGTCTTAATATTATAAATTGGCAGTTCCTTCTTATGGGCAGCAGCCTGCACGGAGCGTGTCTCATACAGACAGCCGCATACAGCCAGGACGGCAGCCAGCACAAACAGCAGCGCGGCGAAGATTCGCTTTTTCGTCACGGTGTAATACATTTCCCCATTACTCCTTTCGCTTTATTTTTATGTATATGCAGAACATCAAAATCCTATTTTATAATTGTCAAAATCTATAGCCGGGCCGCTAAAATTCGCACTGGCAGCATGGGTAGCTGTAAATTTCTGTATTTACGGCTGATTTGAAACATGATATAGTAGTGGTATCATAGAGCAAAGATTAAGCCCCGCGAAAGGGCATAATCTTTTGTTGACAGGCAAAGTAAAACCGGATAAGATAGCACTATCGTTCTCTCCTGAAATTCTATCTGAAAGGACTGGAAAATAAAGATGGGGAAAGTACCAACCCTCCCGGAAGCGCAGAAGCTTTTGGAAGAATACAACAAAGAGCCATTCCATTTAAAGCATGCAAAAATTGTCTCCGGTGTAATGGGATACTTTGCGAAAGAATACGATCCGGAAAATGTGGATTTCTGGAAAGTCGCCGGATTGCTGCACGACCTTGACTATGAGCAGTTTCCGGAGCAGCATTGCCTCAAGGAACAGGAAATTCTGCGCGCCCATGGCGTTGATGAGCGGTTAATCCATGCGGTAGCCAGCCACGGCTACGGACAGGTTTGCGATGTAAAGCCGGAGCATACCATGGAAAAAATCCTTTTTGCAACAGATGAGTTGACCGGCCTGATTGGCGCTGTAGCGCTGATGCACCCTACCAAAAGTGTGCGTGAAGTTTCACTGAAATCATTAAAGAAAAAGTTTAAGCAGCCTTCGTTTGCAGCCGGCTGTTCCCGTGAAGTCATCCGTCAGGGTGCGGATATGCTCGGGTGGACCTTAGATGACCTTTTTACCCGAACGATTGCCGCAATGCAGTCCCTTGCGGATGAACTCGGAATATAGCAGGAAAGGCTACGGGAAAAAATGGGATGGATTGGCTGCGTTTTGTGGTTCCCCTCGCTTTTTTCGTTTGTTCTGCAACCGATTTCCTTGCAATCGGCTCTGGTAATGCCACGGCAGAAAGCATTGTAAAACCTCTTTTAATGCCTCTTCTGCTCTGCTTTTACTGGCTTAGTGCTTCGGCAATGGGGAAAAAGCCGGATGCTTTTATCGTTCTGGCGCTTTTCTGCGGCTTCCTAGGGGATACATTTCTTCTTGGCCATGGAAAAGCTTTTCTCCTTGGGCTGGCTTCGTTTCTCTTTGGCCACATTTTCTATATTATCGGGTTCTTAAGGCCCCTTGAGCTCCGCGCAGTGCCACCAGCGGTATGGCTGCTGGCCTTGGCCTATTTTGCCTACGGTGTTATTGCCTCCCGTACTTTGCTGCCATTCGTGCGGGGGAAAGAAAAACTTGCAGTGATTCTTTACATGGTCTGCCTGCTGACAATGAGCTTTTCCGCAATGCTTCGCTGTGGTTACGCAAGGGGAAACGGATTCTGGCTGACGTTCCTTGGCTCCCTGTTCTTTGTCGCATCAGATTCCATGCTGGCCCTTCAGCTTTACCGGAAAGCCGGAAGAGCTTTCCATATTCCTGTGATGGTTACCTACCTGCTTGCACAGTCTATGATTGTGTATGGCGTTCTCTTATAACCAGAAAGCTACAAAATCCGCAGGATACAAAGTCCTGCGGATTTTTTATGGACCAGTTTCCTTCATCAGTCGGGAAAATCGAAAAGATTGCCCAGCCATTCCATACACAGCGGAACCCACTGTGCATTGTGGGCATTCGGCGTATTTGATTCTCTTGTACAGACAGACATGCCATGCCTTCCCTTCTGGAAAATATGGCACTCAAACGGGATATTATGTTTTTGCAGCGCTGAAACAAAGAGGATGGTATTATCAACCGGCACATAGTCGTCTTCAAAGGTATGCCATAAGAACGTCGGCGGCGTTTTTTCGCTGACCTGTTTTTCAGGCGAGAAAAAACATATTTGCTCCTGCGTTGGTTTGCCTCCGCACATGGTATAGGCAACAGGTGAATCAACAAACTTTCCACCGGTCAGCACAGCATAGCAGAGGATAATTGCATCAGGCCGGTTGAGGCCGCCCTTCGTGTCGACCTTTGCCTTCAGTTCCGGGCTGTCCCAAAGCGTTCCAAGGCACGCTGTAACATGGCCGCCCGCAGAAAACCCCAGCATGGCGATTCTATTTGGAATAACATGCCACTGCTCACTGTTCTCACGGATTTTTATCATCGTAAGTGAAGCATCAACAACCGGCCGCATCTCTCCGATTTTATCACCAATGGAGTAATACAGGATAAATACCTGATAACCCTTCGCGTAAAACATCATTGCGGGCGGCTCGGCTTCGCGGTCTGAAAGAAGAGTATATCCGCCGCCTGGACAAATCACCACACAGGGGCGCTCCCTGCGGTTCGGTATATTTTCGGAAACTTCATGGAGAAAGCCTGTCACATGGGCATTGCTGTCGGGGTTTGGCTGAAATTTGACGATTTTCATTTTGGGCACCTCATTTATCTGACGTCCTTCTGCCTTTCCGCCTTAGGGAAACATGCTTTCCTTTTGGCATGACACGGCAGAAAAATTTCCGTATTCCGCTGCCATGTGCTGGAAATTTCGGGGGAGCAGCAAGAATGCTTTTTACTTTTTTTCGCCTTTGACTGCATTTTCCAGCGTGTGCCAGCCAAGGACAGCACATTTCACACGCGCCGGCATATGGGAGATATCTTTGAGTGCTATGGCTTCATCCAGCTCTTCCAGCTGTTTTTCATCCGTGACTTCACCCTTTATCATGCCAAAAAACAGATTGGCAAGATGCAGTGCTTCCTTTGTTGTTTTCCCCTTAATGAGGTCAATCATAATGGAAGCGGAAGCTTGTGAAATTGCACAGCCAATACCGGTAAACCCGGCATCTTCAATGATGCCGTCCTTTTCGCGCAACTCAAGGGTAATCTCATCCCCGCAGCTCGGATTGACACCCTTAAGGCTTACCGTCGGATTGTCAATATGGTGCTTATTCCGGCTGGAATTATTGTGCTCTGTCAAAATCTGCGTATAAATCTGATTAAGTTCCAAGGCCAAGCCACCCCCTGACTTTTTTCAGATTCTCAAGGAAGACATCCACGTCGTCTTTCGTATTATAGAAATAAAAGCTTGCACGGCACGTCGCATTGATCTTCAGGTATTCCATCATCGGCTGCGCACAATGGTGCCCGGCGCGGATTGCCACGCCTCCTGCGTCAAGGATGCTGGCAACATCATGCGGATGGACTCCATCCACATTGAACGAAATAACACCGCAGCGGTTTTCGCGGTTTTTTGTCCCGCCGTATACGGTGACATGCGGGATTTCCGCAAGGCCATCAAGCGCATAATTGAGAAGCTCCCGCTCCGTCCGATGAATGCGCTCATAGCCTATCCCTTCAAGATAACGAACCGCCGCTTCCAGGCCGACTGCGCCTCCGGCATTCTGTGTACCGGCCTCAAACTTTTCCGGCAGCGGCGCAAAAGTCGCATCCTGCTCATGGACATACTCAATCATTTCCCCGCCGCGCAGGAACGGCGGCATTTTGTTAAGAAGCTCTTCCCTGCCGTACAGGACACCAATACCCATTGGGGCCATCATTTTATGGCCGGAAAATGCCATAAAATCGGCGCCAAGTTCCTGCACGTCCACCCGCATATGCGGGATGCTCTGTGCACAGTCTACCACAACAACTGCACCTACGGAATGGGCCTTGTCCGCAATTTTCCGCACCGGATAAACAGAGCCGAGCACATTGGAAACGTGCGCTATGGCAACAAGCTTTGTTTTCTCTGTGATTTTCGAGTTGATTTCCTTTTCAGGAAGATGTCCCTCTGCATCCGGATAAAGATATACAAGCTTTGCGCCTTTCGCCTTCGCGACCATCTGCCATGGGACAAGGTTGCTGTGATGTTCGCTCACGGGCAGGGCAATCTCGTCGTCTTTCTTCAAAAAAGTCAGGCCATAGCTGTAAGCGACAAGGTTAAGGGCCTCGCTTGCATTTCGCGTGAAAATGACTTCGCAGTCTTTTTTCGCACCAATAAACTTTGCAATCGTGCTGCGTGCCCCCTCATAGCGCTGAGTAGCCTGCACGCTAAGCTCATAAAGGCCGCGGTGTGGATTCGCGTTTTGCGTACGGTAAAACTCATCCACCGCATGGATAACCTGCAAGGGGCGCTGCGACGTTGCAGCATTGTCAAGGTAAACCAGGCGTTTGCCGTTCATCGTCTGATTCAGGATCGGAAAATCCTTAGCCCACGGGTTCAAACTTCGTCAGCCTCACTTTCACATAGTCCGTAACTGCTGCACGGAGGGATTCGTCGGGGATGCGGTCCGTCACTGGCCGGAACTGTGCCTCAATCAGCAGCTTTTTGGCGTCCATCTCGCTCAGCCCGCGGGACATCAGATAAAACAGGCGCTGTGCGTCGATTCTCCCTGTTGCTGCGGCATGCTGGCCGTCCACATCCTCTTCCGAGCAGAGAATCAGGGGTGCTGTGCGGCAACGCACTTTCGGACTGAAAAGCAGATTAAATTCGCTTTCATGCCCGACCGAGCGCTTGGCGCCTTTCAGAAAGTTAATCGTCCCCCGGAACGTTTTCCCGCTCCGGTCCAGCAAAGCACCGCCAACATGAATTTCACTCTTTGTTTTGCAGCCCGCATGTTCAGCAAGGTAATTCATATCAATGGAACGACTGCCGTCGCCAAAGTAAATTGTGTTAATATCAAGGTTGCTGCCTGTTCCATCCAGGCGTGTCTTTATGCCGGAAAACACTTTCCCTGCTCCGAGCTCGGCCTGGATAATATCAATGGAAGCACCCTTACCGGCAGCAGCACCAATATTGTCAAAGTGGACACACTGGCTGCCGAGGAGCTGAACCTGCACAAGGTGGATTACGGCGCCCTTCGCAGCGTGCAGTTTAGTCAGTCCGCCATGGAAGCCCTTTAGCTCTTCCGCAGAATGATAGCTCATCACAATGGTAACTTCGCTGCCTTCATCCGCAATGACTTCTATGTCATCTGCAAGCGCCGGATTCTTTTCATCCAAAAGGAAATTAAGGGATATAGGCTTCTTCACTTTCACGCCCGGTCCCACATGCAGCGAAAGGCCGTACGTGCTGTTTTCTTTTACGAAGTCGGCGGCTTCCCCTCCCATTCCGGTTTCCGGCTCTGCACCCAGGAAAGGCCCATTGGAAATCAACACACCTTCCGGCAGCGCAGAAAGAGGTTCCCCTGAATAGGGCAGGAAATCCGGAACAGACCCCTTCAGCGGCACTGAATTGATTCCAAGCCAGCGCCAGGTTGGCGCCGGCATAATATTTACTTGATCCAAAGACAAATTCATTGATTGTTTTCGCCTGCGGCTCAGCCGATGGCGCCCTCCATTTCCAGTTTAATCAGATTGTTCATTTCCACGGCATATTCAACGGGCAGTTCTTTGGCAACCGGCTCCGCAAAGCCGGTAACAATCATGGAACGTGCATCTTCTTCCGACATGCCGCGACTCATCAGGTAAAAAATTGCGCCGTCGCTGATGCGGCCGATTTTTGCCTCGTGCCCAACATCCACATTGTCGTTCCGAATATCCATAACGGGAATCGTATCGGAGCGGGAACGGTCATCCAGCATAAGCGACTCGCAGTTGACAGAAGAGCGGCACCCATAAGCCTGCGGCAGGATTACGACTGAGCTGCGGTAGGTACAGGCACCTCCATCTTTGGAAATTGACTTTGTGTTGATGTTCGAGTACGTATGCGGTGCAGCATGGACGACTTTTGCACCGGTATCAAGGTTCTGGCCCTTGCCTGCAAACGTGATGCCGGTGAATTCCATGCGGGAATTTTCGCCTTTCAGGATACTCATTGGGTACAAGTACGAAACATGGGAACCAAAGGAGCCGGAAACCCACTCGATGGTGCCGCCCTCTTCCACAAGGGCACGCTTTGTGTTCAGGTTATACATGTTTTTCGACCAATTTTCAATGGTAGAATAGCGCAGGTGGGCATTTTTCGCAACATACAGCTCCACGCAGCCCGCGTGCAGGTTGGCAACGTTGTATTTTGGTGCGGAGCAGCCTTCGATAAAATGCAGGTCTGCCTCCTCACCGAGAATAATAAGCGTGTGCTCAAACTGGCCGGCTCCTGGTGCATTCAGGCGGAAATACGATTGGAGCGGGATGGACACCTTGACATGCGGCGGAACATATACGAACGAACCGCCCGACCAGACGGCTCCGTGCAGCGCAACAAATTTGTGATCCGTCGGCGGCACAAGCTTCATGAAATGCTCCTTTACCATTGGCCCGTACACTGGATCACGCACAGCGCTTTCCATATCCGTGTAGATGACACCCTGACGGCGCACCTCCTCACGGACATTATGATACACAACTTCTGAATCATACTGAGCACCAACACCTGCAAGGGATTTCCGTTCTGCCTGCGGAATTCCGAGGCGCTCAAACGTATTCTTAATATCGTCCGGCACCTGTGCCCAGTTGCCGCGCATCGGGGTATTGGGGCGGATATAGGTGATAATCTGGTTCATATCCAGCCCATCGAGGGAAGGCCCCCACTGCGGCATAGGCATACGGTTATAGATTTCAAGCGATTTTAAGCGGAACTCGCGCATCCATTCCGGATCATTTTTCTTTTTTGAAATTTCTTCTACGATTTCCGGTGTAAGCCCTTCCTGCACCTGATAGGAAGCATTCACCTTATCCTTAATATCATAAATCGTGCGGTCAATATCCTGCACTACTGTCTTCTTTTTTCCCATTGCTGTTTTCCTCCGGGCCGTCAGACCGATACTTCCGCGGAAATCGGCTGGAAACCGTTCGCGTTTATTTCATTAATCAGTTCACTGCCGCCTGTTTTTACAATCCTGCCATTCATCAGCACATGGACATAATCGACTTTCAGATATTCCAGGATTTTTGTGTTATGTGTGATAATGAGCAGGGAATTTGAATCATTCTTAAATTTTTCAACGCCATGGGAAACAATTTTCACAGCATCCACATCGAGACCGCTGTCCGTTTCATCCAGGATGGCAAGTTTCGGATTCAGCATAAGCATCTGAAGAATTTCGGATTTTTTCTTCTCGCCGCCGGAAAACCCGACATTTAGGTAACGGGAAGCATACCCGTCGTCCATGCTAAGCTCTTTCATCTTTTCCGCCAGCTCTTTTTTGTAGGCAAAAAGGCGCACCGGCTTTCCCGTCATAGCAGCACGGGACGTGCGCATAAAATTTTCGAGCGTAACGCCCGGGACTTCTTCCGGGTTCTGGAATGAAAGGAAAATACCTGCCTTTGCACGCTCATTTGCAGGCGCATGGGTAATATCCTTTCCGTCAAAGAGGATTGTCCCTTCCTCCACCTTATACTGCGGGTGGCCCATAATGGTGTTGACCAGAGTTGACTTGCCCGCCCCGTTCGGACCCATCAGCACATGAACCTCACCGCGGTCTACATTCAGATTAAGGCCGTTCAGAATTACGTTCCCTTCGGCGCTGACTTTCAGGTTTTTGATTTCCAACAACATATTTTGCACCTCTGCCGGGTAAAATTCCCGTTTTTTATAAATTTAATGTATACTAAATTGATGCGTATTTCATTATAGCAGAAATTCTGCGCTTTGCAAGATTCTGAGCCCGGATTTCAGCAAAAATCTTCCGGGGTGCAGCCGAGAATTTCCGCGATGCGTTCCAGCATGTCTCTAGGAGGCCTTTTTTCCAGATTCTCCCACTCAAATAGTTCTTTTTGCGTAACGCCAAGTCGACTGGAAAGTTCTTCCCTTGTAATGCCTGCGGCCTCACGGTAGCTCGCCATTTTTTTTACTGGCTCAAGGAGGAACGCAAAGCGCTTGTCCTCATCCACCAGCAGGGGGCAACCGTTGTGAAGGATCAGTCTGCAACGTACCCCGCTTTCTGCAAAGATGGCTGGTTCCCCGCTCTCTGTGTCCCGCTGGTTGTAGTGGGCAGGCAGCACATAGTCACGGCCCCCGTCGTCTTTCCCGCGCATCTCTTCCGTGTTATGCCATGGCAAAAGTGAGCAGCTTTCGCGTTCCTGGTCCGGATGCTGTGCAGAGTAACAGCAGGTTTTATAGATCGTTACAATCTCACTCATGTCAATTTTTCCTTCCCGGCTGGGACTTCAGCTTCACAGAGCCTCAGCGCTTTTATATACCCGGGCAGGCCCGCTTCAAAATTCACACCGAGCCGCGGATCCGTCCCCGCGTCATGCGTGCGGCGCACACTGCCCGCCGTAAAATTGACGGCGATCTGTGCCGCCCTTGCAAGCGGGATACCATTCATCAGCGCACCAACCAGCGCGCTTGCAAGGACATCCCCTGTGCCGTGATAAAAGCCTTCTACCCGCTTGTTCAGCACATACCTGACAGAGTCCGTCCCTGCATGGTACACTGCACAGCCTATTTGCCCCGGTTCCTCCCAGAAGCCCGTAAGCACCGCTTGCTTTGGCCCCAGCGCGGAAAGCTGCCGAAGGGTATCTGCTGTTTCTGCCCGGGAATATGGGCCGGGACGGTATTTTTTGCCAAGAAGCAATGCTGCTTCTGTCGGATTTGGCAGGATGAGGTCTGCCTTTGCACACAGCCTTGCCATCCCCTCCGGAAAATTCGGCTGGAATGAGTCATAAAGCTTTCCGGCGTCTCCCATCACCGGATCAACACAGACAAGCGTGTGCCTGTCCCTGAATTTCTCAATCAAATCCGAGACGATTGCAAGCTGACGGAAAGAGCCAAGGTATCCCGTGTAAATCGCGTCGAAGCAGAGCGGAAGTGTCTTCCAGTGCCTGCCAATCGCCGGGATATCCTCCGTCAGGTCGCGGAATGTATAACCCTGAAAACCTCCGGTCTGCGTGGAAAGCACCGCCGTAGGGATTACATCCACCTCGGCACCTGCCGCAGAAATAACCGGAAGCGCAACCGTCAGGGAGCATTTCCCAATGCAGGAGATATCATTGATTGCCATAACTTTTTTCTGATGTTTCATGCTGTTCCCCATTTTTCTTTTTCTTGCTTTCCCATTATACCGCCTTAGAGCGGCTTTTTTGCTTTTTCTTGAAAAATTTACAGAGCCGAAACATCTTTTTAATAGGGAATGATTGCCAAAACGTTCTCCGTTTTTCGCCAGCCCGGCGCTGTGCCGCACTGAAACGGTTTTCTGCTGTCCAAGCTTTTCATCCGCAAGCAAAGGATGGAAACATAAAAAAGCCGGAGCGTGGCAAAGTAACTTTGCGGTGCAGGGAGGTGAAATTTTGAAGCGTTATTTGAATTTTCTGACCGCGCTTTCCGCTGTTCTTGGACTTATGTTCGCAACGGTTCTTGGGACGGCGGATTATTTCACAGCAAATTCCTATACCGTTACGCAGGGAGACAGTCTTAGCTGGAACAACGGCGCACTCTCCATTGTGAAAACCGGAACACCCGAAGTCTCCGCAAGCACTGCGGACTGCCCGGAAAGCTGCCGTGCCGAGCTAATGCTGTACCATACAATCCCAGTCAAAACCGTTCAGCTCAATATTGTTGGAGATTCCGATTCATTCGTCGTGGCCTGCGGAATGCCATTTGGTATTAAAATGTTTACAAACGGTGTTGTAATCGTGGGCCTTTCAGACATTAAAACCCAAGCTGGAGCTGTCAACCCGGCTTCCGACGCCGGCCTGCAGACCGGTGACATTATCCTTGCCGTCAATGGGAAAACCACTGACACAAATACCGATGTGGAAAAAGCCATAGAAAGCTGCGGCGGAAGCTCCATTAAATTTTCCATCAACCGCGACGGGCAGAAATTCTCGGCAGCCGTCAGCCCTGTCCGCTCGGAATCGGACGGGCAGTATAAGGTCGGTCTCTGGGTTCGTGACAGCACCGCAGGAATTGGGACTATGACCTTTTACGATCCCGCCGGAAAATGTTTTGCCGGCCTCGGCCACGGCATCTGTGATTCCGATACCGGCCGCTTGATGCCGCTACTGAGCGGGGATGTTGTCCCTGTCACCATAAGCGGCATTACAAAAGGGCTGAAAGGGACACCAGGTGAACTGCGCGGGTACTTTACCGACGAAATGGCCGATGGTACGCTTTTTGAAAATGTCGCTTCCGGTGTCTATGGTACCCTCAACAAAACGGTGGAAGGCAAACCAGTCAAGGTTGCCATGAAGCAGGAGGTAAAAACCGGACCAGCCCAAATTTATACCACTATTAGCGGCAATACTCCAAAACTCTACAGCATCGAAATTGAAAAAATCGACTACCGCGACGGAGTCCAGTCCAAGAACCTTATCCTGCATATTACCGACCAGCAGCTTCTTTCCCAGACGGGCGGCATCGTACAGGGTATGAGCGGCAGCCCAATTATCCAGGACGGCAAGCTTGTCGGCGCCGTCACGCATGTTTTTGTCAACGATCCTACACGCGGTTATGGCATTTTTGCGGAAAGCATGTTGGCAGAATCCAAAAATGTAAGCAAACAGGAACAAAAGCTTGCTTCCTAAGTTGCCTGAAAATCTGTTTCCATCCGGATTTTCCCCTGGAATCAAAAAAATATTTTACCAACCTATTGCCATTTTTACCAATATATGGTATTCTATTGTTATAAACAATCAACTTAGGGGGAGTCAACAGATGGAAAAGCGCATGAAATTACTGATTGCAAATGACAGTAGCGAGTTTCGCAGTGAGTATGGTCGAGTTTTTGAAAATTCTGGTTTTGACGTCACTTATGTTCCAAAAGACGGGATGCAGTTGCTGGAAAAGACAGAGGCACTTCATCCGGACGTTGTTCTCACCGACCTGTTTATGCCAAGGCTGGACGGGATTGGCGTCATGAAAGCACTTCAGGCAAAGCCAACTGAAAATCGACCGTTCTTTGTGATTATTTCCAATTTTACCAGCCCCGCACTGGAACGGGAGGTGATGACTTCCGGCGCATCCTATTTTGCTGTTGCCCCATTTAATGCTGCTGACCTTGCAGAACGCATCTGCCAGCTTTGCTCCATGAATTGCACGAAAATGCCGGAAGCACAACAACTCCCCGCAGAACAGGATTCATCCCTGAAAATTCAGGTCACGGAAATTCTCCATCAGATCGGTGTTCCAGCTCATATTAAAGGGTACCATTATCTGCGCGATTCCATTCTCATGGCAGTTGAAGACCCGGATATTATCAATTCCGTTACGAAGCGCCTTTATCCGGGTGTTGCCAAGAAATATAATACTACAGCATCCCGCGTAGAGCGCGCCATTCGCCATGCAATTGAAGTGGCGTGGGACCGCGGCGACGTTGATATTCTCAATTCTTACTTTGGCTATACCATCCACAACACGCGCGGCAAGCCGACCAACAGTGAATTTATCGCGATGATTTCCGATCGGCTGCGCCTTCACATGAAAACAGCATAAAAATCAAAATGCTCCTCTTTCCCGTACGGAAAAGAGGAGCCTACTGTTTTATTTGCTAAAAAATTCAGCAGCGGCCTGGGTTTCCGTGTATCCTCATTGCAAGGATTGCGCTGGCCAGCATGCTGAATGTACCAAGCAGGAAAATAAACCGCAGATTCGGTGTCCCGCTGCCCCAAACCTTTTCAATGAGGTAAATCATTCCGGAGCAGGCAGCCGAACCGACAAGGGAAGCGACTCCATTCAGTGTTGAGTTTACAGAAAAATAGGCACTCCGCTCATGCTCAGGGATCGTATCAACCTGAAGCTTCAGGAGCCCTACGTTAAGGCCTGCATTTGGCACTGCACCAAGGATGGAAAGAAACGGGTACATATAGAGAACATTGCTTTTCGTTGTCAGCATCCATAGAAAACCAGTAAAGGCTGTAAGAACCATACTGGCTGCCGTAATATTCCGCCAGCCAAAACGCGGTGCAAATTTTGCGGCGGCAGGTGTTGCCAGAGAACGTACAAGGCATGAGATCGTTGTCCATAGCATAATATGGAAAAAATCAAAGTTAAGAACACGGATTTGATAAATCGAGTAATAGCCTCCAATAAACATACTGGAAAAGCTGAAAATAATATATGTCAGGAGAACCTGCATGAATTTCCGGTTATGCAGGGGAGCCGACATCATCTTATACATTGGGGGCGACATTGGGTGCGGCGATTCACTGATTTGCTGCGGCAGTGGAATGCGGTAGAAAACAGCAGCACTGAGGACCAGTAAAACGGTTGCAATCCAGCCGACCGTTAAAAATCCTTGTTTCTGCGTCCCCATTGCCGACGCACGAAAAAGGACGAGGCTCATCACACAGAATGTAACCGTTTGAAGCAGGATAAAGCACATTTCCCGAATAGAATAATAGTTATCTTTAACGTGCCCTTCCACACAGGTAACCAGCCAATCTGTTAAAGACGGACCGGAAATTTGGAAAATTGCAACAGAAAGCAGATAGCAGAGGCTCATCACTGCAACCCCGGCATTCTGCGGCAAAAGGACTGAAAAGAAGGTAAGGGGCAGAAGGATTCTCCAGAGTATATTGATACCGCGGAGGAAAAGCCCTTTTTTCTTCGTGCGGGCATACCAACAGCCACCCACAAGTTGAAGAACTGCTAAGGTAGAGGTTGTCCCTGTTAACAGGTTGGCTGTCGACAGCGGCACTTTATAAAAGCTGGTCAGGGCGGCAATCACGGTGCCCGCACACGACCAGTAAACTGCTTGGTTGAGCATTGTATCCAGGATAAAATTCCGAGCGTCCCGATTCATTACAGATTTCCCTTCTGCTGGTGCCGGATGCGTCCTTTTTCTTATGCATGATGCAGAGAAACGGAAAGCAGGTAAATAATAATACAGGCAGCATATATGCACGCAATAGTACTCATTATATCAGCCCGTCCTAAAAATTCAACTAGCAAAGGAATGTAAATTTATTTTGTCTTTTTCGGGGGAAAACAGATGGATTTCCTTACAGCAGTCTGCCATGCGCTGCAAAGCAAAGAAAGCACAGAAGCCGGCTTAAGGCCGGCTTCTGTGCTTTTGGGGAGGAGTTGTATTGAAAAGGTGTGGCACCAGCCACTTGACTTGTAATCAAAATTTAATACTGGATTGTTGTTTCTAACCTTTGTAATTTCATTATAATTCCGGTTTACCTAAATTGTCAACGCTTCATAATCTACTTTTATAATATTCTACTCTTTGTATAAAATGTGCACACATAAAATTCAAAATTAGGCGTTTTTCGCGTCCTTTCAAAGTCTGTACCAAGTCCTCCTTCCCCGGCTGCTTGTATTCCGGCCTTTGGAATGATACACTTAAGAAAATTACTTTTCTGGGAGGAACTATGGAACTTACAAAAAATCAGACAATCCCTTTGAATATTACCGGATACAGTGCAGAAGGCAGCGGAGTTGGCCATTACTGTGGAATTGCCGTCTTTGTTCCGCTCACGGCGGCAGGCGACCGACTTGAAGTGAAAATTTTGAAGGTTGCAAAAAACTGCGCGTACGGAAAAACAGAGAAAATTATCGAGCCATCGAAAGACCGCATTGCATCTGACTGTCCACAGTTCACGCGCTGCGGAGGATGCGTTTACCGTCATATCACTTATGAAGCGGAGCTGCACGCAAAGCAGCAGCGTGTACAGGATGCACTGGAGCGCATCGGAGGACTGCATTTTGCACTGTTGCAGCCTATCGTTGGCGCGGAGAATCCAGACCATTACCGCAACAAGGCACAGCTCCCGATCGGTGCCGGCTCAAATGGAAACGTCAGCCTTGGTTTTTATGCGACGCACAGCCACCGTATTATCGACTGTGAAGAATGCCTGCTCCAACCGGAGGAATTTACCGGTGCCATGCGTGCATTCCGCGAATGGGATCGCAAGACACATGATGAAGTTTATAACGAATCCACAGGCCACGGACGCCTGCGCCACCTGTTCCTTCGCAAGGCAGAGGCAACAGGGGAAATCATGGCCTGCCTCGTTGTAAACGGGAATGGCGTCCATGATGAGCCTGCATTTGTCGCACTGATGCGGAAATATGTTCCGGGGCTGAAAAGCATTATCATCAACAGCAACCGGGAAAAGACAAATGTCATTCTCGGCCCGAAGTGCCGTACCGTCTGGGGGCAGGATTTTATTACAGACATGCTCTGCGGCCTGCGGTTCCGTATTTCTCCTATGTCATTCTATCAAGTAAATCCAAGCCAGGCGGAGCGCTTATATGGCATTGCAGGGCAGTATGCAGGCCTTGACGGCACCCAGACTGTGCTGGACCTTTACTGTGGCACCGGCACCATCGGGCTTTCTATGGCATCAAAGGCCGCGCATGTAATAGGTGTTGAAATTGTAGAGCAGGCGGTGGAAGATGCGAAAAAAAATGCGGCGGAAAACGGCATTTCAAACGCGGAATTCCTCTGCGCAGACGCTGCAAAAGCCGCCGACATGCTGAAAAACCGCGGTGTTCGTCCAGATGTGGTCGTCCTTGATCCGCCCCGCAAAGGCTGCGACGCCGCTCTAATTGAAACGGTCTCCGTCATGGCACCGGCGCGCGTTGTTTATGTCTCGTGCGATCCGGCTACCCTTGCGCGGGACATTAAGCTGTTCGCCCTGAAAGGCTATAAGCCGATGGAAATAACCCCTGTTGACATGTTCCCCCGCACTGCCCACGTCGAGACGGTCGTATTGATGTCAAGGGTAAAAGACTGAGTGTACGGAAAC
>ENA-UOOE01001635-UOOE01001635.1-fermentation-metagenome-genome-assembly--contig:-NODE-1635-length-18386-cov-4.368556_pt1 | contig 18386 bp, 18 predicted proteins | sample MGYA00245776_ERZ724021 | MGnify/ENA primary metagenome ERZ724021 (study PRJEB28704, sample SAMN03018321) | fermentation metagenome | biome: anthropogenic terrestrial biome; feature: soil; material... | reverse complement strand
TATTGATCATTCATTAGCGACGGTTTTAACATTAAGCAAAAAGCCCGCTTTTGAAAGTGGGCTTTTACTTATTAAATTATAAATACATTTCTAATTTAATTATTTTATTTTGATGCGTTCTGACCTGCAATTCTTCCGAATACTGTTATATCTGCAATTGCATCACTTCCAAGTCTGTTAGTTCCGTGAATATCCCCAGTAACTTCACCTGCAGCAAATAATCCGTCTATTACCTCACCATTTGTACCCATAACATTGGCGTCAGTATTAATTTTTAGTCCGCCCATTGTATGATGAACGGAAGGTTTAGAAACCATTATATAATAAGGGCCTTCGCCAAATGGAACCAATTCTCCTCGTTTATTAAATTCCAAATCTTTGCCATCCTTTGCATACTGGTTATATTTTTCAACTGTTTTCTTAAGTTCTGCAGCATCTATATCAAAGAAATCTGCAGCTTCTCCTATTGTGTCTGCCTTAACCAACTGCTTTCTAAGAATCAGCCCATTGTACTCTGCTTCGTGTGTTACGGCTAAACCACTGTCTTTCATAGCGGATTCATCCCAGAACATATAGGATACTCCGCCTGTCTGTTCTATTACCGCATTAGAAATTACGTCTCTTCTTTCAAGTTCCTCAACAAATCTGTGACCTTCTTTATTTACAAGTATTGAGCGTCCTTCCATACGAACATCACCCACATATAACAAAGAACCTGACTGGGTATCACAAGTAGGATATGTCTGAATAAATCCCATATCAACAAGCTGGGCTCCTATCTTTTCAGCCATAGTAATGCCATCTCCTGTACTTCCTACGGTATTAGTAGAAAGAATACTATCGTCCATATCTTTATTGTATTTAACTCTCATGTCCAAATTGGCACCAAATCCGCCTGTTGCCATAATAACAGCCTTATTTGCATTATAAGTAATTGTCTGATCTCCATATTGTGCCTTAACTCCTGTAACCTTGCCATCCTGGTTTTGAATAAGCTCCGTTGCAGCAGTATTTTTGTGAAGAGGTATATTTTTTTCATTTAATTTTGCTGTTAATTTACTTATCATTTCGTACCCTGAAGCGTTTTTAGGAACAAGACTTCTTTCTACCGAATGCCCTACGAAAAACAGCATATTATCTTCAAATTCCATTCCGATGTAATCTTTTAACCAGTTTGCTCCATCCAAAGCATTTTCAGCCAGGATTCTTACCAGTGAAGGATCATTTTCATAATCTCCGCCTGCTAATATATCATTATAGAATTGTTCTGTACTGTCTTCAATTCCTTCTTTAACCTGAATCCAGTTTCCGGGTGCAGCATATTCACCGCCTGAAATAAGAGTGTTGCCGCCTGGCATAGGCATTTTTTCAAGTACAATAACATCGGCTCCGTTATCTGCGGCAGTTATGGCAGCTGAAAGACCTGCTCCACCTGCACCTACTACTATAACATCGGCCGTATATTCGGATTCTCTTTTTTCTCTTTCAACAGTTCCCGTTGATACAAGTGCACTTGAATCTGCTCCTGTCTTTGCAAAAGCATCCTTGACTGCTGTTCTAAAGCCTGCGGATGTTATTGTTGCACCTGACACAGAATCAACATCAATGCTGTTTGTAGCAATCATGTCTGATTTCATAATATCCATTGCATCTGACAGTCCTGATGTCTCATGGTGTTCTTTAACGTTAATGTCGGAAATTTTGCCATTAGAGATTGTCAATTCAACTACAATATTTCCTCCTCTTCCTACACCGGTTCCTTCATAAGTACCGTCTTTCACTTCACTTGTTTGTTCGTCTGTTGATTCAGGTGTTTGTGCCTGCCCACATCCTGTCATTCCCAATATTAATATTAGAACAAGCAAAACAGACAAAATTCTTTTCATAAGTATAATACCTCCAATAAAAAAATTTTCTAAATATATTTTATATGATAACTTGAACAGTTGCAAAAAATTGACATAAGCAAACTTTCATATGTTATTATAATATAATGCCCTTTAATGTCAAGAGAAATGCATTGCAAAATTAAATTAGTTCATACAATATTTATATTAATATGTTATGTAGAAATGGGCTGGAACCAACTTCCTTTATTATTGACAATGTCGAAAAAATGTAATATTTTCATAAGTATAATACCTCCAATAAAAAAATTTTCTAAATATATTTTATATGATAACTTGAACAGTTGCAAAAAATTGACATAAGCAAACTTTCATATGTTATTATAATATAATGCCCTTTAATGTCAAGAGAAATGCATTGCAAAATTAAATTAGTTCATACAATATTTATATTAATATGTTATGTAGAAATGGGCTGGAACCAACTTCCTTTATTATTGACAATGTCGAAAAAATGTAATATACTACTCCTATAAAATTGATTAGACTTGATGCTGGTGCATATTATGTGATAATAGGGAATTGAGTTAAAATCTCAAACAGTCCTGCTGCCGTAATGAGAGAGCGGTTTTTATGGCTTGCCAAACCACTGGATGTTTCCGGGAAGGTAGAAACCTGCTGTGACCTCTGAGTCGGAAAACCTGCCGGCGTTATTTGCGTAAATACCGCAAATGCTATATAAACAATCATCTTATGTTTCAATGATAATTTTATGAAACATCAGAAATTGTTGTATTATTAATGCTTAGGAATGGGAGGATTGTACCAAGTTCTTGCAACATTCCGCATTATATGCTTTTCAGGTAAAAAAGGCAATAGCTAAATGAAAACATATTAAAGCGTTGTGGGTTTTACGTTTCGAGGAAAATCGGAACGTTTTTTTATTGTATAATATCAACATTATAACTGGAGGTAACTAATGAAACGAAAAATTGCTTTGTTCATGACAATGTTATTTATTGCATCAACACTAGCAGCATGTACAAGTGAAAATACACCGGAACAGTCAAGCGCAGAAACAGAAAAAAATCAGCAGGCAGAAGTTAATCTTCCCTCTAAAGACAGAGCGGGCAACGAAATAACAATACCGTCTGAAGTAAACAAAATAATATCCATTTCACCGTCAAACACAGAAATAATAGTTGACTTAGGCCTTGCAGACAAACTTATTGCGGTCGATAAATATTCAAAGGATATTGAAGGGATTCCAGAAAACCTGATGTACTTCGATATAATGAATCCAGATGTGGAACAACTTGTGGCCTTGGAACCTGATATTATATTTGCCACAGGAATGAGCATGTCAGAAGGCAATGATCCTTTTAGGCCTATTAAAGACTTAGGAATTGCAGTGGCATACATACCTTCAAGTGACAGCATTGAAGGTATCTATGAAGATATAATGTTTATTGCAGATTCTCTTCAGGCAAGCTCCAATGGACAAAAACTTGTAAACAACATGAAAGCAAAAATAGAAGAATTCAGAAAAATTGGCTCAACTATAAAGGATAAAAAAACCGTTTATTTCGAAATCACCAATGCTCCAAACCTGTACAGCTTTGGAAACGGTGTGTTCTTAAACGAAATGATCGAAATTATAGGAGCCGAAAATATATTAGCGTCGCAGGATAAATGGATTTCCGTAGCCGGTGAAAACGTAGTTGCCGCCAATCCGGACGTCATACTTACAAATGTTGATTATATTGAAAATCCTACTGAAGAAATTAAAAACCGTGAAGGTTGGGAAAATATAACCGCAGTCAAAAATAATGACATATATTATATTGACAAAGACGCCAGCTCACTTCCAAATCATAATATCGTTAAGGCATTGAAACAGATGGCTGAAGATATATATCCTGAAATATATAAAAAATGAAAATAAAAATAGCATTAAGTCTCGTAATCAGTATATTTGTTTTATTGATGGGTGTAGCCTTAGGAAGTATTTATGTCCCTCTTGGAGACATTGTTGCCATAGTATCAAGTAAGCTTTTTCCATCAGCACTGCCAAGCAGTATTCCTGATGTTTACATATCTATAGTATGGAATCTTAGGCTTCCTCGGGTGCTGCTGGCATTTCTCGTGGGAGGTGCTCTTGCCGTAAGTGGAACGGTTATGCAGTCGGTTTTAAAAAACCCGCTTGCTTCGTCCTATACTCTTGGTATATCATCAGGAGCATCCTTAGGTGCAGCACTGGTAATTTCAACCGGTCTTAATATTCCTTTTTTAGGAATGTTTACGCTGCCTGTTTCAGGCTTGATATGCGGTCTGCTGACTGTATTTTTAGCTGTTAAATTTGCGTCCATAATGGACAAGAACTTAGAAAATAATACTATTATTTTAGTCGGAATGGTTTTTTCTTTGTTTGTAAATGCCGTATTGACATTATTGATTTCGCTGTCTAAGAATCACATTGAACAACTTACATTCTGGCAAATGGGTTCATTCGCATTAAAGGGCTGGCCAAGTGTAATCATTCTGTTTCCAATTGCATTGATTGGCGCAATAATCATAAAATACTACTCCAAAGAAATGGATATAATGACCTTCGGAGAAGAACAAGCCTTTACTATAGGTGTTGATGTTTACAAAATAAAGTGGCTTCTGCTAGGTTTAGCTGCAGCTCTTACAGGCAGCGCCATTTCCTTTGTAGGCGTCATAGGTTTCATTGATTTAATAGCTCCGCATGTTGTGAGAAAAATTTTCGGTTCTTCACATAAGATCGTAATTCCCATGTCGGTGTTTTTTGGAGGATCCTTTATGGTAATTTGCGACCTGATTGCCCGTACCATCATATCGCCTGCAGAACTGCCTGTGGGATCCATAACCGCACTAATAGGCGCACCGTTTTTTGCATATGTGTATTTCTCTAAAAGGAAGGAGTTGTAAATGCTCACTTTAAAAAATGTATCCGCAGGTTATAATGGCTGTAACGTTATATCAAATATAAATTTAAATGTATTTGAAGGAGAAAATCTGTGCATATTAGGGCCGAACGGCTGCGGAAAAACAACACTTATAAAAACAATAGCCGGTATAATACCACATACAGGTACCGTTGAAATAAACGGAAAAAGTATATCTTCAATGAAAAGAACCGATGTTGCCAAGAAGATAGCTGTTATGGGCCAAATATCCACAATATATTTTTCATATACAGTATATGAAACAGTACTGCTGGGCCGTTACCTTCACATGAAGGGCCGCACTTTCAAGGAACCTACATCAAGAGACAATGAATATGCTGAAAAATGCTTAAAAGCCGTTGACTTATTAAGTTTAAAAGATAAACAAATCAGTACATTATCAGGCGGACAGCTGCAAAGAGTTTATCTGGCAAGGACATTGGCACAAGAGCCAAGTATAATACTCCTGGATGAACCAACCAATCATTTGGATTTAAAAAACCAGGCAGAGTTAGTTGATTTCCTTAAAGACTGGTCAAAAAAAGAAAGGAATACAGTCATAGGAGTATTGCACGACTTAAACTTAGCCATTAAATTAGCAGATAATGCACTGCTTTTGAACAAGGGTAAAACAGCAGCATACGGAAGAGCCAAAGATGTAATTTCTTCTGAAATTATTAATGATGTTTACGGCATGGATGTTGCAGGCTATATGATTGATTCCCTCAAATACTGGGAAAACTTAAAAAACAATCGTGTTAAACTTCGAAAAATCAAGTAAAATATGCAGGAGATAATATGAAAGATTACAAAGGGAAAAATTTTATTGCTTCCTATAGCGGAGGCAAAGACAGTACATTGGCAATTTACCGAGCAATTACCCATGGAATGATTCCTTTAGAGTTCTTTACCACATACAACACAGATAGAGACCAATCCTGGTTTCACGGAATCCCAAAAAAAATACTGGAAAAAGTATCAAACGAAATGGGAGTAAAAATCACTTTATTAAAAACAGACGGAGAGCACTACAATGATAACTTTGAATCTAAACTTAAAGAAGCAAGAAAACAGGGTGCAAATACCTGTGTTTTCGGTGATATAGATTTGGATGAACACCTTAAGTGGTGCACAGACAGGTGCGAGGCTACAGGAATTAAAGCCTGCTTTCCATTGTGGCATGAATCCCGAAAATCATTAGTGTATGAGTTTATAGATTCAGGATTTGAAGCCATAATTACCGTTGTTGACACTTCAAGGCTTCCTGAAAAGTTTGCAGGTAAAATCCTAACTAAGCAAGTAGCAAAAGAAATTGAAAATTTTAATGCCGATATATGTGGTGAAAACGGAGAATATCATACATTTGTATTTAACGGACCTTTGTTCAAATCTCCTATTAAATTTCAAACTGGCGAAATAATAAAACATGGTCAGTATGCAGTAATACCTTTAAGCTAATACCTTTAAATAAAAACCGGAGATCACTATTTGGTTCAATAGAACGTCTCCGGTTTTTATTATATTGCATATTCATTTAAACAAATAACTTTGCTTCCTCTTTTAACTTCTACTGCAGGAACTCCAACCACTGTTGAATTAGGCCTTGTATCATGAAGAACAACTGCATTGGCACCAACCTTTGTTCCTGATGCTATATAAACATTCCCAAGTATCTTAGCGGAGCTTCCTATTATTACATTATCGCCCACAGTCGGATGCCTCTTACCTTTTTCATTACCTGTGCCTCCGAGGGTTGCACCGTGAAACATGGTGACATTATTCCCAACCACTGCCGTTTCACCTATTACAACACCCATTCCGTGATCAATAAATAAGCCCTTGCCTATAGTAGCACCCGGGTGAATTTCAATTCCGCTCCTATGCCTTCCTATATTGGATATAACTCTTGCCCAAAAATATCTCTTCTTCAAGTATAGACTATGAGCTATTCTGTATGCTATCAACGCCTTGATATGAGGATACAAAAGAAGTACTTCAATTCTGTTCCTTGCAGCAGGGTCCCTGTCAAATACTGAATCTATGTCTTCTATAAGCGATCTCATAAATCTAACCATCAGAATCCCTCCTAATAATATTTCACAACTGACATATATTTTTCTCCACCGTCGGGAGATATGGTGAATATCTTTTTATCTTTACCGTGCTTTTTTGCCAATTTCCTTGCGGCTGCCACGTTTGAACCTGTGGATATACCAACAAGAATACCTGTTTTTGCTGATACTTCAACTGTTGTATCAATAGCTTCCTCATCGGTGACAGTCAATATTTCATCAACATATTTTCCATTATATGTTTTTGGAATAAATCCAGCACCAATGCCCTGTATTTTGTGAGGAGACGGTTTGCCACCCGATATAACAGCCGATTTTGAAGGCTCCGCTCCTACCGTGATAATATTTTTGTTATGTTCCTTGAGCTTTTTGGAAACTCCCGTCAAAGTTCCACCTGTCCCTATGCCTGCTGTAAATATATCCAAATCATTCAGTTGATGAATTATTTCTTCCCCTGTAGTTTTATAGTGAAATCCCGGATTTGCCTGGTTACTGAACTGATCAAGCATAAAATTTTTCTTATCATCTTTCAACAGCTCCCTGGCTCTTTCAATCGCTCCAGGCATGCCTTTACTGCCGTCTGTCAAAATTAAAGTTGCACCATAAGATGATATAATGGCCCTTCTTTCCATGCTCATAGTTTCCGGCATTGTAATTATAACTTTATATCCTCTCAATCTTCCTATGAGCGCAAGACCTATTCCCATGTTGCCGCTTGTTGGTTCCACAATTACACTGTTTTTATTTAAATATCCTTTTTTTTCAGCATCCAAAATCATGCCTAATGCAGCCCTGTCCTTAATACTTCCTCCAGGGTTGAATTTTTCCATTTTAATAAAAATATTTTCTCCCGGCAACTGCACTACAGGAGTATTCCCGATTAAATCTAAAGTAGTATAACTCATATAACCTCATCCTTCTTTTAACCTCTAAACTAGAAATAACCTAATAGCTAATAAGCTAATGCATGCAGAATATTAATAAATACAAAAACACCGCCCCCTGTTACAGAGACGGAGTATCCGCGGTTCCACTCTTTTTGGCATATTGCCCACCTTTATGATTAGCACCATCATGCTATTATATTATAACGGATACAATCCGCAGCAGCCTACTTATTACATTTCGGTGCTGTACTCCAAAGGGCACTTCATATATACTTACTTTAAGCATCTTTTCAGCCTTAGGATGCTCTCTCTAGAAATTTCATATATATTACTTTCCTTCTTCATAGTATTTCCTACTAATTTAGTTGGGTATATTTTTTATTCATTATATTATATTCTCAACAACTTTGCAACAACTTTTAATAAAAAATTTTTTATTTTTTTCTTCTTTCTTCAGTCACAGTTATTTAAAAAGAACTTTCGCCTTTTTCTATCTTTTCATTCCTTTCTGCACTTGTCTTTTCAAGGAGATTATACAGGAATATAGCGAAAATACATTTCTCCTGTATTTTTTACTTATTCTCTAACACGTTAATTTTCTAAGATAGGATAAATATCGCTTTTGACTTTAACAATTTTTTCAAAGTGAAATCTTGGGTAGTTTTAAATGTTCTCAAAACTAAAAGAATATAAGTGAAAATAGGTCTAAAAACACGCTCTAATTAAGTTAAAAAAGGTAAGAGAATCAAAATTATTTTCTTACGATTCTCTTACCTTTCTTTTATTTCTAAATTCTTAATAGTAATGAGCAATTATAACTTATTATAAAACTCAATAATTATTCATTCAAAACCCCTTCAGAATATAATGGGTATTTAGAGATGAGATTTTCTGCCTTTGATCTTACATCAGCAATTACATTCTCATCATCTGGTGCTTTTATTACTTGATCGATCATATCTACAATCTCAGTAATAGCATCTTCTTTTAAACCTCTTTGAGTTACAGAAGTCAAGCCAATGCGAATTCCACTTGTGATATTTGTTTTTGCGGTATCATATGGAATTACTTGTTTATTGACCGATATACCCGTGCGATCCAGAGCGGTTTGCATTTGTCGTCCCGTAACTCCTTTGTTTCTCAGATCAACAACTAAAAGATGCGTATCTGTACCGCCAGTTACAATAGTATATCCTCGTTTTTGAAGCTCTTTTGCCATATGTTGTGCATTTTTCACAACCTGCATCATGATATCGTGAAATTTTGGAGTAGCAGCATAACGAAAACTCCAGCATTTTGCTGCCATAGTATGTAGGTGAATGGAACCTAAAGCTCCAGGGAAAGTTCCCTTATTCAAAGCTTTTTCGTATCTCTTCTTACAGAATACCATTCCACTGCGTGCCGAACAAAATGTTTTTGTCGTAGAGGAAGTAACAAAATCCATGTATGGAATCGGACTGGGGATTACCTTTGCAGCAACTAAACCTGCTACATGAGCCATATCACACATTGAGTATGCTCCAACAGATTTAGCAATATTCCCCACACGTTCATAATCTATTAGTCGAGGATATGAACTTGCACCACATATAATTAACTTGGGTTTAACTTCATTTGCTAATTTTTCCATCTCATCATAATCAATGCAGCCAGTTTCAGCATCACATCCATAAAAAGTATGATTATACATCTTGCTAGTCCAGTTTGCCGGACTTCCATGAGTTAAATGGCCTCCTTGATCAAGCCGCATTGCCAGAACTTTATCTCCTGGATTAAGAATAGTAGCAAATACAGTGTAGTTTGCTGTTGATCCGGAATAAGACTGTATATTAGCATACTCAGCATCAAATAGCTCTTCTGCTCGCGCTACAGCAAGACGTTCCATCTCATCTGCTACCTCACCACCAGCCTGGAATCTTGCACCAGGATAGCCTTCCAAAGTCTTATTGGTAAATACACTGCCTGAAAGTTCCATAACAGGTATGGGCACAGTACTTTCTGAAGCGATCATCTCAATACAGTTCTTTTGACGCTCCAACTCTTTGTCAACAATAGATGCAAGCTCCGGGTCTGTACGTCTAGTTTCTTTTAACATAATATACTTCCTTTCCTGGCATAGTTTGCCAAATAAATAGAATCTATTTTTCTTCTTGCTTCCACGTTTCACTTACTTCTTTTAACCCTAGTGCATCAGGATTAAACTTTGGTTCTTTAACGCCATTCTTACGTTGTCTGTCATAATCTTTAAAAATACGAATTGCCTGACTGCCCAAGATAAGCAGTGCTATAATGTTAACCCATGCCATAACTCCATGACCAATATCACCCATTGTCCAAACTGAATCTGCTGATAAAAGACATCCCATAAAAATATCTGCTATAAAACAGATTCTCAGTACCCATGGAAAAACCTTACTATTAGGGAAAAGGTATAATAAACTGCTTTCACTGTAAAGATAATATGCCAGTAGTGCAACCGAAGCAAAACAAAGAATAGCAATAGCCACAAAAGGAGCCCCTATATTTGGAAGAACCGTATCAATTGCTGATGAAACATAATCATTCCCAAATTCCACACCGGGAAGCCCCTCATATAAAAGCCCTCCTTTATTGTCACTTACATTATAGCTTCCAGTTAATAGCATCATAACCGCGGATGTTGTACATACGAAAAAAGTACCGATAAATACACTGAGCGCATTGCTTAATCCTTGTTTCACAGGATGGCTTACTTCTCCTACAGCACCAGTTACTGCTGAAGAACCTACTCCGACTTCATTTGCAAAAACACCCCGCTTGATTCCCCACGATACAGCTGACCCTACTATTGCAGAAAAAACTTGGTCTGTTCCGAAAGCGGATTTAAAAATTAATGCGAATATTTCTGGGAGTTTTTTGATATTCATGACAATTATGATCAGCGACATCAAAATATAGAGCAGTGCCATAATGGGAGAAATTTTCTGTGCAGCACTTCCCATGCGTTTGAGTCCACCAAAAATTATAAAAGCCAAAAATAAAGTAAACACAATACCTACAGCAATTACAGGTAGATGGAAAGCCGAAGAGATGCCCTGAGCTATATTATAAGATTGAGTGGTTGGTGCAAGAAACGTGAAACATAATATAGTTAAGGAAGCAAAGATCAGTGCCATGGACCGACCGAGTTTTTTATTCTTTATACCATATTCCATATAATATGCGGGACCTCCACGATACTCACCATGTATCGTCTGACGATAGGTCTGGGCAAGTACAGCCTCAACCATGGCAACTGCAGAACCTATCAGAGCAAGGATCCAGAACCAAAAAACAGCACCTGGCCCTCCATAAAAGATGGCGGTTGCCATACCCGCGATATTTCCGACACCTACAGTACGTGCGGCTGTAAAAATAAAAGCGCGTACTGGAGAAAGTCCACGTGAAGATTCACTGCCTTCACTCATATTGTGAATCATTTCTTTGAAATAACGAAATTGAGGAAATCCCATACGTATTGAGAAATAGAGTCCTGCACCTAAAACTAGTATAACTAAAGGCATACTCCACAAAACATTATTAACTGCAGTGAGAATTTTGCTCATCATTTTCCCTCCTTAATATATTTATGTTTTATATCTAGCTTTATTATTTCATAAATATTAAGAGAAAACTATAGCTGCTTTTGTCAAAAAATTTATCGATTTTGTTATTTTGAAAAATACTCCTAATGTAATTTATTAATATGTCGATATGCTCCTGGTGTAATTCCTTGATATAATTTAAAATATTTATAAAAATGATTTAAACTGTTATAGCCAGTCTGTGCAGCCGCCTCCTGGACAGTAAAGCCGTCTTGCAAAATCTGTGAGGCCTTAGAAATTCTAATTTTGTGAATATATGAAAGAGCTGACATATCAAAATGTTGTTTAAAAAGATGAGCAAGATGGCTTGGTGAACAACAGGATATTTCCGCAAGAGAATTAAGATTAATGGCTTCCGAATAATGGAGGTATATATAATGAAGTGCAAGATTTAGTGGATCGCTATCCGTAAAATTCCAGCCAATTGCCCTGTTAATGGCATCTTTAAGCTGTGAGACATGAATGGGTTTTTCGATGATATCACTAACGCCAAGGCGCAGAGCTTTCTGTGCATAAGCAAATGTACTGTATACAGTGATTATTATAATCTTTATTTTCATTCCACGTAACTGTTCTACAACTTCAAAACCATTGAATCTTGGCATTTGAATATCCAAGAAAGCCAATTCTGGTTTTTCACTGCGAATCAGTTCAAGAGCACTCAGACCGTTTGAGGCTGTTCCCACTATATCTATTGGAAGATTTTCACTTTTTATAAGATATTGTATGATTGTAAGACTAGCAGTTTCATCATCACAAATAACAGCACGAACCATAATTGTTTCTCCTTATCTGATTTTTATTGATGGAAGAGTAAGTTTGACTTCAAAACCACCATGTTGTCCCTTCTGTATTTCAATAGAAAAATTCTCGAAGTAGACAGACTGTAATTTCTGATAAACCATAGACAGTCCATGAGTAGTGCCATTCTTTATTTCACTCATAATTTTATATCTTGATGCTTCCTTTGGCAATGTTCCACTATTTTCTATTGTAAATATCAATGAATTACTTTTTTCTTTTATACCAAGATAAAAGAATTTTTCTTCTTCCTGTGAAAATCCATGTGTAAATGCATTTTCAGCTATTGGCATCAGAAAATTAAATGGAACCTTGTAGTAAGCCATATTTAAATTTATTGTATAATCTAAGTGTAACTTTTTTCCATAACGTAATTTCTGCAGTTTTAAGTAGGAATTTAGGTATTCAAATTCCTTGGACAACAGCACAGTATTACTGTTATTATGGACGGTGTAAGAAAATAATTGAGACAGATCTAAAATGGACTGGTATAAAGATTCCATACCACCAGACAGTGCCATAGATGCCATCTGGTTCAGAGTATTAAATAAAAAGTGATTGTTGATTTTTAAGTCTGTCATTGCACTTTTGGCATTTTTCAGATCTAATTCAAGTGTATTTTGATATTGTCTGGTATCTTCTAATATCAAATCTTGTTTCATCAGCTGATTTTTTAGCTGATAAAATTCACAATAATTCACCATAGATTTGACGATACGTCTCAGGAGAACCTGTGCTCCTTCAATAGAACTTTGAGGCGTAACATAAACACAATCCTCAGATACACTGTGCATATGAACATATCCTCCCTGTACATATCCTAAAAAAACTCCCTGAAAGACAATCGGAACACAAAACACGGTCAAACCATGGGGGCATTCAAAACTCTGCTCTTCTTTAAAAGGACAGTCAATATAATTTTGCATACAGAAGGCATTTTCCATTACAATTTTCCCCTGACAATGATAAGTGCAATATTGTGGAAAAATATGTGCCTTTTTAACTGGGATTCCTTTAGCATCAAAGATAACGTATGAATAATGAAGAGTGTCTAAAAATTGTTCACAGGTTCCCTTAATTGTAGCTTGCAGGTACTCTTCTGCGTTATCTGCAGACATACTCCAGTTAACTGTATTTGAAGAAAGATCAGTATTAGAACCGATTATATCGGGGCATGAAATCATAAGATGTTTAAATGGTATATCACCCTCATTATACATTTCATGGATAACGCTTGCCTTCCAATGAAGAATCTTATTTGATTGTGACATGTCTATTCTCTTTCCATTGATCAAACTATATCCTTTACCCTGTAAAGTATAAAGAACCTGTTCTGTAAAATGAATATGAGGATTCATATGTGCAAGAGGATTAATAGATACAACTCCAACATTTAATGCAGAGGTATGCTTATTCATATCTTCATCTAGCCAGTCAATATATCCCCAATTTGTCCATTGTCTTTTCATAGTATTCCCTTCACATAATTTTACTAAAAATTCTGTTTGGTTTATTCCATTTCTATGTTTATTAAAAATGAGGAGTTTTGTCAATACATAAATTCCTTAACCCTTATATAACTATTGTCAATCCCCCACGAAGTAAAAAATATCATTTTCTAAAAACAAAGATATGTACACTTCCCTTAATCTTTTTTCTTTTCTTTGGAAATTATATCATATTTCAACATAAAAAACTATATGATAAATTTGCTTATATACAAGTAGTTGGTTATCATAGCTTTTATGGATAAAATTGAATTTTAAGAATTTTTTCATCGTAAAAACAATCGATCATATTATTTTGGTAATACTAAAATATTATTTAGATGCTAAAAAATATATTGCTTTTTTTATTTAGATGCAATATAATATTATTTAGATACTAAAAAATATCCAGTGAGGTGCAAAAATGTATCATGAAGAAAGCTTCTTTGAAAAAATGCATAAAGCTATAAATATTATGACTTGCGAATCGAAAATCCCAAAAAACTACGGTACAGAACATAAGCTCACGTATTCGGATATCTGCCTTTTGAAGTGCGTTCAACGCAATAAAAATTCAAAGGCCGGAGATTTGTCCAATTATCTTGGCATGACCAATGGAGCTATAGCACAGCTTGCCAAAAAACTTAAAAATAAGGGATACTTAGAGCCCTACCGTATACCCGGAAATAAAAAAGAAGTATATTACCGACTTACAGAAATGGGCAAAAAAGCATGTGACGGATATAACAAACATTACGAAGAAATTAAAACCCGTATTGAATCTTATACAGCCACTCTGGATAAAGAAACAATCCAAAAAATAATAGGATTATTTGAAGTAGTTGTAAACAGTGCTGTTATAGATAAAAATTGTTCAATAAAGAATAAAGATCAAAAAAATGATGAGTCCAAAGAAGAAAACATTGGGAGGTGCGAAAAGTGCAAAAGAATTTATTAACAGTGGAAAATCTCCATGCATCAGTTGATGGGAAAGAAATATTGAAGGGAATAAATTTAAATGTAAAACCTGGGGAAGTTCATGTTCTCATGGGCCCTAACGGTGCAGGAAAATCCACATTGGCAAATGTACTCATGGGTGATCCCCGATACACAGTAGACAAAGGAAAAATATATTTTGAGGGAAATGATATTACAAATGAAAAAACTGACGTAAGGGCAAGGAAAGGTATGTTTTTATCTTTTCAGTCTCCGGAAGAAATTTCCGGCATTAGCGTTGAAAACTTCCTGCGCACGGCAAAGTCAGCTTACACAGGAAGGGACATGCAAATACTTGCCTTCAGAAGAGAATTGAAATCAAAAATGCAGGATCTTGATATGGATGAATCCTATGCTTCCAGATACCTTAATGTAGGTTTTTCTGGAGGAGAAAAAAAGAAAAGTGAAATACTGCAACTTTCAGTGCTTAATCCAAAATTGGCAATTCTGGACGAAACAGACTCAGGTCTAGATGTAGATGCTGTAAAAGTAATATCAAAAAATATACTCAAATATAAAAATGATTCCAATTCCTTAATTATAATAACTCATATAACCAGAATCCTACAGGACCTTTCTGTAGATTACGTCCACGTTCTGGCTGATGGTGCCATAGCCAAAACCTCAGATGCGTCTCTAGTAGAAAAAATATCCCACTATGGCTTTGCCTCTGTTATTAAATAATTTGCGGCTTGGAGGTGCAAATAATGGAAAAACAACAAAAAACACAAATAGATGACATTAATCGTAAAATATACGATATAAAGGATGAAGACACAAATAATTATAAAACAGACAAGGGTCTTACTTCCGACATTGTAAAAGAAATATCGAGGCAGAAGAACGAACCTGAATGGATGCTTAACCATCGCCTGAAGTCTTTGGAAATATATAATAAAACGCCTCTTCCCACATGGGGTCCTTCTCTAAATGAGCTGAATATGAAACAGATTGTGACTTATGTAAAACCTAACACAAAAATGAAAAGCGACTGGAACGAAGTTCCCGACTATATTAAAAATACTTTTGAACGATTAGGTATACCAAAGGCAGAAAGAGAATCCCTGGCAGGAGTAGGCGCTCAATATGATTCCGAAGTAGTCTACCATAATATAAAAAAGGAATTACTAAATCAAGGTGTTATTTACACAGACATGGAAACAGCAGTTAAAGAGCATGAAGATATTGTACGGGAACTGTTTATGAAATTAGTTCCTCCAACTGACCATAAATTTGCCGCACTTCACGGAGAAGTATGGTCAGGCGGATCTTTTGTGTACGTGCCGGAAGGAGTAAAGCTGTCCATACCGCTTCAATCTTATTTCAGACTGAACGCACCGGGTGCAGGACAGTTTGAACATACTCTTATAGTAGTGGAAAAAGGTGCATATGCACACTTCATAGAAGGATGCTCAGCTCCAAAATATAACATACTTAACCTTCATGCAGGATGTGTTGAGCTTTATGTTCGAGAGGGAGCTACACTCCGTTATTCGACCATTGAAAACTGGTCAAAAAATATGATGAACCTTAATACTAAACGAGCTCTGGTTGAAAAAAACGGAAACATCCAATGGATTTCTGGAACCTTCGGCTCCCATATAACAATGCTTTATCCATCCAGTATTTTAAAAGGAGAAGGAGCCAAATCTGAATTTAACGGTATAAGTTTCGCCTCAAAGGAACAGAATTTAGACACAGGAGCCAAGGTTGTTCATGCGGCACCGAATACTTTTTCAACAATTAAATCCCGTTCTATTGCTAAAAACGGAGGTATTTCGGTTTACAGAAGTTCTGTAAATGTTATGCCAGAAGCAACTGGAACAAAATCATCGGTGATATGTGAATCTCTGATGATGGACAATTCATCACGTACAGATACTATACCTGCCATGGACATACGAAATAACAAGGCAGATATAGGCCATGAAGCTAAAATTGGAAGAATAAGCGATGAAGCAGTATTTTACCTGATGACCAGAGGGCTTACGGAAGAACAGTCAAAAGCCATGATTGTACGCGGTTTTGCCGAACCTGTGGCTAAAGAACTCCCTTTGGAATACGCAGTTGAAATGAACAGGCTCATAAGTCTTGAGCTAGAAGGCACCATCGGTTAGGAGGATAAAAATGAAACAACTATTAAGTAATATCAAAAGAATGCCTGTCGATACATGGAACTGGTTTGGAGTTAACAACAAAGATATAACCCTGTACGCTCATGGAAATGAAGATGCAGAAAGATGCTTCGGCAATACACAAACTTTCCATGACAGCCATTTAGAACACAGTTTTGAAGAATTTCAGCCCCACAACAAAAAATATTTCTTCACAAATGAAAAAACAGATTACTTCATAGACGAAAATAAAAACAAATGCCGTTATTTTAAAATTCCCAAAGGACACATAGAGAACATCCCCATAATTCTCTCATACCGCTTGGGGGAAAATTCTTCACTTACAGATGATACTGTAATAGAAGCTGAAGAAGGAAGCAGCGTTACATTTATCATTAAATATATCTCAGAAAGAGGAAACAAGTCTCACCACTGCGGACGAACACGTATTTTTGCCAAAAAAAACTCTTCTGTAAAAATAATCACAGCTCAGCTTCTAGGCGAAGAAACTACCCACGCTGATATTACGGAAGGAATTGCAGGAGAAGGAGCTCAGATTCATGTTATCTATGCAGAAATGGGCGCCGCTGACACAGTTTCAAGTTGCAATCTAGTGCTCGAAGGGAATGAAAGCAACGCTAACCTTGATATACTGTACTTAGGAAACAGCACCCGCTCTCTTGATATTTCCACAAGGATTGAGCATAAAGGTAAAAAATCCTTGAGCAACATACGTGCCAATGGAGTCATGCTAAATAAAAGTCAAAAAATTCTCAGAGATACTATTGACTTTATAAGCGGCTCTTCGGGCTCTAAAGGTCGAGAAGAGGAAAATGTGCTGATGCTTGACTCTAATGTGAAAAATGTATCCGTTCCAATACTCCTGTGCGGTGAAGATGACGTAGAGGGAGAACACGCAGCTACCTCAGGAAGACCCAGCGACAGTTTAATGTTTTATTTGATGAACAGAGGATTGAGCGAAAAGGAAGCAGAAAAGCTTCTTGCAGAAGCGGCGTTTGCATCTGTACTGGAGGCTGTCCCCGATAAATATACAAGAGAAGAAATACTTGAAGTTCTGCATAGTTCTATTTTGAAAGAAGGAAAAACATATGAACAAATACATTAACGATTTTCCGCTGCTTTTACAAAAAGATGAAAAAAACAGACGTATAGATTATCTTGACAATGCCGCAACAACACAAAAACCTGAAACTGTTTTAGATGCTGTAGCACAATTTTATAGAACCTCCAATGCAAACCCTCACCGAGGAACATATGATTTAAGCATAAAAGCAACTGAAATCCTTGAATCAGCAAGGAAAAATGTATGTGAGTTCATAAATGCAGGGACGGAAAATGCAGTTATATTTACAAAGAACTCCACCGAAGCATTGAACATCATTGCTCAAAGCTATGGATCAACATTCCTCAAAGGCGGCGATCATGTAGTGCTGGCAATTTCCGAGCATCACAGCAACCTTGTGCCATGGCAGATTGCAGCAAAAGCAAAGGGTGCCGAAATATCCTATATCTACACTGACAATTCAGGAATAATTCCTCCTGAAGAAATAGTAAAAAAAATAATAACAT
>ENA-UOOE01001633-UOOE01001633.1-fermentation-metagenome-genome-assembly--contig:-NODE-1633-length-18414-cov-5.285582_pt1 | contig 18414 bp, 18 predicted proteins | sample MGYA00245776_ERZ724021 | MGnify/ENA primary metagenome ERZ724021 (study PRJEB28704, sample SAMN03018321) | fermentation metagenome | biome: anthropogenic terrestrial biome; feature: soil; material... | reverse complement strand
CATAGGGCTTTTTATCTTCATAAATATTTAATATAACCTTTTATACGTCTCTATTCATGCATATTATAATTTATTATGTAAAATCTTAGATATTAATTTATGTATATATGTATTTACTTTCAAACTATAAAAATACCCACTATTTAGCAATAAGATTCATATTCTTAGTATAAAATAAAGTGTAATAAAACTTATACTATATAAAAATTTTGTATTTATATATTCTAAATAAATTTTTTATTCTACTAATTAATTATTATATTATATATTATACCAATTTTCAAATTTATATTCACAACTCTACAGTATATACCTAAGCCACTTTAATTCTGCCAAAAGAAATGATACAGTTTCTTGACACATAAATATAATTATTTCAATTATATAGTAAAAAACAATTTTGTTTTTAAAGACTATATGCAAGTACTATTATCTTCCGTAATATATAATACAAATTTATAACATAAAAATTTATATTACATAATTTTTAATTTTAACTACCTCCCCTCCCTTTATATATACTCTTGGAACCCTTCTACTTATCATACAAAGTACCTCATAGTTTATAGTTCCAGTAATTTCAGCTATGTCATTTGCATTAAATTTTAACCCATCTTTTTCACCTATAAGTATAACTTCATCTCCTATATTAACTTCACCTACATCTGTTACATCTACCATACATTGATCCATACATATATTTCCTACTACTGGAGCAAATTTACCATTAATTATAACCTTTGCTTTTCCAAATAGCCTTCTAGTATATCCATCTGCATAGCCTAAAGGTAATGTGGCTATTACACTTTTTCTATCACATTTAAATTTTCTTCCATATCCAATATAACTTCCTTGCTCTAGTATTTTTACATAGACTATATTAGCTTTTAAAGTCATTATAGGCTTTATATCTAAATTATTCTTATCTACTTCTGTAGAAGGATAATATCCATACATTATTATACCGGGTCTAACCAAATCACAATAAGTATCCGGTAATTCCATTATAGCTGCACTATTTGATATAGTTCTCATATTTATTTTCACATCTTTCTTTACCAATTCCTTATATAATAATTCATACTTTTTAAATTGTTCGTGGCTATATGTTTTATCTGCTTCATCTGCTGTGGAAAAATGTGAAAATAAACTCTGTATTTCTATATTGGATAATTTACTTATTTTATTTATCTCTTCTACACTATTTTGGTCTATGGAAAATCCTATCCTTCCCATTCCCGTATCTAGTGCAATATGTACTTTTGTTTTTTTATCCTTACTTCCAGCTAATTTAGATAATTTGCTGGCGTAATTATAAGAAGGCACTATAGGCTCTATATCATAATCTATTATTTCCTCCAGAAATGTATGTGGTATTATGCCAAGTACCATTATGGGAACCTTAATTTTATTTTTTCTAAGTTCTATTGCCTCATCTAAAACCGCTACAGCAAGTCTATCTATTCCATTCTCTAACAACACCTCTGCAACCTCTATAGCCCCATGGCCATAAGCATTAGCCTTAATAACACCTATTAGTTTCTTACTCCCAATTTTAGATTTTATTTGACCTATATTATATACAAGGTTATCTAAATTAATCTCTTCCCATACAGGTCTGTATTTTTTAAACATAATATATCACCTCATCCATTATAATTTCATTAAAAAAAGTTAATTTTTATTAAAAATGCTAACAAATAAAAACATACTAAAATTATATACCTTTTTTATTGTGAATGTGAATATATTATGAAAATTAAAAAATGCCTAAATAAAAAACTAACTTATGCTAAACACATTTTCTTCTAATTCTGGATTAGCTTTAAAATTAGTATAATGTACTTTTATTCTTTCTTTTCCATCAGAATCATATATTATTAAATATGTGGGAATACTATGATTTATATTTACATATAATTCTGCTTTATTTATGTTTTTGTTGTTTCCAGGTATATCTAAATGTATAACCTGATATTGCTGATTACCCATATTTTTAAATGAGTTTCCAATTTTTTCATTAGTATAAATTAATGATATATATTGGTCTATAAAGCAAAACTTAAACAAACTATCAAAATCTTTATTCTGATTATATATGTTTCCACTTTTAATGCATTTAGAAACTATTTTATTTTGTTTATAAAAAATTATTTCATCTTCCCCTAAATCTAGTCTATCTCCATATTTAACATGATAAAATTGTTTTCCACTATAATTTATTTCCTGTTTAGTATTTTTTATGGACATATTTACATCACAACTATAACTGTTCAAATCCTTTAAATAGTAGATTATCTCTTCCGTATTTCTAATATTTTTATTACAGGATGAAAAAAATATAACTAAAGTAAAAGACATAATTCCTAGTATTAGTTTTTTTCTCACTTGGTACCTCCAACGTACAGTTTTTCACTACTAATCTATTCTATTATGTCTTTTTATATTACTTTTTTCATTCAATGATTTAGTTTAGATTACTGTATTAATTCCTTTATCGAAAATGGTAACTCTTCTAAAATATGACTTGCATTTACACAAAACATACTTTGGGATAATTTATCTCCACAGTATCCATGTACAAAAGCTGCAGCACATACTGCCTCAAAGGGCTCATACCCTTGAGCTATAAAAGAAGCTATAATTCCTGTTAAACAATCCCCCATACCTCCTGAAGCCATTGATGAATTTCCTGTAGAATTTACAGCTACCCTATTTCCATCTGTAACAATTGTATTGTATCCTTTTAAAAGCAAAATTACATTTTTTTCTTTTGCAAACTTTTTTGCAACTTCAATTCTATTTTCTCTTATATATTCCATATTCAGACCAGTAATTCTAGACATTTCCCCCAGATGAGGAGTTAAAATTATGGAACATTTTTTATCCTCTAAAATGTGAAGGTTCTCACTTAAAACATTAATTCCATCTGCATCTATTACTACGGTTTTTGTAAAATTTTTTATGATTTTTTCTACTAAGTTGAATGTATCATTATTTATTCCCATGCCAGGACCTATTGCAATAACATCACTTTTCTCTATAGTTTTTTCTAAATTTGTAGTTTCATTTAAATCTACAGTCATGCCTTCTATAAGTTTTGAGCTAAGTATTGATCTAACACTGTCATAACAGCCTAAAGTAACAAGTCCTGCTCCACTCTTTATAGCTGCTTCTGTACATATATATGCAGCCCCCGTAAATCCCACAGAGCCTGCTATAATAAATACTCTTCCATAATCTCCTTTATGTGCAAATTTATTTCTTCTTTTTAAAATTTTATTAATAAAATCTTTATCAATAATAAAATAATTCAGACTAAACTTTTCAATAGCTGCTTCGGGGATTCCTATATCTTCCACTAATATTTCCCCTGTAAATTCATTGCTTCCATATTTTAGAAACCCTTTTTTATATAATTGAAAAGTAACAGTTATATCGGCTCTTACGCAATTTCCCAAAACTTTTCCCGTATCTCCATTAAGTCCTGAAGGAATATCTATAGAAATTGTATATTTGCTATTTTCATTTATCAAGGATATAACAGAGTTTTGTATTCCTACTATTTCCCTGGAGATTCCTGTTCCAAACAATGCATCAATTGTAACATCACTTTTTTGTATACATTTTTTAAGAGTACCCATTTCTTCCTGAGAATTCAATTTATATATGTTTAATCCCAAGTTCTTTAAAATAGTATAATTGACTTTACAATCTCCACTCATTCCATCTTCTTTTCCTACTAAAAACACCTGTATTTTTTTATTTAAATTATAAAGATGTCTTGCCACAGCAAATCCATCTCCTCCATTATTACCCCGGGTACATATTACACAAAAAGAATTACAATTTGCCAAATCTATATTTTTAATTACCTTAAGTGCTGCATTTTCCATCAAAACAATACCAGGTATTTTTAACTGATTTATAGCATAACTATCTATAGCTCTAGATAGTTCTACAGTCGCTATCTTCAATTTTATCAACCTCCATTATCGCATAAGCTATAGCATTATCTACTCCATGAGATATGCTTAAATGTATTTTATAATTTCCATACTTATTTACCATTAATTTAGCCTTTCCCTTTAGCACTACAGTTGGTCTTCCAGAAGCAGTTCTGTCTATCTCTATATCTTTAAAATCAAAACCCTTAAATCCACTGCCTAATGATTTCACAACAGCCTCCTTTGCCGCAAACCTACCTGCAACAAATTCAGGTCTCAGATTTCTATTTTTAAGATACTCCACCTCATTTTTGCTAAAAATTCTATCTATAAAAGTATTATGTTTTTCAATAGCTTCCTTAATTCTCCTAATTTCAACTATATCTACTCCAACACCAAATATCAAATACAATACACCCCCCAGAGCAATTTTAAAATTATACTATTATATCTTAATATTACATTTATTTATTAATACAGTAAATACTAAATTAGGTTCATATAATAATTAACTACATATATTTACACATGTTGAAACATCAGATAATTCAGAGACTCAGGTTGAGTTTAATCACAAAAATTATATCTACTTTTCATATTTTTATATAAATAAAAAAGAGGATTTCTCCCCTTTTTCATTAAATTTAATATGCTATATATTTTACTTCTCTTTCAAAATCTAAGATATATCTATCTACATAATCACCAGCTATATCAATTAAATGTAATGGCGATACCTTATTCTTATATAACAATCTTATTAGATTATGTACTTTATGCCTATATGGACTTATATTTTCTATGCAATCTCTCTGTACATTTACTAATTTTTCATTTAATATATCCTGTCTCTCTACCTCTATGCCATAGGATTGAACTTCTACTGGCTCCTTTTCATAAGTGACAATTGTTTTTCCCTTAAGTAATCTATAAAAATATACATATTTTATATCTTCTACAACCTCAGTGGAAATAAAATTTTCTACTACCATAAATTAATACCTCCCACATAATTATTTATAGCAATGATCTTATTAAAATTATATTAACATATACTATAAAAAAAATGTGTCAGTTCATAGATTAGTGGACTTATAAATTATCCCTTATATATGACAATAAAAATCTTGTACCTACGGTTATATAAGAATATATATACTTATATACTACTTATTAACAATTTTTATTAAATAATATTGTCGAAATTTTAATTATTTTGACTTTTTATTTTTTATAAATTTAAAGCAATAATATTATTAAACTGACTACTTTTCACTTCAACTTATACATAATTAGCTGATTTTTCCCAGCTTTGACTACTTTACCTACATTATATTTTATATCTTTAATAATTTCTGAATTTGTTATAACAATTGAGGTTATAAGGGAATACCCCTTTTCTTCTATAAATTTTCTATCCAATTTTATTATAGGATCTCCTGCTTTTACATCTGCACCTTCTTCTACTAATCTTTCTAACCCTTTCCCATTTAACTCCACAGTGTCAACACCGATATGTACTAATATTTCGGTTCCATTTTTCAAAACCATTCCAAAAGCATGATTTGTTTTAAGTATAAGAACTACATCCCCATCTGCAGGAGCCAAAACTATATCTCCAGTAGTATCAATTGCAACACCATCCCCTGCCATTTTTCCTGAAAATATTTGATCTGGTACTTGTGATAAATCTATTATTTTTCCATCAATTGGAGCAGTTAATTCAAAATTTTTCTTTAGAAAATGAAACATGCTTTAATCACTCCCAATATATTATTTTTCCAATTTTATAATTTTATTATACTCAATTATAATAAATATTAATATACTGGGAGGATTAAAATATATTTTTACCTGCAAAATCTATGTTTACCTATAATTTTAATAAGAGGTCTTGACCATATCCATGAGCTAGTAGCAGTAGAAGGATTAAAATAATATAATGCTCCTTCTGAAGGATCCCACCCATTTAAGGCATCTCTGGCAGCATTTATGGAATTTTGTTCCATATTGGCATGTACCTGACCATCTACTACAGCAGTAAATGCTCCTGGTTGATAAATTACTCCAGCTAGGGTAGATGGAAATCTAGGATCCCTAGTTCTATTTAAAATTACAGCTCCAACTGCAACTTGCCCCTCATAAGGTTCTCCTCTAGCTTCACCATTTATCAATCGTGCCAATAACATTACATTCTGATTATTACTTTCATTTCCATATGATCCAGCTACATTTATAGCCAATGCTGATAGAGTAGCATCTCCTACTATTCCATCTACCTTCAATCCATTTTTAGATTGAAAATATCTTACTGCAGTATAAGTCTGATATCCATATATTCCATCTACACTTCCATTATAATATCCCCAATCTCTAAGTTTTGTCTGTATTTTTATAACTACATCTCCCTTTGAACCATAATAGTACGCTACAGCTTTTACTGCATTGCTATAGGGAAGTAAAAATAAAGAAGTAGACATATATGTAAATATTATAATAAATACTAGTATTAATTGTATTTTAAACTTCATAATTTTCTTAGCCATACAACCATCTCTCCTTTTGAAATTTTATTATGTAAGTTTAGTTTGCTCACATATATAGTAAAAAATACATAAAAAAATACTATTAATTTCACTGTTTTAGTGATTCATTAATAGTATTTTTTTAAAATTTAAATAATAATATTGATTTACCCTACCTTTCTCAATCTTTTCTTCCAATTAGGTATTAATATGTCTTCTACTATATCATTCATTATTACTATACCACACAGCTTTTCCTCATCATCCAATACCGGTAATGAAAAAAGATTATATTTTGAGCAAATTTCTATAGCTTTATCTATATTTTCATTATGATTTATGGTAGATACACTACATTCCATTATATCCTTTAAGCTATCTTCAAAGTTTGATAATATCAAATCCTTAAGGGATACCACCCCTTGAAGTTTTTGTTTATCATCAATAATGTATATATAATATGATACCTCATCTTCCGGTTTAATTTCCTTCAAAAGTTCAATGGTTTCCTTGACTGTTATATTTATATTAAAAGAAATGAAATCTTTATTCATTATACTTCCCACGGTCTCTTTTTTATAACCCATAAGTTCCTTTACTTCTTCTGAGTCTTCTTTTTTCATATTGATAAGTATCTTTTCAACAGTTTCCTCATCAGCTTCCTCTAAGATGTCCGCTATTTCATCATTGGGCATATTATACAATACTTCATCCCTTTTAGATTGACTTAAATTCTCCAAAATATCTACTTGTATCTCAGGAGCTATTTCTTCTAAAGTATCTGCAGCTAAATTTTCATCTAGACTTTCAAAAACTCTTTTTCTATAGTTTATATCCATATCTTCTAATATATCTGCCAAATCTGCCGGATGAAGTTTAGATAATTTCTTATAGGGTATACATAATTTAAGGTTATTATCTATAACCTCTAAAGACTCCACATTATTCCATATTATTAGGCTGTCTTCGGGTTTTTTACCAAACAAGTCATAACATTTTTTCACAAACTTCTCAATGCCAAATCTCCTCCCCAAAGCTAAAACTCCTGTGTCCACAGCCACAACTCTATATTCTCCTGCTATTTCTGTAATTCTGATATCATTTACCTTTACAAGTTTTTTACCATTAATATCTACTATCTGTTTATCCAACAAATGTTTTGATAAAAGGTAAGAATACTTCTGAAGTATTATTTCTCTTATTCCTTCTCCTTTTATTACTATCTTATCATTATCTTCATAAAAATTTATATTTTTACACTCGCAGTTATATACTTCTGACTTTTTTTTTATCTTATAACCTATAGCCCTTGGTATTCCGTCATCAACAGATACATAAATGTCACATAGTCTTCCTACATATTCATTGAATTCATCATAGATCTTCCTGTAGAGAATTTTACTCAAAAAGAAGCTAGATAATTTTTTCATAAATATTCCTCCTTTAATATACAGAGAAATATTTTATATAAATTAACATAACTGCTTATTTAAAATAATTCTCTATATATTTTTAAATTTTTGTTTTAAGATACACCGACCTCCATAAGGTCCGTTTTCCATTTAACACACCACCTAAATTAAAAAATTTAAATACATGCAAATTAAATAAATTAAAAAAAGCCCTAGAGGGCCTTATTAAACTAAAACTTTTAAATCGTCTGAGTTTTAGCACTATATAGCTTTAGACTTTTGTCCAGCTACATTAAGTAAAACCTTAATTCGGTAATACCTGTTGACCCATTGGCATCTCTCGATGTTTCCGGGCAGCAGCATATGTCTATATAGGAGCCTCACCTAACATAATAAAAATATATAATTTTATTCTATATTTTTATTATATTACAAATTCATTGAAATGCAACAGTAAATATAAAATTTATTTATATTCATCCATTACAGAAATTTATTTTGAATTTACTCATTTTAATAGCATATATCATAGCATAACTTCAATTATCTTAAAAAATGGATACTAGTTTAACCAGGTATTACATTCTTTTTAACTTTATTTAATGCATAAATTAATGCAAGAATCCAGAACATATCTCCAACTATATTCTCCACTAAAATTCTTACACCTACAATCCATAATATAAGTTCTATTATACTTATAAAAGCTGCTATCAGTACTAAATATATACCTAATTTATTACTACTTTTCTTATTAACAAACCCTATAATAAAGAATATTATCAAAGTATTGAATACTATGTATGTCCAATATATATATATATGTTGTAAAAAAACTAATGTATATACGGATTCTGCCACACTCTGCAATACAGCCTTGCAATTATACATAATAAAAACATACAGCAAAGTCAAAACGATAGATACTATAAATACATAATAAAATTTAATATTATTTTTTCTCATAAAAATATATAATATAGTAATCGCTATTACAGGAACTGCGATTAAATTTAAAAAAAAGGGAATTTTAAGCATATATAAATACTTCATATTGGTAGCAAAAAGCATAATAAAAATTGAAATATACCTAAGTATCATGGCTGTAATAACGATAAAACTTATTGCCTTTATTTTATGAGGTAAAAATTTAATCCAGACCAATCCTTGAATTAGCAACAGAAATATAACAGGTAATAGAAAAATATAAATTGCCATGGGTCCTCCTTGTTTTTAGTAGTATCCTAAATTATATTTATTATTATTACCCGATTCATATTACTATTTTAAGGAAAAACTCATTCAAATTATAATTTCTCCTGTATTCCCAGAACTTCTAATCCACCTTTTATACATTCCACCATAAGTGGAAAATCTGGTCCCCTTTCTCCATCTATATCAGTTACTATACCTTCATCGCAGTATATCTCTATTTTATTTGACTTAAAATACAGAAGACCTGATGCATTTTCCAAATGATCCCCTCTCAACATTTTTATAAAGAGGGCAATAGTATCTTTTATCATTCCCGCCTTTATTATAATTATATCTAAAAGTCCATCATCTATTTCAGCTTTATATGCAAATTTAAGATTACCTGCTGTCTGACCATTAAATATGAGTATCAGATACATATTTCCATCAAAAACTGCATTTTCAGATTTCACCTTTACTTTTAATTTTCTAAGGTTGGTAAGTTGTTCCAATCCCTTCAAATAATAGGCCAGCTTTCCAATGGTATTTTTCAAATTTACATCTGTTTTTTGAGACACATCTGTAAATAAGCCTGTACTAGCTACATTTATAAAATACTTATCATTTACTTTTCCCAAATCCAATTTTTTAGGAACACTGTTTATTATTTGTTCACAGGCCTTTTCAATATTTTCTGGCATACCTATAAATTTAGCAAAATCATTAGCAGTGCCTACGGGAAGTATGGCTATGGGTATATTTATATTTAATCTTTTCATGTGATTTACAGCAGTATCTACTGTTCCATCTCCTCCAGCTATCAGTATATATTTATAGGTTTTATCTATATCTTTAAAAGCTTCTTTCATACCAAATTCAAAACTAACTCTAAAAGGTATTATTTGATATCCATATTTTTGATGTATTCTAATAACGTTTTCTATATTATATATTATAGTTTTTTCTCCAGAATACGGATTATAAATAAATTTTACTTTATTCATATTGAACTCTCCTAAATAATAAACTTTATAACTAACTTTTTTAATCGTAATTATTATTCCTAGAACTCTAGTCTAAATATTAAAATTTAGGCTCTATAACTAAAATAAAACTTTATTGTTAAATATATGACGTAACATAATTATATCACCATAAACAATAAATCCACAAGATTAGTTATAATTCCTGCGGATTTATTTACAAATTGTTAATTTCTAAAATTGTGAATTATCTGGTTGAGATATACTGCTTAAAGCATCTCCAGCCTGGCTATTAGATTTAGGATTTACTGCTAGATCACCTAAAGATACTATACCAACTACATTATCATTTTCTACTACTGGAATTCTTCTTATTTGTCTTTCACTCATTATTCTAGAAACATCTTGAACATCCATATCTGGCGATGCTGTTACTGGATTTGATGACATAATATCTCTTACTATTTTAGAATTAGAACCTTTATTTCCCATAGCTCTTATAGATATATCTCTATCTGTTAAAATTCCTATAATTTTTCCTTGTTGACATACCGGCAGAGAACCTATATTATTCTCCATCATAACCTGTGCTGCCTTCTCTATAGTATCATCAGGAGTTAAACTAGCTACCGATTTAGTCATTACATTCTTGACCTTCATTATAACACCTCTTTAAATTTTAGATTTCAAAAATTATTATCTCCTAATTTAAAAAACTATATTACTTATAAACGCTGGTATTTTTATACTTTTTATATGTGTAAATTGAAATAAAGGCTATAACAAATAAAATTATTACGGGCATTATAAATTTAAAGGAAAAAGGACTTCCTAGATGCTTTCCCATTAAAGAATAAGTTATAATTTCTGGAAAAATCCCTATTAAAGTTCCTAAAATAAAATCCCTATATTTAATTTTTGTAAGTCCTGCACTATAACTTAAAGGATCATATGGAAATACAAAACACAATCTCATCACAGTCATAATTTTAAAGCCGTACTTTTCTATATTTCTATTTAATTTTAAAGCCTTACCTTTTAAATACTTGTCTACAAATGAACGTCCTAGAAACCTAGCTAAAAAGAAAGCTATTGTAGCTGAACCAAAACATCCAATCATACTTAATGACACAGCTACATAATAATTAAAAATATTTCCTGCAATAATAGACATCAAAGATGCAGGTATTATAAGTACTATAGGCCTTAACATATAAATCAAAAGAAAAATTAGGGCTGAAAGTTTACCATAACTTTGTATATATGTTTTAATATTTTCTATATTTACATAATGCAAATGTTTTTTATATTTAAATACTATAACTATAATTAGTATAATTAATAAAATATTTATCACATATTTCAAAATAATTTTTTTATTATATCTCATAAATTTTTAACTATCCTTCTAACAAAATTAATTTTAACAAAAATACACTATTTTTGTAAATAATGCCAGTATATACATATATAAATATAATGTATATTATATTTACTTAACTAATTTATTAAAATAGGTTATAATTAGCTTATGTAATTATATACTTTTTACTCATTTAAAACAATAAAAATATTTTTTATTTTAAGGAGTGATCACAATGGCTAAAATAGCAAAAAATTCTGTGCCTAACGTATTCACATTTACTAATCTTAGTTGTGGTGTAATGTCTCTAATGATGTCTTTTGAAGAAAATTATATATGGGCTGGTGCATTTATACTACTTGCATGTTTAGCCGATAGATATGATGGAAGAATTGCCCGATTTTTAAAAGTATCTAGTACTTTAGGTAAAGAATTAGATTCTCTTGCTGATCTGGTTTCGTTTGGTGTAGCCCCTTCAGTACTGGTTTTTAATATTTATAATTTTTCACAATTGGGACTACTAGGATATTTATTAGTGCTATTGTTACCGATATCTGGTGCCTATAGATTGGCAAGATTTAATGTTACTGATTTTGATGGGGAATTTTCAGGTATTCCTATAACTTTCACGGGTATGTTTATATCTCTCTATTGTTTACTTACTTTAAATCACCCCCTTCCTTCTGAAATTACAATTTTACTTATTATAGCACTTTCTTACCTTATGATATCCAATTATAAATTTAAAAAAATTTAATCTCATTAAAAAATATATCCCTTTATTATTCTATATAAAAGATTAGGTGAAACACTCTATACCTAATCTTCCTTTATATCATCACTATCATCACTACCATCACTATCTTCCAAATCATCTAAACCATTCAAAAATAGTTCCTCATTTATTTCAGTTTCTATGTATTGAATCAACATTTTTTCCTTTATAACTTCAGACCTCATTTTACAATACTCCACATATCCTCCTGTAGATTTTTCTAATGTATTTAATACTTTATCAATTAAATCCCCCAACTTATTTGCCCTATGCAGTGCATCCTTAACATCTTTTTTATGAGACACCGCCATGGAATTCATCTCTCCAGCACCTCCTATAAGCAATCTATAGTTATTTGCTAATTTAGATAATAAATCTGTCAGATTATTTATATCACAATAATACTCCTCCATTAATTTTCTATGAGACACATTTATCACCCTATCTTAAATTTATCATACATAATTTATCCAAAAACTACCATTGTGCTAATACTCCCAACTTCTTCAAAGTGGAAGATAAGCCATGCTCCGTATTTGGATAAGTTCTTCTAAAATTCAGATGAAAAAAGCATTCCTTATGAGCAAACTCCACTTAAATCTAGGAATCACTTGATTATTTATAGTATAAAAAGGCAAATATATTATAGCCATATTCACCTCACATATTAATTTTTCATTGGATAATTATAGTATATTATTTATATTACTATATTATTATTTAATAAAAATCATGCTAACAAATAAAGAAATTTTCAATACTAAGAACTTGAGATTTAAAAATACAATAAGCCCATAACTAAAAGCCATGTATAAAGAAAGACAAATTCCTTAATACATGGCTTTTATCCATAAAAATTTATGAATATCCGTTTTTCAATAGCCTTTTTATTTTAATCATATCTTTTTAAAGAAATTTAATATTTACATTTGAATCTTCTTTCAAACTCATCCTTCAATTCATCTCTAAATTTAGGATGCGCAACCTTTATAAGCTCCTTAGCTCTTTGTTTTAATGTTTTACCTTTAAGTGAAGCAATACCATATTCTGTAATAACATATTGAACATCATTTCTTGAAGTTGTAATTGCAGCCCCTTTACTTAAAAATGGAACTATTCTTGAAACTTTACCTCCTCCTGCAGTAGAGGTTATAGCAAGAATAGACTTTCCTCCATCGGCCATACTAGCTCCTCTCATAAAATCAACTTGCCCACCTACACCACTTATCTGTCTCATTCCTACACTTTCAGCGCATACTTGTCCCATTAAATCTATTTCTACACAGGAATTTATACATACAAGCTTAGAATTTTTCATAACCACTTTAGGATCATTTACATAATCTACAGGATAAGCTTCCACCATAGGATTGTTGTCAACAAAATCATATAATCTTCGCGTTCCCATTAAGAAGGTAACGATTATTTTTCCTGGATGAAGTGCTTTTTTCTTATTTGTAATTACTCCTGCTTCAACTAATTCCACAACACCATCAGATATCATTTCTGAATGTATTCCTAAATCTCTTTTATCCTTTAAAAATAAAAGCACTGCATCTGGTATAGCTCCTATTCCAAGCTGAAGTGTAGATCCATCTTCTATAAGTGATGCACAATATCTTCCTATTGTTTTTTCTACATCACTTATTTTAGGAGGTTTTAATTCAGCTATTGGATCGGAATTTTCTACTATGTAATCAATATCAGAAATGTGTATAAAATTGTCTCCTAAAACTCTTGGCATATTTTCATTTACTTCCGCAATTACAAGTTTAGCATTTTCTGTAGCAGCCTTTATGTAATCTGTGGATACTCCATAACTGCAAAACCCATGTCTATCAGGTTTACTTACTTTAATAAGTGATACATCTACTGGTATATAATTTTCTTTAAATAGCCTTGGCATTTCATGAAAAAAACATGGAATATAATCTGCTCTACCCGAACTTAGAGCTTCTCTTGTTCCTCCTCCTGCAAACAAAGAATTATAATGAATATATTTTTCTAAACCTTCCTGAACATATGGCTCATTTTTAGTCATAGGTATCATATTATATAACTCTACACTTCTATACTTTTCCTTATTTCTAGCTAGTGCATCAAGGAGGAATAATGTTGCCTCACAAGCATTACCAAAAACTACCCTATCTCCACAGTTTACTTTAGATACAGCTTCATCTGCACTAACAACTTTACTTTTGTATAAATCTTCCCAATTTTTAAAAACCATCTTTAAAACCACCTTTCAAAAATTTAATTAATTTTTAAATAAAAACACCTTCCTCATTTTATGAGCAGGTGAGAATACATGAATATAATTACTTGTTAAAATAATAACAACACCTTGCAAAAAACATCTTTTGAATTTTATAAAAACATATTATAAAGTACCCATTATCTTATTATAAGTATAATACACATATTCTTAAAAGTCAATATATTTGTTATTTACATGCAATCACAACATACAATTTATATATTAAAATTCATATATTTTTGCATAAACATAAATATTATATTTAAAAATACTCTAAAGCAGTATTCTTTAGTAGCACTTTTTCGTTTAGAATTTTTTATGAAATTACGAATTGTATTTATTCATTTAATTTATAACATATAACATATTGCAACCCACACAACTATAAAAATGCATTTATTTTATAATTTAATTCCACAAAGTACCTACTCAAATTATACCACAATATGAACTAATTGTTACTATAAATTATACATTATTAACTATAAAAACAACTGCCTCCTATAAATTCTCTTAAAATGGAATTATCAGGAACAAATTTTAAATCTACAGGTTTAAAAAAGTGCAAAAAGCTTTTAAGTCTCAATGCTTCATAATATACAGGACTGGAACTGTTTATTTTTATTAATTCTTCCAGTGCATAATTTTTTAGGACACAGAGTTCATATACTAGTGTAGAATTAAACATAACATCCGCATTTTCCTGAAACACAAATATATTTTTTTCTTCTCCTCTTCTTATAGAAGGCCACATCTTCAAAGTATCTTCTCCACTAAATGATCTATAAAAAGAATCTCTAACTATTCTTCTTATTATTCTCACATCCGTAGTAGCTATCCTATTGTGATTGTCCACATTTAATTGTGTAAGAGCACTTATATATATTTTAAACTTGTTTTTTGCTGCTATTGAAGAAGTTAATATTTCATTTAGCCCATGTATTCCTTCAATTATAATCACTCCATTTTGTGGAAGCCTCACTCGCTTGCCATTCCATACCCTCGCACCTTTCTTGAAATTAAAAGAAGGAATTTCAATTTCTTCTCCCTTCAAGAGAAATTCTAGATGTTTATTAAAGAGTTTCAAGTCTAGAGAATATATAGATTCAAAATCATAATTTCCATTTTCATCTCTGGGTGTATGCTCCCTATCTACAAAATAATCATCCAAGGAAATTGGAACTGGCTTAATTCCATTTACTCTTAATTGTATTGAAAGCCTTTTTGCAAAAGTAGTTTTTCCCGAAGAACTTGGACCTGCAATTAATACAACTTTTACCTCTTTTCTTGCAGATACCATATCTGCTATATATGCAATTTTTTTCTCGTGAAGTGCCTCAGCTACTCTTATCATATCTACAATTTCGTTGCTTTCTACTTTATCATTTAGGGAACCTACATTCCCTACATCTAGTATATTATCCCACTGCTTTGTTTCATAAAATATATTACTCAATTTTTTATATTCCAAAAATTCAGGTAGATTATAGGGATCTGATTCTACAGGATATCTAAGTATAAATCCTGGCTCATAATACATAATATCATATAGTTTTAATATCCCTGTAGAAAATGCCATGGAGCCATAAAAATAATCATACCTTCCATCCAATTCATATAATTTTACTTTTTCTGCATTTATGTGATTTAAAAGCATTATTTTATCTTCCATGTTATAGCTCTTAAAAATTTCTATAGCTTCCTCTTTTTTTATCTCTATTTTTCTTATACATATATCTTTTCTTATTATTTCATTCATTTTACTCTTTATAAGTTTTATATCTTCCCTAGAAAGCGGTGTGCTTTTATGAATCTCTCCAAATATACCTTTACTTAATGAATGTTCTATAATTACCTTAGCCCTTGGGAATAAATCGTATACAGCCTTAATAAGTACAAACTGAAGTGTCCTTATGTAGGTCTTGTTACCCAATGGATCCTTTATATCCACAGTTTCAAATATCCCAGATTCCTTCAAGGAATTGGTAAATTCGTAATATTTTCCATTTACTTTAGCTAATACTATAGGTATATGACAAATATCATAATTATCTTTAAATATTTTATATAGACTAGTTCCAAATGGAACTGATATATCTTTACCATTTAATTTTAATTTTAACATATCATCTCTTCCCATTCCCTGTGTAAAAAGGGTTTGATACACTTATCTTTTAATTGAATATCCTTATTATCCATATAAACTTCAACTCCCTTAGTAATATATTATACTTCATATTTAATTATAATTGTGTTAATTTTACTTATAATTTTCTATATTAAATGTAAAAATATAATTAACTATAAAATTTTAGAGGGTGATACTTTATGTTTACAATACTTTTTAGAACTATTATCTTATATTTACTGGTAGTTATATCTATGCGGCTTATGGGTAAAAAACAAATAGGTGAAATGGAGCCTTTTGAACTATCTATAGCAATAATGATATCAGAATTGGCCTCTCTTCCAATGCAAGATACCAGGGTGTCCATAACTCATGGCATAATACCTATAATAACACTCTTAATGCTACAAACTTTAATGGGCTTATGCCAGTTAAAAAGTGAAAAAATGAGATTAATTTTTAGTGGAAAACCCAGTATATTAATTGAGAAAGGTAAGTTAAACTTAAAAGAATTAAAAAACGAAAAATTTAATATGAATGATTTAATAGAAGAATTGAGAATGCAAGGATATTATAATTTAGCTGATGTGGAATATGCAATACTGGAAACCAGCGGACAACTCTCAGTTATACCTAAAACAGAATCTACCCCTGTAACCAGAGCAGACCTAAAAATAAAATCTACTCAGGATACTTTACCTATAACCCTAGTATTAGATGGAAAAATAAATTTAAAAAATTTGATCAAGGCAAACAAAACTGAAGATTGGCTATATAATATGCTGAAAAAAAATAGTATATCTTCTACAAAGGATATATTAATAGCTCTTCTAGATTCAAAGGGAAAGTTTTATTATCAATTAAAAGAAAAAAGTAGCTAGGATGTGATTAAATGAAAAATACAATAATATCTTTCTCCATATTTATTTTAATGCTATTTTCTATAATATTCTCAATAAAATATTTAAATAACACCTGTATAAAATTACAAAATTTAAATGTTAAAATAGAGCAAGCTATTCAAGCAAATGACTGGGAGGAATCTTATAAAAATTCTGAACATCTTATGGCAGAATGGAAAAAATATTCATCAAAGTTATCTATCTTTTCAAACCATCATGAAATTGATGACATTAATAATGAGCTGTGGAAACTTCTTCATCATATAACATATAAAAACAAGGAAGAAGCCTTAATATCCATAGATATAATAAAAAATTCAATTTACAGCATACTTCATATTCAACAATTAAATATAGAAAATTTATTCTAATCAAGTGATTCTTGGGTTCAGGTAGAATTTTACTCATAAGAATGCTTTTCTCCCCATCTTAACCTCAGAAGAACTTACCCAGAAGCGCGGCAGTAATCACCCCCGCTTTGAAGAAGATGGAGGTGTCAGATAATTGCTGTCTTCAGATAAATGCATTATATTGAATATTATAGTAAAAATAAATTATTTATGATATACTATAAATGTATATATTATATATTTATAGTATATTGTTAAAGATATAGCATATACTTAATATCATAATAACCATGAATATTAAATTAAAAAAATTTTAAAAATTAGATTATGGAAAATACTAAATATTAATGTATAATGGAAATTGATTGTTAATAGTATTGGCATTTAAAATAACATTAAATATATATATTTTAAAAAAGGCATCTTGAAACAAATAAATAGTTGATATGGGAATCTATTTTACATAATAATATTTTAAAATAGATTTATTATCCTGCAATTATTATTTATTCTCAGATACCTAAAAATATTTTATTATTGAAAGGGTGAAATAAGAAATGGCATTAGTTACTACTAAA
>ENA-UOOE01001632-UOOE01001632.1-fermentation-metagenome-genome-assembly--contig:-NODE-1632-length-18419-cov-4.429808_pt1 | contig 18419 bp, 8 predicted proteins | sample MGYA00245776_ERZ724021 | MGnify/ENA primary metagenome ERZ724021 (study PRJEB28704, sample SAMN03018321) | fermentation metagenome | biome: anthropogenic terrestrial biome; feature: soil; material... | reverse complement strand
TGGTAAAGTCTTCCCCATGGATTGTCAAATGCATAGCTCCCAAAAGTTAATGAAGTAGCTGCACCGTCATACCAACCACTAAAATTAGAATTAGGATTATTCACATCTGAATCTTCTGCCTCATCTGAATATGAAGCTCGGACTATCGGAGGCCTGACATCAAAGTCATAACAAGAATTTAAAAAACCCTGTATCTTGTTTCTATCCTTAAAAACATCTTCCATACTAATTCTGCCATCATTTTGAAAATTTAATGCATCACTACAGGAAGATGATAATATAAAAATAGTAATGATACTTGATATGATAAATATAAATCTTTTCATTTTCATACGTTTTTTGAGGTTAAAAATCTAAACTAACACCAATATTATAAACTCTATAAACCGGTATTGCAGCATAACTACCTTCAGGCCCAAAATCAGCAGATTTCATTTTGTCGAATGTTAATAAATTTTGCCCATTAATAAAAATTCTTAATTTTTGAGTTGAAGTTGATTTTGTTATATTAATAGGAATTGTGTAGCCAATTTCCAGATTTTTTAAACGCAGATATGATTTATCATATAGATAATAATCACTGTTCTGGTGATTTGATGATTCATTAACTGAGAGTGCCGGTGAAGTAATTTCCTCATTAGCCTCGTAACGTTCAATAGTCCATGCTTTTTTATGAAGTGAGCCATAAACACCATCAAAATTAGTTTCCCATACTCCTATACCGTTTTGTAAGCTTTGCCACTTATTTACACCTTGAAACAGAATGCTAAAATCAAAATTCTTGAATTTTAAATCTCCTGTTAGGCTATAGAAATATTGTGGCATGTTACCTGTACCAACCGGAGCACGATCTCTATCATCTATTATACCATCCTGATTTAGATCTTGATAGATAAGATCTCCCACTCTTGGATTTACAAAGTCGTACTCTAATCCGGAATCATTTAACTCTTCTTCGGAATTAAAAAAACCGTTTCCATTACTGTAATCAACCAAGTATGCGAATTGCTGTCCGAAAGGAAATCCCTCTTGTCGTTTACGATAATAATAATCCTCAGATCTTTCTGTCTCATTACTCCTTATAATTTCGTTTTTAGCATGAGTAAGAAATCCACCGAGTTGGAAATAAGCATCATTATTTAATATTTTAGTATAATATGCTGATATTTCATAACCTTTGTTTTCGAAAATTCCAGCATTTACAGCTGGGTAAATGTCAAGAGGTACTCCTTGATACAGCGGTATCAATGAAGTTCCGGTTACAACCATATTTTCTGTGCGTTCATTGAATATTTCAAGCGATAAATCAAATGAATCGAAAAGTTTTATTTCTATACCGTAGTTTTGTTTAGTTACTATTTCTGGTTTAATATTTTGATTACCAATACTTTGTTCAATTATATTGTACATTAAGCTGCCTATGTAACCTCCACGTTCAAAAACAACATCATCAAGATAGGGATAGCGTGATAATAAATCATCCTGATCATTACCGGTTAATCCGTATGAAGCTTTTAATTTTAATGTATTAATCCACTCGATATCACTCATGAACTGTTCATTAGAAATCAGCCAAGCTACCGATGCAGCTGGTGTAGCCAAGAATCGGTGTTCTTTTGCATATTTATCAGATGCGGAATATCCAACATTTGCCTTCAAAAAATATCTGTTGTCATACCCATAAGTAGCTTCTACGCCCGAACTAAATCGGTTATTAGGAATAAGCCACGGCAGTACATTTTCAGGTCTGGTTAGATTTTGAAAAAATGAGTAAGCCATACCTGTAACGTAATGTTTTCCGAATAATCTCTCATAATCTACTTCCAGTTTATAAGTTAGATGGTTATAAGAACTCACAGACTTCCCGTACGAAAGCGGAGTATTTTCATTAGCTCCCTTTTTGATAAATTCCAAACTGTAAAGTGTTCCTGTTCTCATCCAACGTTCGTAATCCTGTGTTGTACGTAATTGGTTTACATAATTAGCTTGGAAAGCAACTATCCCGGTGGCTTTAAGGCCTTGGGTAATGAATTTCATATCAAGGTCCAGTCCAAAATGCGAATAAATATTTGTTGTAGTATGAGTTCTGAATCCGGAGCGATTGAGAATTCCATATGTTGGGCTATCAACTAAATCGGTAGTTATTACGCTACCTCTACTAGTTAAAACTTCCGGGGGAATTATTTCCCCGGTTACAGGATCAACAGTTTCCGGGCCAAGAATTTCAGGGGTTACAGGTCCGTATGTTGTTGGAGGCATATTAAAGAGACTGCTGTATACTGGTGAAACACTAGCGACTTGTCCTGGAAAACGGTCCCTTTTCACACTTCCATTTAAAAAAAGATGTGTTCCTAAATATTCATTTAGCTTTGCCTCAACATTAGACCTGAATGAAATCCGTAGGTTATCAAAGTTCGAATTGTAGTCGGTTTGCTCAGTGTTGAACTGACTGCCTTGATGCATTAAACTGAGATTCGTATAAAACAGAATATTTTGATTACCTCCTGAGACATTTACGTCTGCCCGTTGCATTAAAGCAAAATCTCTCATATAATGTTTATACCAATTATTATTTGGATATAATGAGGTGTCTGCAAGGGCTAAATTGTTTATTGCATCTAAATCAAAATAGTAATTTCTCCCAAGTCCGTCATTGTACCCTGCCTGATTTCTTAATTCAGCATATTCAGATGAGTTGATAAATGCCGGCTTAGTTGTGACTTCCTGAAAAGATTGTTCAATTCTCGTGTCTATCTTGAAAGTTTCTGATACACCACGTTTGGTTTTAACTGAAATAACTCCGTTAGCTCCCTGGCTTCCATATATAGCTTGTGTAGAAGCATCTTTAAGTATTGTTATAGACTCAATTGTTGAAGTAGATAAATTGTGACTTAACATTTCAATTCCATTATACGGGAACATTACGCCGTCTATTACAACCAATGGGTCAGTTCTTCGTCCCAAGGAAAGTCCTCTGATAAAAAAACTTGTATTTGTATTAGATAACTCTGAATTGGTCTCTTGTGAAAAAAGACCCGGGAGCCTTCCTTGCAATGCCTGGTTTAAATTTGCCACAGGTGATTTCAACAGCTCATCTCCTTCAACAGTTGAAACTGACCCGGAAACCTCAATCGGTGTTTGAGAAGATAAACCCAGATCAATTTTACTACTATTACTTGGGCTAATTTCAAAAGCTTGTGCAGATAGTTCAAAGACTGACAAAAAAGCCAATAGTATAATGCATGTCGACGCCGGAATCTTTTTTAATGCCGTTTTATATTTTATCATTGTATTTATAAATTTATTGATTAAAAATTTTACCAACCAGGATTTTGCCAATCTTCACCAGTAAGTTGTGCTAATCTATTAGCTTCGGCTAACGGTATCGCAACCCTTAAATACTTATTGGTATAACATTCCCTTGGAATTGGAACTACATTGTCTCTTTCGTAATTGAAAGAACCATCTGATTTTCTTGTAATTCTTATAGCAGACAGCCATTTATCGGTCTTTGATAAATCACCATCAGGTGTTGACCACCTTCTAACATCAAAATATCTATGAGTTTCAAACGCCAATTCAATTCTACGTTCATGCCTGATCCGGATAATCAGTTCTTCTTTAGAGAGACCGGTTGGCAAATCGGGCATTCCAACCCTATTTCTAATTTCATTGACTGCTAATCTTGCTTCATCCAGTTTATTATTTCCGGCTGCTGCTTCAGCGAAGTTTAGGATAATTTCTCCTAATCTGAAATGTTTAGTATTAGGTCCGGCAACCACTCTTCCAACTCCGGATGTAGGATGCACAAACTTTCTAATATAATAACCGGTGTGTGTTCGATTTCTGCTGTTATTATCCCTTCCAGTATTTGGTTCTCCTATATAAGTGCCAATATAACGAGATCTATATCCTGCATTCGCCGGATAATTTTCATAAGCTGAAGGACTTTCCTGAAAAGGCCATTGAGTTTTTCTATATGTTCCATTAAAATAGATGTCTGCATAAAATCGCGGATCCCTGTTTTTATAAGGATCTTGCTCATTATACAAGAAATTATTTTCGTTATAATTCGGTACTAAATGATTTTCATCGTTGTAAGGATTTGCTATATTAAGGATGGGCTGCCCGTCAATAGTTTCAAAAGCATCAACTATCTCCTGTGTGGGGCATGAGCCAACTATCGCACCTCCTTGAGGAAGAGCACCGTGTAAATGTACCGGGCCATCATGTCTATAATCTTGCCAAATTGTCTCTTTGTCCACCGGGTTGGTATCATATATATTATTAGGATAATTGGTATGGAATTCATAGATCATGGCAGCATACCTCCTCAATTCATCTTCTCTAGATAAATAGTCACCTGTATAGACATTCTCTGCAATATGTGTTTCTTTTGAGAAGAAAGTTGCCGGAAAATTAATCTGATTATAGAGTTCATATCCATTGGATTTTAGTGCATCAAGGCTAGCCTTGTTAATTTCGTATGCTTCGTTCCAATGATCTTCTCCTTCGTTGTAAAGTGGACTGGCAGCAAAGAGAATTGCTCTGGATTTAAGTGCTGCAGCAACCGCTTTTGTTACTCTGAATACCTCTGAATTGAGTGTTATTCTCCATGGGAGATAATCGTTGTTTAATGCCGCATCACAATCTTCAATAATAAATTTCACAGTCTCATAATAACTGGGCTTTTCAAGTCCTGTTAAATCTCCAGTTATGTCAAACGGTTCATGTTGTATAGGAAGGCCTGTTCCAAACCATTGAAGTAATTCCATATAGTAGTAAGCTCGTAGTACGTGTGCTTCCGCTTTCCATCGGATTGCATTAACGGGATTAATATCAGCTTCCTCAATATATTGGATAAATTGAGAGCAGTATCGAATGGATGTCCAATATTTATTCCAGTAGTTACCTAAGCCTTCCCTTTCAATAGCATCAATTGGATGAGATGCAGCTGAGGCTTCCCCACGATACAATCTTGTTGAAACACCATTGTTTGTTATAACAGCCTCTGCATCCCATGCATCATCGCTCCAATCCACAGGGCCTCTGCTCCATAAATAATAATAATGTCCCTTTTGGCCAATGTTACTGTAACAGGTGTTTAAAAAGGCACCGATTTTCTCTTCATCGGAAAAGATTTCATCCATTGATAACTTCCCTTCTGGAGCCTGATCCAAAATATCAGAACAGGAACTCATTAATATTATCAAAAAAGAGAAGAGGAATATAAATCTTACTTTATAGTCAAAATTCTTCATTATTTTTTATTTTTTATTTAAAAATTAATCTCAAGTCCGAAATTTACAATTTTAGTTGTTGGGTATTGCCGGTTTTCACTTTCCGGATCATTCTGATCACCTCTCAAATTATGCCATGTATATAGGTTTTGACCACCTGCATATACTCTCACATTATTTATGCCCAAACTTTGTAATTTGTCTTGTGTAAATGTATAGCCAATTTCAATGTTTCTTAATCTGACATATGATCGGTCCATTATAAAGAAGTCATTTTGATTATGACTTGTGGTAGAGCCCATTGCTAAGGCAGGGTAGGTTATTTTTTCATTATTTTCAAATCTCTCTTGAGTCCATGCCTGTTTGTGATATCCTAAATAGATTCCTTCACCAATATTTTCCCAAACACCTACTCCGCTGTAGTAGCTGGAGTATTGTCCAACACCTTGAAAAAACACCATAAAATCAAGTCCTTTATATGCTCCAGATAGTGTGGCACCATATATTATGCCGGGGTTTCGTGAAGAATAGCCAATAGGTATTTGGTCTTTGTCATTTATTATACCATCATCATTTTGATCGATATACTTGAAATCACCGGGGCGAGGTGTACCAAAATCATATATTAAGCCACTTTCATCAATTTCTTCTTGAGAAGTCCAATAACCACCATTTGACTCCCAGTCTATTTTATAGCCCCACATTTGTCCAAGTCTGTATCCAGTAGATCGATATCTATGAGCATAGGTCTCATCTCTGATAGGTTCATCTGAATATACAACTTCATTCCTGTAATGTCCAAGATTGCCACTTAACATCAGTGAAAAATCTCGATTGAACCTCTTGTTGTATTTTAATTCTATATCAAATCCTTGATTTTTAACTTCGCCCATGTTTACCTTTGGAACATTTCCTAAAGGTACTCCCAGTAATGAAGGAACAAGTCCTCTGGTAATAAGTATATCTGTACGATCTTCAAAGAAATAGTCGAAAGATGCTGAAATAGAATTTAATAAATTTAAATCGAAACCAATATTCCTTTTCAAGCTGACCTCCCAGCTGATATTTGGATTCCCGAGAAGTCCCATATTAATTGATTGTCCTCTGCCTAAACTTGGCAAAGTACCACTGCCGGAGAGGGCGATGTTATCCTGAAAGAGGAATCTGTTATTTGATGTTTTGTCATTACCTGCTTTTCCAACAGAACCCCTCAATTTCAAGAAATCTATTACTTCATTATCTTTCAAGAAATTTTCATTGCTGACAACCCAGCCGAGTGATAATGCAGGGAAAAAGCCGAATCTACGTTCAGGAGCAAATTGCTCAGATCCGTTATATCCAACATTAACTTCTGCAAAGTAACGATTATCATAATCATAGGTAACACGACCTGCAACACCTAAAATATTGAATGGAATATCTGCCCCGTATGATTCCCAATAATCACGTTGTGCCAATATCATTCCACCAACATTATGTTTGCCAAAAAGCCTATCATAAGTTACTCTACCCTGAAGGTTGACAGCATATCTAGATCTTCCGCTTTTTGTTAATGCTAACTGGATTTCATCTTCATTTGCAATGCTATAAGTTAATCCATCATTCTCGTAGTCAATAAGTGCGTTGTAGTACGGGAAACTGGCGTTTCCCTGTAAAATATTTGTGGCCCAGGAGTCAAAAGATATCATACCACTAAGTTTTAGACCGGGTGTAACTAATTTCCCAAGGTTCCAGTTAACTCCCAGTGTTGAATTTGAAATGGCTTTAGTTTCGTTTCTAAATCCTTCTTTCGACATCATACGATAAGCGGATTTATTCTCCATATAGGGAATCTCAACCGTGTGCCCAGGATCAACTCCATAACCTTCTATCGTGGTTGGACCCGGGCTCCATGGTAATATTCTTTTTGCATCCTGAAGTATTGATATTATCATGTCATTTGTATTATTTCCGTATCGCCAAGGGCTTGGCATATTTGCTCTTTCCAAACTACTACTCAAATTCAAGAAAGTAGAAAAATCAGAAGTAATCTTGTAGTCGAGGTTTGCACGGAAATTGAATCGATTCATATTAATTGCGGGATCATAACCAAGAACCGATTCAGGCTCAGTATTAAAATTTCCTCCCTGATATATAAATCCGGCATGCATGTAGTAGGATACTTTTTGTGTACCACCGGAATAGTTGGCATTAATTCTTGTCTGTGGTGTATTTCTGGAAATCAACATTCGATAATAGTCATGGTCAGGATAAATATAATCCCTGAACTCCTTTTTCTGCTCATACTCGGGATCTCTTGGATCCAATCCTGCATACGGGTTTCTGTATTTATCTATAATATCTTCACCAAAGGGAGCTTCCAGGCCTCCATTCATAGCAGCTTCGTTTCTCAGTTGGAAATATTCAACTGAATGAAGCCTTTCAGGCTCTTTTGTAAAAGAAGAATAACCCTGTTCCATACTTATGTTCAGCTTACCCTTACCTTCTTCACCACGCCTTGTTGTTATTATTAATGCACCATTGGCGCCTCGTACTCCGAATACCGCAGTTGCTGCTGCATCTTTTAGCACAGAAATAGAGGCTATTTCATTTGGATGAATTTGTCGAATATCTTCACGGGGCACTCCATCAATTAAAATTAATGGTCCTGCGTTATTCAATGTTGATATCCCACGCAAGTATATCGTTGCATCATCAAAACCAGGCTGGCCTGAACCTGTGATTGCTGATAAACCTGAAATTCGGCCAGCAAGTGCACTTCCCAAACTAACGGATGAAGTTTGTTGTAATTTTTCAACTTCTACAGATGATATGGCACCCGTAATCGACTCTTTTTTCTGTGTTCCATAACCTACCACTACTACTTCATCTAAAATTTCACTATCTTCTAGTAAAGTTATATCAATGGTAGTTCTCCCATTAACCGGGATTGACTGGGTCGTCATTCCCACGTAAGAAACTTCCAGAATACCATCTGATGACACATTAAATAGATTGAAATTCCCGTCAATATCTGTAACTGTCCCTGTTGTCGTTCCCTCTACCTTTATGGTGACACCTATTAGCGGTTCATTTGTGGTGTCTGTTACTTTTCCTTTAATAGCAATTCGCTGGGCAGAAATACAGACAGAAAATGTCCAAAGCAATACGAACACAGTTCCCTTGGTAAATTTGATTCTTTTTATATTCATCTCATTTTGTAATTAAGATTAAGTCCTGTTTAAATTTATTTATTTTGTCAAATAAGACATGAAATGTTGCTGATAAATACACGAATCGTAAATTATTTTGATATTAAAAACGTGCAATCGTTGATCCAATTCGCTTTTTTTTATTTTTCCACGGGCTATTGTTCTTTGTAATTTTTCAGATTACAAAGAACGTATTATTGAATACAAAAGCATTATAGAAAATGATATATAATATAAGAATTGTGACATTTCATTTAAATTTACGTTTAGTCGTGGCTACTTCATGATATTATTCTTGCAAAACCGTGCGTATACTTGTGTTTAATATCTTAAACTCATCAAGGCGGATGCACACCAAAGTAGTGGTGCCTGCCCATGTAAATCGCCCGTAACTCTCTCTCTGTCTAAATAATATTGATAATCATTTTTTCTATTCGTTCCTACGCACACATCACTTATTTCACCATCATTGTTTAACCGATTTACCAATTCTCCCCATGCTTTTCTTATTGCAGGGCAATATTCTTTTTTGTCGAGCCATCCATATTTAATACCCATTATAAAAGCATATGCAAACATTCCAGAACAAGAGGTCTCATCCCATGATTCCGGATCGTTGATTAATTGTCCCCATAAACCATTATCTCGTTGAAAATGTTTGAGCGTGTCCATCATTCTAAGATAGGAGCTCATAATATATTCTTTATTTTCATTGTCATCTGGTAAGGATGACAATAATTCTACCATACCAACAGCTACCCATCCATTCCCTCTTCCCCAGAAGAAAGGCGCATCGGAAGCATGATGAAAGAGCCCATTACTTAGTTGAAGAGTGTCTAGATATACACGCATTTGGTGCGCTGCTCTATCTATGTATTCAGGCTTGCTGGTAACCCTGTAAGCTTGGGTTTGTAGCATTGTAATCATATACATGTCGTCGATCCAATATCGGGTTTGCCATGTCAAATTTTGATCTAACAAGTTTGGAAATTTATTTTTTTCATTTGCATCGAACTCTTTGGGTATATCCCATTGTGTGTTCGCATAATACAAACCAATTTCCTTGTAGGTCTCATTATTAGTCAGGAGATACAATTCTAAAGGAATGATCCCGAAAATATTATTATCAACATGATCAGGCACAGGGAATAGGTCTCTTTTTTCTGTGTATAAAAGGATAAATCTATTTTCCAGGTGCTTTAATGTTTTCTCATCTTTGATTGATCTTGCAAAGTGTAAAGCGCCATACCAAGTACATACTTCTAGGTAACTAATACGATTTATGGGCTTTGGGTGCCAAGGATTATAATAGGATTCTTTAAGGAAACGCTCTACTACCATTTTCCCAATTGTACTTGGATTGGTCGCTTCGGACCATTCGTGCAGATTGCAATTCTGAGAACTGGCAATAATGGACAACTTGAGAAATAATACGGTTAATAATGAAAATTTCATATTTATTAAGATGTTTCTTTTTGACAAAACTACAAAGTGATTTTATAGCTTTCGCATTTAAAATGATATTAAAACTAACACATATGATATTTATATTCAATCGTTAATATAAAGCGTCATTTTTTTATTTTGATCAGTATAGTTGTTAAAATATTTGATGATTTCCTGTTTTTTGAATTAAAACAGGACCCAGCAAACCGGATGGCTCTAAAGGAATTTCCTCACGCGGTTTTCCCCTGAAATCGTTAATCAATACAATATTTGTATTAGTAATCTGATCAAATTTGGGATTCATTTCATCCCCTGCCACACGATTATACCAAGAGTTGATCACTGTTATTTCAAGATTATTTTCTCCCTCGAGCAGTTCGTGAGTCACGTCAACCCTAAAAGGCTTAGTCCAGACAACTCCTTTATTTATACCATTAATTTTAATTTTAGCAATTCCTACATCTTTTACATCTTCCAATTGTATACTGTAAGAGTTGTTTTTCTGAGGATTAAATTGAAAGTTCTTGTAATATGTTGCAGGACCTGAATAAAACTTTATATTTTCATCTTTAAAGGTGGTCCAGTCCATTAGTTCAGTAAAATTAATCATGCCGGAACCGCCATATTCTGGAGGAAAATAAACATCCCAGCTGCCTTCGAGCTCTTTGGCTGTTGTATACTCTGGATAATTAGTTTTGTTCTTACCTTGTAAAACGATATCTATGTTCTTGTTAAATAATACTATAATAGATCCGTACGGATCAAGAGTTAACGGGACAGTTGTTCTACCATTTTGTTGAGTGAAAGCTGTTGCTTCCTGAATTTCACCAGTTAAAGCATCCCAAAGTTCAGGTTGACGACCTTTTATCCTGAAAATACTTTCAAAAGATTGAGTTTCTCCAGTTCTATTATTAATAAAATATAGATCAATGTCACCTATCGTATAATGTATATAATCATAATTTTCTACCTTGCCATCTAAAATCTCCAAATCGGGAGAAACGCCTTTCGATATAAGGTAGTCTCTAGCTGATATTCCCCATGATATAGTTCCTTCCTTGTATTCTCTACTTCCACTGTCCTCTGTATCTTCCCCCCATACTTTGTTCGCTAATTTCTGGAATTCAAGTTGTTTTTTTTTGCCTCCTACCAGGCTAATTAAATTTTCAGGCTTATAACCAATTATTTCACCTCCTTGCGATAAAAGAGATTCTATTTTTTTTAACGCATCCAGTGAAAATACTTTGTGGTCAGGTAAAACAAGTACTCTATATTCCATGTTCCCAGGTACAACTATTTTTCCATTCTTTACTTCCAATTTTGCCAGAATTGTTTCATCTGTCACGTCATAATCGAATCCGGGCAATGCACCTGCGGGATCTGTTTGTTTATTGGAAAAAATATTGGGGACATGATCGCCATAGTAATATAACACATCGCCCACGAATTTACCGTTTTGCATAACAAATTGTGTGCGATGCAGGTAATCAATAAATGCGCCTGACTCATTCCACCAAGTAACTTGGGGATTAATGTGAGTGCCGGCAAAATATTCCTGTCCCGGTATTCCCATCTCCTCCGGGGAGCAAGTAAAGGTGTGGAAATATACTCGATTCAAACCCGAGCTTATTTCATGATCAAAAGATGATTTCTGATCATGCCACAGCTCATCGTTCCAATGAGGTCCTATAGTGGTAAAAGATTCAGCTCCAACAATTTTTTTCCCGTAAATGTGCGCAGCTGAGGATGCCTGTTTTACAAAATAACGATGTTGAGGTGTTGGACGATGGGGCGATGGTGACCAAAATTCGCTCATGACGATATCACTGAATCTGTAATTTTTTATCCCGTCTATCGGCCCTGCATGAGGTCCTGCTGATTCAGGTTGGATTCCCATATTATTTTCATGTGCATACTGTGCGAAATGGGCATAATGATTATTAGCTACCAAATCAGCCAATGTTTTTCTGAAATCCGCCATAAATGCATGTGTGATATCAATGTTGTCTACCACATGTCCTGCAATAACTGGTAAATACTTTTTTAGATCATAATTGCGATATTTCTTGAATTCATTTGCGAAATTATCAGTCCAGTTCATGCCTCCGCACTCCCAACTGTCTGTTTCCATGAATTTTAGTGTTTCCCCTACATGTTCTCCCGAAACTTCTAATATAGGTTCAACCACATCGTGCCAATAGAAACTAAATGCATCTTTGCTTAAATAATCGATCACCCTTCCCTGCCAATCTCCACTTGAAGTAGACACATGAGCTTTTGTACAAGTATACCCGATTCGCATGATATTCCACTTTCCATCAGGAACTTCCCACTCCAATATCCCTTGTTGATTCATAAAAGAAGAAATGTCGATCACGTTCTTTTTATTAATAATATAGACAGGTTCATCAGCACCTTCTTCTGTATTTTTTGGTTTCGCGTCGTTATCCAATAGAAAACGGGTGTCGGGTGCTGAACCACCTAGTTCGTTGAATCCTAGTTTATAATCCAAGTAGTTGATTTTTTCTTTTGCTACTGTATTCGGACTAATTGGAAATGCTAGTATTGCTATATCTTTGTATAGTTCATGGTTTGGTGGTAAGTTTAGGGATTGGATTATCCTTCGTCCTCCCTCGATCTTTATCTCGGAGTAAGTTAATTGTTTAGCTGCATATTCTGGTGTTACACGCGGTCCACCTAAATTCCAACCACTTTGTATATTAAAGCCGATTTCTAATCCTAATCTATCTGCTTCGTCTAAAGCAAATACAAAAAGCTCAATCCACTCAACGGAACCATACAAAGGTCCAGGAGGGATGTCTTGATTGCCACGTTGGTTATGCCCACCAGCGTCCACGATCATCGCACCTTGAAATTTTTTTGACTTCATGGCTTCCAAGTCCTTGGTGATAGCCTCTTTCGTGACATTACCATTCAACCACCACCACCAGCAATTCACACCACTTGACTGATCTGGGGTTTTAAAATTTTCAGATAAGAACTCATAATCCGTTGTCTGATCATCCTGAAAATTTGCAATTTTACATTTACATCCTGTCATCACCATCATGAGAATTGTTGTGATGATAATAATCAAACTTAATTTTTTGTATTGTATCATAGAATTTTCTTCTTAAAATTTGGTTATAAAAAGTATCCGATATCGGATAGATAACACTTCCATTAATTAACTCTAATGTGTTCAGGTTAATACTCATGCGACCTAAAATTGAGCTATTTTTATCACGAGTTTAGATTTTATTTGATAATTTGAATGGCTTTTGGGTTTTGAATAGATGAGTGAATGCTCCCGTCGGCTTTCTTTGTATGTTTCACTGTCACTATACCATAATGAGTAGGAAAAGTTCCTTCAACGAAAGTGAGGTTTCCCAAATTCGGTTTGATACGAATAACTTTTGATCCCGGTTCAATTACCTGTATTCCCAAGACATGTTCGGTTAACCATGCGGTGGGACCGGAAGCCCATCCATGACAAAGGCTTGCACGGAGGCCAATGTAACAGTGGTTACCGCCGCCGGAATGGATGTTGAATCGTGTGGGGTCGGGTAGTTCATCAATACGGACGGCATTTTCACGCTCCTCGTAATTAAAATTTTCCCAGAATGTGGTGGCTCCCAGGTCAAGCATGGCTCCCCAGTAGTCGGAGATAATATCCATGGCTTCTTGGTATTTCCCATCTTTAGCCAAAGCCTCCAGCATATAGTAGCCGTAAAAGGTGGCGAAATCATTGGCTCCCCCTTCGAGAATCACTTTCGATGCTTGGTTAGCAGGTGTCACACCGGCTAACGCTAGTAACGCTGCCGCCTGCTTGTTTCCATGCATACTTGGAGTGTGTGATCGCAGTGAACCAAGTGCCTTATCGCAGGTAGTTTTGAGTTGTTCGTCGTTGAGCCATTCGGCAATATCTTTTCCTGCATGGACTGCCATCACCATTAACGACTGGAGACCGGAATGGATTACATCCAGATTCTCAGAAGTTGGCCAATCCAAGAAACGCCTACCGTCAAGTATCTCCCTGCCATTCGGGTTAATTTTCGAAACAATCTGGTCGATAAGGGCGGTCATGTACTGTTGTTGTTCTTTGAGGTAATTCAAGTCACCATGGTAACGGTAAAAATCACGATGAGTAATTATCCACCACAAGGAATAGGAGGAGATTCCATTCATCCAGCCGGGTAGGGGAGTGGTATCCCTGCCAAAATCGAGGCTTTTTCGCACGACCTCGGTGTCACCGAATACGGTGTTGATAGCCATTACTTCGGGGTGCACGTCGCCCAGCCACACCAGACGATCTCGTTTGATCCCGTCCCATAAGTATTCTTGCATGTTCAGGTGAACCGTATAGGCACCCGTCTCCCATATTTCATTCAATCGTTCGTTATCGGATTTGAACGAGCCAAGGTAAGGGATGTCCCGATAGCGGAGGATTCCTCGTACCGATCGAATGGGCAGATCGACGTCCTTGTCCAAGAGATCGATTCGAACGAAACGGAATCCTGAATTCCCGATCTCCACAGTTCCCAGCCAAGGGATCTCTAACGTGAAGTCCCTAATCGTATGCTCGTTAGTGGCAGATCCCATGCCTGGAACGCTATTGTCGATACAGTCGCTCATGGCTTCAGTGACAGATTCTCCCAGTCGAATTCGGACCCTCACTGGATTTTTTTTGCCTCGAATTGCTGCGGCTATTTCGATGCCTCCATAGATCTCCTTGCCGAAATCTAGCAGGATAGAAGCCTGTGCCTCGTCGTTTGAACGCAGGACACACATGCCATCACCACTTGTGGTAAGCTGGCCGTCGAACTGGGTTAATAGCACCTCGGTTTTTTTGATTAGTTTATTTTGGTTATCTGATTGCCAAACAATTTTCACAGGGGTGATGTAGGCGCGGGTAATCTCATCTTTGACAAGCTGGTCTTGGAACGCTTTCTCTGCGAGGTACGTTTGCGTGAACGCATGCTCGGTCAAAAAGCATAGAAACAATATCAAGAGTAAAGAGATTTTCATTTTATCTATGTCTTAATCGCCCTTTTAAGCGAAAACCTATAATTGAATCACCGTTTCACCATGAAAGTATATCTTCCGGACTCGACAGTTTCGATTACCGAAAAGCCTTTTTCTTGTCGGTGTGGAACAGGTCGGCCATCCATGAGAACGGTCTGTTGTTTTGATAAAAATGGAAGTTGTATCTCAGCCGTTGTATTGGCTGGGATATCGACTTCAAGACGGAATGATTCTCCGGGGCGATTGATAAAGCTTACAAACACATCTCCTTTTATGGTTGGATATTTAATTTCGGCCGACTCCAGCGATCCTGGCTGCGGTTTGATTCTGATCTTCCGGAATCCCGGCTCCAAAGGCTCAATTCCCATAAGCTTGCGGGGTATCAGGTTGGCGGGAGCCGCACCCCAAGCATGATTCCAATCTTGGTTTGGTTTGTATTTGTTGTCCCATGCCTCCATCGTGATGGTGGAGCCGGCACGGATCATATTGTACCAACTTCTCTCATCTGTTGAGGTTAGTAGTTGTAATCCATATTCAGCATCGTGTGCATCGTACAGGGCGTCCAGCAGGAATTGTGAGCCATATACACTGCATGCCATTCCACGGGAACGAATAAACTCCAATACCTTGTCAACCCGCTTTTCGGGTACCAATCCGAAAGCGAGCGGGAACATGTTTGCATGGAGTGAAGCGTGATCTGTACCCATACCATCCACATAAACGCCTCTTTTTTTATCGAAAAGATGTTTATTAAACAATTTCTTTAGATTATCCGCACGTTTGGTGTAGAATTGGAGGTCACTTTCTTTTCCAAGTACTTCAGCTATTTGTGCCATAACTGTGAGTGCTTTGTAATGATAAGAATTTACAACCGTATTAACATCGGTAAAGACAAAACCATCCGTTTCACCGCCTTCCTCTTTTTCCAACCCAAGAATACCAGTGTGTGGCCAATCAACGATATCACGTAATTTACCATCGAAATGGATCGATTGAAGCACTTCCGGAGTCACTTTTCCGGTTCGGGAACTGATAAAACCATTCTGATCGGCAAGTGCCGTAAGGGATTTAGCCTTCAAATCATCATAAAAATGTTCCAATGAAAGTCTGTTCCCTGTGTACATATAATCCGCCCACGCCATCAGTACGGATTGAAGGATCCACTCGGTGGGCCATGTGGGATGGTGAATCAGGTACTCGTGGGTATATCTTGCCATGCTGTAGTCACGTGCCACGCCATAGTGTGACAACTGATTGATGAAGGCATCGGCTTCGTAAGGAATCCGCTCCCTATCGCCATCGATGTAGATGCCTAAAAAGGAGGTGGCTTTTATGGAGTATTTGCTGATGTCCCATACTTGATTCAACACCGTGTCGGAGCTATGGAAATAGGATCCCTTCTCGTTGAATGGATAAAAAGCAGTTTCACGCACCAAGTCTTTTTCTTGTAACGGATGGGTATAGTTCTCTATTTCACAATAGCGGAAAGGGGTCACCTCTCCAATATACCGTGGCATCAAGACAGCCTGCGGTCCTGTATTTCTTTTATCGGGACGAATTGCGATCACGTAGGTGTTCCTCCCTTTTTTTGGTATGACGGTGTAACGAGAATATCGGATGGAACCGCCCGGGGATCTATCGACACGGCCCTCTTTGAAAGCTTCTCCCAAGTGAATCGTTACGGTGTCTGTACCGGTGCAGGAGTAGAGGCTGACACGCAATCTCCCGAAAGAGGCTTTCCCGAAATCCGCAATATGGGTGTTTTCGTTTAACCTTTTCATCGCTACAGGATAATCATCTTCTTTTTGGAGCGGATACCTGTCAGTGGAGTAGTCTAAGAAAAGGTCAGACGTTTTAAAACGGGAGATTTCTGAGAATGGAGACTCGTTCCCGTGATTATCCCATATTTTCACTTTCCAAAAATAAACTTTCCCCGTTTCGAGTTGCCTTCCTCCGTATGGAATATTAATGGATTGGCCGCTACTCACCTTTCCCGAATCCCACAGGTCGGCAGAGTCTCGGATCAACAGATGTTCATCGGACGCGATCAATAACCGATAAGCGGATTGATCTGTGTTGTTTTTCGAAGAGGCAATCATCCATCCGAATGTGGGATGTTGTTTGCTGATCTCGATAAACTGATAATTCTCTTGGTGAACTATCGCTTCTTCCAATGGAGTGGAAACGGGATAACCGTTTAAGAACACCTGTCCGGTATTATATAGCATGTTTACTGTTAATTCATGAGGCATTGGTATCTCTTCTGCCCGTGCTATGAAACATCCGCCCAGGAGTAACAATAACTTTAACGATAAACGGCGTCTTAATTTCATACCGGTCTTTGTTTTACTCTTCCTAAATTCCTGTATTCCATCGGAGTGTGTCCAACCCGCTTTTTGAAAAACGAGAGAAAGTACTCGTAGGAGCTGAAATTTAACTCATAGGAAATTTCCTTGATAGAATGGTTTGTTTCGGCCAGAAGCTCTTTTGCCATGCGTAGTTTCAATTCCTGAAAATATTGAGCTGGGGCATATCCGGTATATTCTTTAAATACCTTTCTGAACAAGGAGTAACTAATCCCCAGATTGATGGCAATCTCTTTTATATCAATATTTTTGTTGATGTTCTCAATCATAATGATTTTGGCACGTTCTATTTTCTGTGCCGATTCTCTCGATTCGAAGTTGATGTTCTGTGCCAAGGATAAGATGGCTCCCAGTATATTGAAAACAATGCCGGCAAGATACTGCTGGGTGCCTCCCTTATCTTCCTTTGCAACCCGTATGGCTGTTGAGAACAGGTTGACCAGATCTTCGTTGACTCCCACGTCGAGAACCTGAGTGTCGGGAGAAATAAAGCCGTTGGCTACAATGGTGTCAATGATTTTTCCTTCAAAGCCGATATAATATTCGTTCCATCCGGTATCTTTCAGCGGACAGTAGGTGTGCCACTGATCAGGAAAAAGAAGCATGACTTGCCCCTTGGAAATACTTGTTTTTTTTGTGGAGGCCGAAGAAAAAGATCCCTTGCCCTTACTGATATAAACAATTTGATACTCTGATAGAATACGGCCCTTTTCAGGCCTGAAATAGTAACTTTTGGGATGATCTGTGGAGGGGTACAACGTGTTTGGAGGGATGGGCTGGAAACCCACCGTATTGACAGTTAACCCGAACTTTTTGTCCTTTTCGTTAACCAACAAGTATTTAAAGTCTATTCCAAAATCATTGTATCTCATGTTTCCTGTTTTAGGTTGGCATATCTTATTTCATTGAACGTGTAAATATAATACAAATAATATCAAATAAAGGCACAACGCGGTTCATATCATGTGCTTCGTGACGGCGGATGCCCATTAAAACAAATTGGGTATCACCAACGAAAAAATCAATACGGCCATACCCAGAGCCAGGTAGGTGACCGCCTTCTTGCCGGCTCCTTTCCACTCCCTGAGGATGACACCCCATACATTGCTGAAAACCACATTGAGTGACATGAGGATACTCCAGGAGAAGGC
>ENA-UOOE01001631-UOOE01001631.1-fermentation-metagenome-genome-assembly--contig:-NODE-1631-length-18421-cov-4.792225_pt1 | contig 18421 bp, 12 predicted proteins | sample MGYA00245776_ERZ724021 | MGnify/ENA primary metagenome ERZ724021 (study PRJEB28704, sample SAMN03018321) | fermentation metagenome | biome: anthropogenic terrestrial biome; feature: soil; material... | reverse complement strand
GACAAAGCTATATAGATTCAAAACCGGTTGAAACATTCCCGGACACAGCAGCAAAGGCAGAGGAATTGAAAGCAATTCTAATGGAATCTGTTGCTGAAACAGATGAAGAATTACTTGAAAAATATTTTGAAGGCGAAGAATTTACAGATGAAGAAATTCACACCGGATTAAAAAAGGCAGTATTGGCAGGTGAATTGGTTCCTGTTATTGTTGGGGCTGCATTAAAAGGATTGGGCTCAGATATGCTGATGAACACAGTTGTAGAATATTTACCGAACGCCTTGGATGCGAACTCACTAAAAGGAAGCCCGGCAGAACCATTATCCGCATTTGTATTCAAAACCATCGTTGACCCCTTTGTAGGTAAAATTTCATTATATAAAGTAATGTCAGGCAAAATGAAAAAAGACACAGATGTTTACAATGCAGACAGTTCTGAGTCAGAAAGAATAGGCAGCGTTTTTTCCTTAAGAGGAAAAGAGCAAATAGAAGTTTCCGAAGTAGAAGCAGGCGATATAGGAGCTACCTCTAAGCTGCAGCATTTTAAAACGGGTGATACTATTTCACTAAAATCGAATCCTGTAGTTTATGATAGAATTGATTTCCCGAAACCATGCTATTTTATGGCGATTACAGGAAAAACAAAAGACAGTGATGAAAAAATAGGCACAGGGTTGCAAAGACTTAACGAAGAAGATCCTACATTTTCAATAGAAAGAAATATTGAAACAAAAGAGCTTGTTGTAGGCGGACAAGGAAATATTCAATTAGATGTTATTGCAAGCAAGCTTAAGAATAACTATAAGGTAGATGTTGACCTTAACGCTCCAAAGGTTGCCTACAGAGAAACAATTAAAGGCAGATCAGATGTTCAGGGGAAACATAAAAAACAATCAGGCGGCGCCGGCCAATATGGAGATGTTCATATAAGATTTGAACCATCACAGGAAGAATTTGAATTTACGGAAGAAATCTTCGGAGGCTCAGTACCAAGAAACTATATCCCTGCAGTAGAAAAGGGACTTAGAGAATGTCTTGACAAGGGCGTATTAGCAGGATGTAAAGTTGTTAATATTAAAGCAACATTGTATGACGGCTCATACCATGATGTTGACTCAAACGAAATGGCATTTAAAATTGCAGCATCATTAGCCTTCAAAAAAGGTATGATGGAAGCAAAACCAATTCTGCTTGAGCCCATTGCAAAGGTTGAAATCAACATTCCCGATGAATACTTGGGAGATATAATGGGTGACATGAACAAGAGAAGAGGAAGAATCCTTGGTATGGAACAGCAATTGGACGGAAGTCAAATTGTAAAGGCAGAAGCCCCAATGGCTGAAATGTACACATATGCAATCGAGCTTAAGTCAATGACTCAAGCAAGAGGCACCTTCGAAGTTGAATTCTTAAGATACGACGAAATGCCATCTAACTTAGCCGAAAAGGTAATTGCTGATTACAAGGCAGAGAATGAAAATTAAACAACAAAGAATAGATTGAGGTTCTATTGAAATTATGACAGGACGAATTTATTGCTTAACACAATAAATACGTCCTTATTTAATTGAAAAAATAAAGCATTTTTATCAATTAAAACAAAAATTTAATAACTACCGATACATAATGTATGTTTGAAAAGTGATTTTTATGTCGATAAAATCTCGATTATCTATATTGAAATCTATATTAAATCGTGATAAAATTGAGATATAATTAATACGGGGTGATAATATGGACTATAGGGAGAGTTATACAACTGAACTAAAGGAAGTAATAAATACTGATTTAAAAAAAGAAGTTATAGCATTTGCAAATGCGGATGGCGGAGAAATTTATGTAGGTGTTACAAAGCATGGGAAAGTAATTGGTGTGGAAGATGTTGAGTTTGAAATGGAGCGTATAAGTAATATGATTCGTGATGGTATAAAGCCTGATTTAACTTCATTTACATCAATAAATGAAATTAAGCATGATGGTGTAACAATAATTAGAGTAACTGTTTATAGGGGCTCTAAAAGGCCATATCATCTTAGTGATAAAGGATTAAAACCAAGTGGAGTCTATGTTAGGCACGGCGTAACTTCTGTACCTGTCAGTGATGAAATGATTCGACAAATGATTAAAGATAGCGATGGAACGTCATTTGATAAAGTGCGTTCAATAAATCAAGAGCTAACATTTAGTTATGCAGAAAAATATTTCAGGGATAGTAGCGTCTCTTTTGGAGAAAACAATAAAAGAACATTAATGCTTATTAATGATGATGGCTATTATACTAACGCAGCGCTATTACTTTCAGATCAATGTGAACATACAATAAAGTGTGCTGTTTATAACGGTACCGGAAAAATTAACTTTCAGACAAGAAAGGAATTTGCCGGCTCCATACTTAGACAGGTAGATGAGGTTTATGAGTATATCAATCTTTTTAATAATAAAAATTCAACTATAGATAATTTAAAAAGAGTAGATCATCTTGACTATCCAGAGTATGCTATACGCGAAGCTCTACTTAACACAATAGTTCATAGAGATTATGATTATTCAGGAAGTATATTAATTAATATATTTGATGATAGAATTGAATTTGTGTCAATTGGTGGTTTAGTAAAAGGACTTACTCTTATTGATATAATGGGAGGAGTATCACAAACTAGAAATACGATAATTGCTAATATTTTTTATCGTTTAGAATTGATAGAAAGTTATGGGGCTGGAATACAGAGGATTATAGAAAGTTATCAAGGTAATAAAATACAACCGTTATTTTCTCCCGCACCGGCTTCTTTTTTAGTCGTATTACCAAACCAGAATTATATTGTTGAGAACAAAAGGGAAGAAATTTTGAGTAATGAGGACAAAGTTATGAATCTTTTAAAAAGAAAAGATTATATAAATAGACGTGATGTAGAAGAAATTCTTGGGTGTTCTGCTTTCCCCGCAACAAAGGTCTTGAATACACTTATTAAGCAGGACAAAATTTTAAGAATAGGTTCTGCTAGAGCCACAAGATACATCTTAAAGAATTAGGAGGTTAAATGTCCATAGCGAAAAAAATAGAAGAATTATTAAAAGATGAGTTGAGACCTGAAAATATTAAAACAGTGATTGACTTAACTGAGTATCTAAAGTTTAAAGAGGGACAAAGTATATGGTGCAAAATAAACGAATCAGAAAAAGAATATATTTCAGAAGATGAACGAAAACATCTTGATGAGTTAAAATCAAGCAGCGAGTTTATTTTTAGACATAATCTACATTTTATTTAAAAAGAATAAATGGGAATTGGCTAATCGATAATGTAAAAAATTAATAAAATTATTTTTAAATGGACAATGATGCGAAGTAATATTTAAATATTCAGAAATAATAATAAATACTTATATCTAGCTAACTATTCGTATGACCTAATATCAGCTCCAAATGTATATAAGATATCTTTATCCTTTATATATAACGTCGTATCAGTAGAGGATATGGGGGCAATATATGAAATTAAAAAAGGAAAATCGCATAAATAATTCAGTCGTATTAGTATCTGTTATGAGGCTTACAATAAAATTTTTATTGAAAAGTAACGACAAAAGCGTTACAATGTTATTAAAAGGAGATGATTAACATGGAAAAGACTACAACTTTAAATTTAAGAGTTAATCCTGATGTAAAAAGAAGAGCTGAGGAAGTCCTTTCACAGCTCGGCATACCTATGTCCACAGCGATAGATATTTATCTGAAGCAAATTTCAATGACAGGTGGAATACCTTTTGATGTAACGCTGCCGAAAGTACCGGTTTCTGTAAATACCGATTTGATGACAATAGACGAAATTCATGCGAAGTTAAAAGAAGGATACAACGATATCGAAAAAGGCAATGTACAGGATGTATCTGATGCCTTTCAGAGATTTAGGAAGACACACGAATGAAGCGGTATAAGGTTCAGATAACTGACAGGGCACTTTCCGATATGGAAGAGATTTATAATTATATTGCAGAGCAACTACAAGTGCCAGAAACGGCCATGGAACAGTATAACAGAATAGCTGATGCAATCGAAACTCTTGATGCGTTTCCAGAACGCATCAAATTAATGGAGACTGAAGAAGGACGCGTGCTAGAGCTCAGGCAAATGCCTGTGGATAAATTTTCTGTATTCTTCCATGTCAGAGAAGGGCGGGTAATCATTACAAACGTTTTATTTAGTTCAAGCGATATAGCCAAACGTTTACGTGATTCATAAAATCCATCTAGAGAAGAAAAAAATAGAGACAGCTAAAAACATGTTAAAAAATGGATTGGGCATAGAACTGATTAGAACGGTATCAATTACATCAGGTAACATACCCTTATAGGGATTGAGAACAAAGGGGAAGAAATTTTGAGTAATGAGGACAAAGTTATGAATCTTTTAAAAAGAAAAGATTATTATAGCCAAGAAGAGTTGTTGAAAGAGTTGGATATTGAAGATGATGAAATATAATATTTCATATGAAAAAAGATGCTTAAAGTATTTAAAACGGCTTGACAAAAACACTCAGTTAAGAATACTTAAAGCAATAAACAACTTACAAAAAATAATAACGTCTATTACTATTACACAATCTAAGTTGCAAAGCTCAAAAATATCGTCAGCAAAAATGTTGACGATATTTTTACACTTATGTGTAAGGTTATTTAGCAATTGAGTGTCTAATAAAGTAAAGGAGGATTATGAATGGGCAGAAAAATGCTGACTGAAGAGCGCTTTAATAATTTAATTGATAGGTATGGTACTGAAATTCTTTTACATTTTTTAAAAGATAATCATTGACAATTTGGTTTATTGAGTATAGACTTATAATGCAAGGTCTATTTTGAATAAACCAAGGAGGGTTATCATGAAGTATTATAAACTTGCAGAAGCAGAAGAAAAATTTGCAGAATTAATCTGGAATAACGAACCAATTGGTTCTGGTGCCCTTGTGAAATTAAGTGAAAAAGAAATGAATTGGAAAAAGTCTACAACATATACAGTGCTAAAAAAGTTATGTGAAAAAGGCATTTTTCAAAATGAAAATGCTGTGGTATCATCCGTAATCACAAAAGATGAATATTATGCCAATCAAAGTATACGTTTTGTTGAGGATACTTTTGGAGGATCATTGCCGAAATTTCTGACATCGTTTATCAGTGGGAAGAAATTAAGTAATCATCAAGCTGAAGAGTTGAAAAGATTGATTGATGAACATAGGGAGGCGTAGCAAATGGACGCACTATTTCTTACCGTATTAAATATGAGCCTTAGGGCAAGCTATGTAATTCTTTTTGTAATAGTGATTAGATTATTTCTGAAAAAGATACCAAAGACTTATTCATATGTTCTGTGGTTTGCAGTGCTGTTCAGACTGATATGTCCATTTTCCTTTGATAGTATATTCAGCTTAATTCCTGACAATGTAAATATTCCGCAGGATATTGCCTATTCACCAAAGCCGGAAATCAACAGCGGTATAACAGCAATCGATAGTGCAGTAAACAATGTACTGCCATCGCCCGTTAATCCGGCAGCAAGTGCTAACCCCATGCAAATATGGGTTGCAATTGGAGAAGCAGCCTGGCTTATCGGTATAGCGGTACTTATCATTTACAGTGTTTTTGCTACTGTAAAGCTATATCGCAATTCAAGGAATGCAAAACATTTAAAAGATAATATTTACATTATTAATGGATATAAAACACCATTTGTTTTTGGTATAGTTAATCCGAAAATCTATCTTCCCGACCATCTTTCGGAAAGTGAAAAGTCCTATGTATTATTACATGAACAAACACATATCAAACGATTGGACCACCTTGTAAAATTAGCTTTCTTTATAGTTACATGCATTCATTGGTTTAATCCCCTTGTATGGATTGCTTTTTACCTAATGGGGGAAGATATGGAGCTTTCTTGTGATGAAAAAGTAGTAAAGCAAATGGGAAGCAGTATAAAAAAGGAATATTCAACTTCACTTCTTTCCATGTCAACAGGAAGGAAAATTTTAGGAGGAAGTCGTATAGCTTTTGGAGAAAACAATACTGAAGGCAGGATTAAAAATATATTGAATTATAAAAAGCCCGGATTGTGGGTTTTAATTGCTGCTTCGATAATTATTTTTATATTTATTGTAGGGCTAATAACCAATCCTAAATCTAATGAGGCAACTACTACCGATAGAAGACCAATGATTATGGTAAATGGTGAGTTGTATTTGGATACAGGAATAGAGGTTTCTGTTGAAAAAATAGATGAAGGTGCAATTATCGATGAAATAAATTCTTCTGTTGACCAGTCAGAGAAACCAACTGAAGATGGTCAATCTAACTTTGGAAACATAGGTGCTTCGTATGCTTATTTTGAGGATGGTATTGTTGTGTTATTAAATAATGAGTGGTTCCTTTTTGAGAAGGAAAATATTCCTCAAGAATCTGTTAAAAAAAGATTTTATATAATGACTGCAAATGACGGTGCTCCGCATGGTTGTGAATATGGAACTACACGTGAAGTGGGGGAAATTGATACACTTGAAATGTTATCTATGTTGGAAGAGCTACAAGGCTTTATATTTGATGAAGATTATGTTTCTCAACAATATATTGAGTTTCATTTTTTAAATGAAGAGCCAAAGGAAGTTAATTTGCAGTATATAACAAAAGATGGGTTGCAAACCGAGTACCCTATTGACGATGAAACATATAGAATAAAAGTGCCTGCCAATGTTGGTGTTCATAGCTTTTTTGCTGATATTACATGGGATAATCAAGAAAAAGAAACTGTTTTTTTTGATATAACAATTAGAGTAAATGAACTTACAAACTATGAAAAAATAAGTGCATATTTAAAAGAAGAATCCATTAATGCTTTTTCTCCGTATTACGAAATATTAGATTTTATAATCTCTGATTATAAGGAAGAAGTTGTAAATGGAAATGTCGAAGCTGTTTTCCACTATAAATTAATAACTAAAAACTATATTTCTTATGCTTATTTAAAATAGGGGGTTGTTATCATGAAAAAGGTAATTTTGTTTTTATTAGGACTTACTCCTCTTGTGTTGGGTTTTCTAATGAACTCTTGGATGATGAAAAATCAAAATAGTGTTTTACCATTTAAATTAATAGGAATTATATTTCTCCTATTTTGGGTAATGGTAGGATTTATGACTTGTAAATTTGAAAGAACACCATTGAAATCAGCAATAATTGCTAACTTACCTGCTTTTTCAATGCTTTTATTTATACTGTTTCAGGAAATAATATTGGGACGATATTGGATAAGTATGTTTGGAATTGCTACACAATTTTATTACTTAGCGTTGGTTAATATTTCTTCTTCTATTGTTGGATTCCTTGGATTTGGAATATATTTTTCAGTAATAAGCTTAATTTCATTTTTATTTATGTTTGGTTCTTATTACTTAGGAAGTTATTTCAAAAATCGAAAAAACACATAGTAAACTGTATCTTTTGATTGAGTATTTTATAAAATACTCAACAGTAAAATATTCATAATTTGCTGACGGTTTCTCTGATAAAGAGATAAAAAATATTTTGGAAGGATAAAATTATGTCAATAATACCATTTGTTTGTTTGGGCATTGGGATAATGTTTGGATTAATTGTAAAAAAAGAAAAATTTTTTGTATATTCCGATAAAATATCCACATTTGCTTTAGTATTACTAATGTTGGTTATTGGTTTAGGAATCGGGCTTGATAAATCGATAGTAGACAATATTATAAGAATAGGTTTAAATTGTGCAGTTATTACAATAGCTGCCATTGTCTTTAGTGTGCTTTTAACATTTATCGTTGAGAAGACAGTACTTCCTTTGGATAAAATTGATTATGATTTAATAGAAGAAAATATACAATTAGATGTTAATGATAAAGATAGTGAATTATTTAAAGATGAAGAATATAAAAAGGGAAGTAATCTTGTATGGATAATGCCTGTCAGTATAATTATGGGACTTATAGCAGGTGTATTTCTAAGGCCTATAATAACCCCTTCGGTTACAGATTTCTTTTTTACTATAGCATTAATAGTTTTGTATATTTGTGTAGGTATTTCTCAGGGAGCAAACAAGGAAGTATTTATTTATTTACAACTTATCGGAATTAAAATTGTTTTGATACCCACTGCAATCATGTTTGGAAGTTTAATTGGAGGCATAGTTTCGGGGATTATACTAAGATTGCCGTTACATATTTCGACAACAGCAGCAGCTGGTATGAGCTTTTATAGCATAACTGGTGCCTACATGACACAACAGTACGGCATAGAAATAGGTACTTATGGTTTTATAGTAAATATAATGCGTGAATTCCTTACTGTTCTTACAATGCCGTTGTTAATTAAAATAAGTCCGGGGGCGCTGATTGCCGGAGGTGCAGCAGGGGATATGGATACAATGCTTGCACCGATAACAAAATTTGTAGGTATAAGATTAAGTTTGGTTACATTATTGACTGGAATGATTCTTACTTTTGTAGTTCCGATACTTTTACCTTTTGTTTCAATAATCTTTCAATAATAAGAATGATGAGACTTTTATGGATTAATATAGATAATGTGTAACAATAGAAAAGTATATGGATGAAAATCGAAAAGTAATGGGGGTAAATTAATGAAAAATAAAAGGAGTATAATTGCTATTTTTATAGTTATTTTATTGATTGCTTTTTTATGGATTGGCGGAATTATACCAAGTCAAATCGGGAAAATCTCAGCAATTAATTATGTACAAAAAAATTACCCCGACAGAAATTTAAAGTTTTTAAGGATGGATTTTTCATCAGCGCATGGTGATTATTTTGCTATGTTTGAAGATGAAAATGACAAAACTTATGCTTTTCAGATGCTGGGAAAATACTTGCCTATAAATGTTTGGAATGACCCATTTAAATCGACAATTAATGATTAGAGAAGTAGTGAACATAATTTATATAATATGTCGCAATTGTAAAATTATGTGACATAAAGATTTATATTTAAAGAAAAAAGATAAGGGAAAACATTGTGAGGTACCTGAAGAAGAAATAGTAGCTTATCAATTTGAAAAAACTCTAAAAACTTAAGAAAGATGAAGTGAGGAAGGTAGAGTCTAAATACAAACTATTCTCTGAATAGTTAGTAATTTACAGTTCAGAATCAGAATGTAAAAGACAATGGAGTTGTAGAAAAGAAAAAAGCAAGGCAAAAAATTAGTTTCTATAAAAAGAGGTCAATTATGAAAAATGAAATAGAAAAAAATTGGGATGAAATGTCCAAGGCATATGAAGACTTTACAGAAGATGAAGATTCATACAGTTATACTATTGAATGGCCATGTATTAAAAGGATGCTACCAAGCCTGCAACAGAAAAAGATTTTAGATTTAGGTTGTGGTACGGGACGTTTTGATTTCCTTTTTGAAAAAGAAAATCCGTTTTCTATAACAGGAATTGATATTTCGGAGAATATGTTAAATATTGCAAAAGAAAAGGCTGCTGATAGAGGTTCGAAAGTTGAGTTTATTAAAGGCGATATAAGTAATTTTAATACATATATTGATGGAAAATTCGATTTCATATTTTCGTCTTCAACATTCCACTATATTAGTGACCTTGAAGGACTGTTTAATAATATTTATAAAGCGCTAAATGAAAAAGGCATATGTATTGTTTCTATGATGCATCCCGTTTATACAGCACAATATCCTGTTGATAGAAACGGAGAATTTCCATCTGATGATGAATGGACTGTAAGGTATTTAGATAAGAGTAAAAGGGCATATATTCAGCCTTGGATAGAGTACAACGATAGCATTAAAGATTATTTAAGCACAAGTTATCATTATACGTTCGCTGATTATTTTAATGCAATCATCGGTGCCGGATTAAAGATTGAAAGAGTAGAGGAGCCATACCCGCCGGAGAAATGGAAACAAGGTAACTATGATCGTTATAATGCATTTATTGAAACTCCAAGTTATTTGATTATAAGATTCTCTAAATAATTTAGTGTAAAAAGATTAATTCACAATTGTAGGAGAAAAAATCTATAAGAAGAATGTTTGGCATCTTCCGCAAATCAAATGTAGATTAATTAGAAATTATCTTTTGGAATTCGAAAAATCCCGGTATGAAATACCGGGATTAGTTCTATATATTTCCTTCTAAAAATCTCTGTAATATTACAGCTGTTTCTGCCCTGGTGGCGTTACCCCGGGGAGCAAGAGTATCCTCACCTCTTCCTTGGATAAGTCCTTTTCCAACTGCCCACTGTAGTGCAGGCAATGCATAATCTGATATCATGCCGCTATCCTCATAGCCGGACAAATCTGCTCCAATATCTATAACACCGTTGTTTTTATATAGGTAGTATCTGTATAGAATGGCTGCAAATTGTTCTCGGGTTATACTTTCATTTGGACCAAATAATGATTGGTTGATACCTAAAACTATACCGTTTTGTTGCGCCCATGTTACAGCATCATAATAATAATCACCCTGTTCAACATCTGTGAAATTACCGCTTGCCGCGGCTGGAAGGTTTTCTAATCTATGAAGTATTGTAACAAGCATCCCCCTTGTGACTAATAATTCAGGTTCAAATGCATCGGTGCTTGTTCCAATCATAAGCTCATTTTCCAACACAAAATTAACCGCATCATAGAACCAATCTGTATCATTGACATCCTTAAAGGGATTTATATAATCCTTCGGCTTTTTAGCATCTTTTGGCTTATCAGAAGTATCTTTGCCATCATCCGGCTTATACGGTATATACGCTGCATCAAATGAAGCACCCCCACTATTAAAGTCAAATATCGTTGCGAAGGTTTCTTCGCCGCCTACAGTCAATGTATTTTTGCCGCCGAATTGTTTTGTCTCAATTATACTACCGCTTTCATTCTTCAAGCTTACTACAATATTTCCGCCTTTTAATTCATTCATGGAATTATTCGTAAACTGAACCTGTACTGACGCAGCCTGAGCGGAATTCATTCGGCTTACTAAAGTAACCCTCTCCATGTTTTTGCTTATAAGGCTTTTAATTGTAATATAGTCCCAGTCATTGGATAAATCAAAATCTTTAATTTCTTCACCATTTTCTTCTATCACTGCATTAATAAATATTCGGACCCCATTATCAGGTATCTCACCTTCCTCATTAAGTATGCCTTGCAATGCTTCCTCATTTAGCAATATATTCTTGCTGTACATACCGCTGTTAATCATATTAAAGGAATCAGCATCGGATATTATTGCGCTTGCAATCGGCATTGCTTCAGAGTCAGGGCTGTCGTATGCATAAAGTTTTATTATGTGTTTGCCTTCTGTCAGTTTGGAGTAAGTATTATTGTGAAGCATTATGCTGAGTATTCTCTCTCTTTGCGCTTCCTTAACAACATCAATGCTATATATGCCCACATCAGGAATATTTAGCTTAATTGTACCTGTAACTTTATCCGAAGATGAAGGATATTCTGCAGTAATAGAATATTCAGGGTCTACAATTGTCTCGGGAACCGTGTATAATATATTGATATCTTTGTACTGTCCGGGTATGATATAATCGCTGTCTGCAAACTTGTGAATTATTCCTCCAAATTCAATACTTACATTATCTATTGGTTCAATTCCTTTGTTATATAGTCGAAACATAAAGGGCATTTTATTGCCGGGAAGTATATCATTATGGGTATAATATATTTGTTCAAGTGATAGTTTATTTGAATACTCTGCCTGTCCATAAATTATATTGCTGAGTCTTTGGTCTGTATTATAATCAGTTGTTTGAAGCATAAAATTGATTTTTTCCGTATTATCAACATGCGAATCATAAAAGTCAATTGAAATCTTTTTATCAAGTTCTAAAAGCTTAATTTCAGGAGAAACTATAAAACTTTCATCCTTATATAAAAATCTTCTGCCCCATAATGAATGGCTGTAATTACCTTCGGAGTCAAATTCCGCTTGCGCCCAAACGATTGACAAATCCTCTAGTTTTTCTGAGCCCTTTGGAAATTTGAAACCGCTGTAATCCACTGTATCCGAGCTTTCAATTTCAGCTTCAAGATGAGAATAAATATTACCATTTTCGTCAATAGCTGCAATTCTAATTACACTTTTTCCTTTAATTTCATCTATGCCTATTTCAGTAACTGAATTCCACGCTATAACGAAGCGTTCTTCGCTATCGGGGAATTCTACAGATGTTATCTGAGGAGTTTCATCTCCTTCCTCACTGTTAGTTAATCTTATATTATTTAGTATGCTGCCATCCTTATCTATTATAGCGCAATATATTTCAGTGTTATCAGTATTGCCAATTGTTACCTCATATGTTACTGCTGAAGTTCCATTTGAAAGCATCTTTATATTATAGCTATTTATGTTGTCAATACTTCCGTCATACAGGCATTTTTCCTCGCTCCATTCACTGCCGTTATATATGCGGTACATTATATTATCTCTGTTTTCAATGCTCAAATGACTTTCAGTCTCGTCTTCACTGCCCGAATCTACTCCTGCATCGAAGCTTCGCCATGCTACTATGGCTTTATTTCCGTTTGTAGCAACTACGGGAGACATATCAGCCATTGAATTTTCAGTCAAACGTTTTGTAATGAATTTTGAACCATCGTATATACCAGCCATGATTTCCGTTCCTGACATCATATGTAGTATATCCTCATTTGTAGCTTTGCTGCCTGGGCTTAGTTCCATATCTGTTATAACCCGTGTCCAAGCAACTGCTGCATTATCAGCAGTACCATCAATCACTGCATCTAAATCCGCATAGTCGGAAGAATTAATTGGTGTTCCTTCAGGGAATACTCCATCTGATTTTAGCGAAAAACACGCGGAAGCTTCATTTAATTCAGTACTGTCCATATCTGATATATATACCATCATTTCACCATCAGTGCTAAGTACCGGATTTGAATAAGGATATGCATTTGTTTGAATAATATTAGTACCGCCTGCAAAAGCCCTTCTTGCCATGAACAAATTCCAGCTTCTTTCATGGGCTAAATATGACCTGTCTTCAAAGGTTGCTTTTCTGTTGTCTGTTTCATCATTAAGGTTAAAGCCGACACTCCTTAATCCCATTAGCTCATATTGTTTTCTTATGTTGTTGTAGTCATTAAATGTCCAAGATTTGCTTCCTTCTCCTATTTTATATGTACCTTCAACATTTATAAGTACAAGCTTTATTTCGTATTCAATTCCTGTTTCACCTGCTAATGTTATTTTTTGACCGTTAATGTTTTTGTTTTCGCTTTTTAGCCATAGATACTGTTGGTCAAGTGATACTTTTCCATAAACCCCTGCCTTTAAGCTCACAATTTTATAATCACGTCCTACACCTCCAAACCCCCTGATGTAAATGTAGGGCTGGAGCTCTGTAATATAAGTGGTACCTTTACCGATTCCGTCAGATGCCGATTTTAAATTCAACTGACCTGCTCCTCCTGCCAAGAACTCCGCTGTTACCGGAACAGGTCCTATCCATGTATTGTATATTTTTTGATAATGATATCCTCCGCCTATATGCACAAATGATTTTAACACAATAATTTTCCACTCTTCATCATCAATATCATAAAATATTTCACAGTCAAAATACGCTCCGCCGCCGTATACTTTGTTATTAGACCCATAACCGCCCATGTAAGCATCCATGTATCTTTCGCTGTCTTTTATGAAATCGCGGTCATATGTTTCATAGCTTGGTATATAGTCATATAGCATAGATGCCTTCTCGTCTCCGCTGTAAACCCCGGACTTCATATATCTGCTTAACTCTCCTACTCCCATCATTATAACCCCTTTAAATACAAGGGGGTTGTCTGTAGGAGTTATTTCAAGACGCAGCTTATCGGAGTCTACTGAAAATCCGCTTATATAATTTAGTGATGTCTTAATATAATCTGCTTTGCCGTCTGTATCAATCAAAGAGGACCCTTTAATTGAATCCCTGACGTCTTGTCCAAGTTTTTTAAGTCCCCCTGTTTCCAAAGAGCTTATTTCAATGATATCATTTATCCGGCTGACACGGTAATTTGTCGTAAGATTTATAAGCTCAAGCCCATCTGCACCCTTTACAGTAATCAGCATATTCAGATTCCTTACCTCGCCTAAGTCTAAAGTAGAAACATATTTTAGTATATCGAAGGTGTTTTTAATTAATATGGTATCAGAAAATTCATTTGACTCTACTTCTGTGTTTGATGAATCAATAAGCATATTATCCTTTTTATCTAAAAATTTAATATCATATCTGCTGGCGGGATTACCCTTAAAGGCAATATCCGTTTTTATATACGCTGACTTTGATAGGTCTTCAATAATGATACTTTCAGGAACATCCGATTCATTACCACCTAATATAAACTTTTGAGAAGCTATGCTTATGTCGTTTTCAATTCTTGAACTATTCCTGCTTTCTAAATATGCAGTTCCTGCGGGAGCAGGTGCATTATAGAAGGTTTTAAAATAGCGTATAGTTTGGTTTTCCACTTTTACAAATTTTGAATAATATGAATCATCGGGGACGCTCACCTCGAAAATATATTCTATTTTATCCTCCGATGTGATAGGCTCTTTATATTCATTATTAACAAATTCATCCTTGTTGAACGTCAATATATATCTAGAGCCGGTTTTTTCAACTGACTGTTCTTGCTGTCCATTATTTCCGTTAATTGTTGCACCCGGACAATATACTCCGTTTCTGTATACTCCGCCTTTTATTATTACACCACCTTCATAAGAAGAATATCTTCCTTCATCAATAAGCCTTACATCGAATGTCGTTTCATATTCAGCTGTTTTAAAAACAATATTGTTTTGTGGGTACAAACCGGAATAATTTGAAACTTGCTGCATTGAGCTAAGTTCGCTGCTGCTAAGAATAAATGTATCATATGCTGCATTGTTCTCAGGTCTAAATTCTATATTACCTTTTATACCTGACTTCTCAAATATTGCAATTCTTCCATCCTCATCAGTTTTTCTTATTTTGTAATTGTTGTCACCGTCCGTATAGGTAACCTCGCTCTTTTGAGCCGGGAAAACTTGGAATAGGAATAATTTTCCCTTTAAATTATCTACAGTTACTTCGATTTCTTTTTCCATTCCCGTCAAGTTGTGTTTGACTGTAATGTATGACTTACCTGCAGACAGCCCTTCAAGAAACAGCTGTGCATTAGGTGAAACTAAGACATTATCATCAATATAGCTTAATAATCCGCCATTCTTGTACTTAAGTGACAATATGTTTTCATCTTCAACTGACCAAGTTATTTTGTCATATAGCCTGCTCCAATTATAATCACTGTTATTAATACTTATATTATCCCTTAAGAAAATTTCTCTGTTGAGGGCTAATATGTCTTCGCTTGACATGTGACCAAGAATATCATCCATACTCATGGTATGGCTTTCTTTATTCTCGCCATTAACACTTATCTTAAGAGCATCAGAATTATATACATACATTGTATAAGAATCATATGAATAAGTTTCATCAAAATCATTTTTCGCCCTAAGAGATACTATATATATATCGTACAAATTATCGTCATCTACTTCGATGATTGGCACCGATATATCCTTGTTTCTGTCGGTTATACTATTTTTAGCAATCACAGTATCACCATTCTTTACAACAGTCAGCATAACTTCTGTATTATCGTTATAGTTATCAACATCAAATTTCACATTAAAATTCTCAGCTTCATCTATTATATAAAAACTGTCCGGCTTGCTCAATACTGCTTTTGCAGGTAAACTCTTCACCCGAATATATGCTGATATTGTAAACATCATATCAGTTTTTTCATCTCTTGCAGATATTTCAAGTATGTAACTATATTTTCCTCTTTCAGATATATTGTTTAAATACTGCCTATCAACTGTATAATTGAATTCCTGAGTTTCAGCGGTGAAAAATTTTGTATCATTAGCAATTAATTTGCCCTTTGTGATTTCATCAGCTTCATATTCCGCTTCAAATAAATCATAATGGAAAGTTGTAGCTGCTTCATTATTAGCTGAAATGTTGGTAGAGTAGTAAATTTTAGCATCGTTTCCTTCTATTATTTCAATATTTTTTGACCAGGAGCCGATGTTTAAAAACGCCTCACCAGTATCGATTACCTGTAAAGCATTACTGTATATAGTAAATTCTTTTTCTGCTTGTCCTGGATTTAGAGCTGTCAGAGAAAAAGTTACACTGCCGGGTATTCCTGTCAGTAAAATTGCACCTGATGTGGTGATTGAAGCAATAGTATTGTCGCTTGAAGCCCACACAAGGTCATCCGGCTCCTGCCATGTAGCATTGTTTTTAATGTTGTATCCCAATGAAATCGGCTCAATGCTGCCGGATGATATTTTATTTTCTGCAGGCCAATTTTCATATAATATTTCTAAATCAGATTCATTATCAATATATATAATTTGAGGCAGGGTATATTGCTTTGACAAAGAATATATTAATTCAAAATTGTTAATTTCATTTTCATCAAAATATATTTCAGCTATATAATTAGTATCTGATATTTCAGAACTTGACGGCGCTGTGAATTTTCCTTTAAGCTGAGTAATAGAATATTCATCTTCAGTATAAAGCTCTACATCATAAGAACTTCCGTTCTCTCCTATTAATACTGCCTTGATTGTTTTTATACGACCATCCTCTGCCTTGTGTTCTGAGAGATAATCTGAAAGCTCTACATTTTCTTTGAGGGATAGGATTATATCAACTTCGGCATTCATGCTCTTGCCTTGATTCACCACTATTTCCGTATCAGCACAATAAGACAGTAGTTCTTCAGTGGAGTAAGATTTAAGCTCAACGACTGTAATCTGATTGTTGTACGTCATGCTGTCATCCTGTTCTTTACCGGACAAGTCAACTGCACCTGTTACATCTTGTATATCAATCAAGTTGTCAAAATCAGGACATATCTCATACAAAAAGCTCACATCTTCGGAAATTGTTCCTTTTCTTTCAACAGGATACAAAACAGTACCATTTGCCTTTATACTTATATCATCTGTTAAAACAGCTTCGTTAAATGTAACGGTTATCGGTATATTCTCTCCTAAACAATATACACCTGTAGGTGCTTCGCTGCCTATAGGTTCCGGTTTTATTTTATCCTCAAAATTCATCTGATATTGAACATAATTACCATCTTCGTCATGAAACACAGTATATACCGTATCATTGTCTGTAATATCATAGTTTAAACTGATGTCTAAGGACTTAACCGCACCGTTTCCTTCATAGAAACGACCCATGCCAAGCACACTCAATGAAACATCATTGAATCCAAAATCGATTATTTCTTCTGCTGCTTCTATGGAAGTGTTCATATTAAAATCATAATTCGAGGAAGAAGCATAGTTTTTTACAATTTGTAAACTTACTTCCCCTGTTGCACCTAATTCATTCAAAAAATATCCAATGGGCAAATTTAGGTGAGAAAAGGTACCAATATCTATCATTTTTCTCACGTCTGCTGTTATGGCTGAAGCTGATGCAATATTAATTACTGCACCTGTGTTGACATATTTACCCTCAGTATCAAGAACGCTTTCTGCATTTTGGATTTGAGATATATCAGCCATAAAGACATTGGCAGCATTCTCGTATATCTGTTTAAGATTGAGAGCGTTTTCAATCCTTACAGGAACAGTCATAACTTCTCTATCACTTTCAAACAGAGCATTGTTTATATTATAGCAGCTGATATAAAACACTCTTTCTCCTGTCCAAATTTCTCCATGGTTCGAAGCTAAGGGACTATCCTTCTCATAGTTGTTCTTAATTTTAATCTCTATACTTATTTCGGTTTGTTCTGCTGGAAAGACAATGCTGCCATTTTCAACACCTTCATAATGTGTATACAAAAAAGCGCTACCGGGGTACACTTTATAATCAAAGGATACTTCTCTATCATTTGGGGAACTTAGCTTAAATGTAATTACTGTGGTTATCTCATTACTATCATTAATAATTAATGGCTCATTTATTTCATATGATACCTTTGTCCCAAAATCAAATCCGGAAGGCGAGATAACATTATCCTCGCTCATAATTGAATACAAACCTATACCTTTGCTGTTAAGCTGGTTGGTTAAGGAATTAAGTGCTGCCTCATGAGCGGATTGCTGTACATAGCCATCTGAAGATTCAAAGTTTGTGTAAGCAAGGCTGGGAAAGGAACTAAAAATAATACATAATAACAGAATAATACTAACGGTTTTTCTTGTTTGTTTAGCATGGTATTTCATATGAAACCCCTCTCTTTTTTTAAAAGAATAACTTTCCATTCCATAAACCTCCTCAAACAATGCTTTACAATGATAGTATATCAAAAATAGCAATAAATAACAACT
>ENA-UOOE01001630-UOOE01001630.1-fermentation-metagenome-genome-assembly--contig:-NODE-1630-length-18430-cov-24.289306_pt1 | contig 18430 bp, 16 predicted proteins | sample MGYA00245776_ERZ724021 | MGnify/ENA primary metagenome ERZ724021 (study PRJEB28704, sample SAMN03018321) | fermentation metagenome | biome: anthropogenic terrestrial biome; feature: soil... | reverse complement strand
CTTAACGACCCGAGGGCTATTATAGGTACCGTAAACCTTATGCTGGGGTATGATTTCAACGAAACGGATCAGGCTAAACTTGAAAAGACAAAGGCAAAGTTAATGGAACTGAAACCAAACGTGAAAGTCCTTGACAGCGATTCGCCTAAAAGCGAGCTTATAAGCGGGGAATGCGGCGCGGGGCTTATATATACCGGTGAAATAGCGCTTGCGCAGAAAGAGAACCCCGACATAGAAGCGGTTTTTCCTGAAGAAGGGGAATATTTCGGCATGGACTGCCTCTGTGTTACCAAGGGGAGCAATAATAAAGACAAGGCGGAAAAATTCCTCAACTTTATAATGAGGGATGACATAGGTAAGATGATCTCAAGTTCTTTCCCATACATTTCGCCTAACAGCGCCGCGGTAAAGCTTATGGGCAAGGACTATATAGACGACCCAGTAAGGAACGTACCTACTTCCGTCATATCAAAAGGCAAGTCGCCGCTTGACATAGGCAAAACGGTGGACACTTATAACGACATGTGGACTGACTTTACGAAGTAATAATTTTAACAGTTTCGGCTTTACTGCCGATATAATCAAAAAGGGGGTAATACAATGCAAAAGCTTGAGATAATCATAAGGCCCGATATGCTCGAAAAACTTAAGGAAATACTCAACAGGCACAATGCCGGAGGCATGACCGTAATGAGCGTGATGGGCTGCGGGAACCAGAAAGGCGACATAAACGAGTACAAGGGCATGAGGCTCAACATGAACCTTATCCCGAAAATAATGGCGATAGTAGTTGTAAAAGACGAGATAGTGGACGATATCCTTGTGGAGATACAAGAAAAGCTTTCGAGCGGCAAGGTCGGCGACGGCAAAGTCTTCGTCTGCGAAGTGCGGGAGGCAATGAGGATACGCACGGGGGAACGCGGTACGTCGGCCGTCTGATATAATTCCCGTCAGTTTAATATTTATTTTTATATTACCGGACAGGCAAAGGCGTCAGTTTGGACTGGCTCTTTGCCTGCCCGCGTTTTGTTTTAGGAAGTGATTTTATTGCCGACTGTAAAAAATATCGTCGAAGTAAGGCATGTAAACAAATATTTTGGTAAAAACCACGTTATAAAAGACCTGAACATGGAGATAAAAGAGGGTGAGTTCCTTTCCATACTCGGGCCTTCCGGATGCGGCAAGACTACGACACTCAGGATGATTGCGGGTTTTGAGCAGCAGTCCGACGGCGAGATAACGGTAGAAGGCGAAAGAGTGGAAGAAAAGGAGCCGTTTGACCGCAACGTCAATACGGTTTTCCAGAGCTACGCGCTTTTTCCACACATGGACGTTTACAACAATGTGGCGTTCGGGCTTAAAATGAAAAAACTGCCGAAAAGCGAAATAAAGAAAAAAGTGAGCGACATTTTGACGCTTGTACAGCTTGAAGGCTTTGAAAAACGCTACCCGTCGCAGCTCTCAGGCGGGCAGAAGCAAAGGGTAGCCATAGCCCGCGCCATAGTGAACAGGCCGCGCGTGCTGTTGCTCGACGAACCGCTCGGCGCGCTTGACCTTAAACTGCGCAAGCAGATGCAGCTTGAGTTAAAGCGCCTGCAGAAAAAACTCGGCATAACTTTTATTTATGTAACGCATGACCAGGAAGAAGCAATGACCATGAGCGACAGGATTGCCGTTATGAACGCGGGCGTTCTTGAGCAGCTCGGCCGTCCGGATGAAATTTACGCCGAACCGGAGTCAAAGTTCGTGGCGGACTTCATAGGCGAGTCCAACCTTTTCGACGCCGTCGTCTCGGGAGTCAACGGAGGCATTTACACTATGGAAGCCGAAACAGGCGCGCTTTTGGGAGCGGGGGGAGACTTCTGCATTAGGGAGCTTGTGTGTGCCTGCGTCAGGCCGGAAAAAACGAAGTTTTCACCGTCGCCTGTTGAGGGCTTCGGGCTTTGCGGCGTTGTAAGGGAAAACATAAACATAGGCACGCTCATAAAAAGCATAATTGTGCTGCAAAACGGCCATGAAATAAAGATTTCAACACTTTCGGGGGAGAAGTACCCCGAAAAAGGCAAAAATGTTTTTGTGTACTGGGACCCAAACGATGCGGTCATAATGAAAACCGTTTCCCAGGAAATACATTCCATGATAGAAAACGTTGATTTAGGCAGCTTTGTAAAAAAAGCGGGCAGCAGGGCAGGTTAGTGAGAGGTGGGATAATTTATGTCGATACAAAAAAAATATAACCTGAGAAATAAAATAATTCCCGTTGCGGTGACGGTTTCACCGGTAGCCGTTTGGCTCGTCCTCCTTATCGCCGTGCCTTTGCTGTATATTTTCATTATCAGTTTCTGTTCGACCGACGCCGAGCACAACATCGTCTTTTCATTTTCACTTGCAAATTACGCTAAGATGTTTGATCCGTCGCTTTTGACTATTTACGCTAATTCCCTTGCCATATCAGTGCTTACGACGGTTTTTTGCATACTCGTAGGCTACCCGTTCGCTTACATAATGGCCTTCAGCAGTCCGTTTAAAAAATCCATGATGATGGTTTTCCTTCTCCTACCTTTCTGGACCAACTCCATAATAAGACTTTACGGCTGGCGGACCATCATAGGCCGGAACGGGTACATAAACCTGGCACTGGAAAAACTCGGCGTCATTTCATCTCCGCTTACCATGCTTTACACACGCGGAGCGGTGGTGCTCGGCATGGTGTACACGCTGCTCCCTTTTATGATACTGCCCATACACACAGTCATAGACAAACTTGACAGGAGCTACCTTGAGGCGGCAAGCGACCTTGGAGCAAAGCCGGTAAAAAGTTTTCTGCACATAACGCTCCCTTTGACCATGCCGGGCATTTTTGCCGGTACGATAATGGTATTCATACCGTCGCTCGCGTACTTTTTTGTTTCGGATATATTGGGCGGCGGCAAAAACCAGCTTATAGGCAACGTTATAGAGCGCCAGTTTAAGGAAGCGTTTAACTGGCCGTTTGGGGCGGCGCTTTCAATACTTCTGATTTTAATTACGCTGCTGCTTGTCAAAGCGTACATGAAAACCGGCGGCAGCCTTGAAGAGCTTGGGGGAGTGTGAGATGAAGCTTAAAAGGAAAAGTAAGCAAAAGCTTAAAAAACGTGCGGGTACTGTTTACACCGCGCTGGTATTCATATTCCTGTATATGCCGATTATGATAATAATTCTGTTTTCGTTCAATACTTCGGAGCGCAACGTCGTTTTCGAAGGCTTCACTACAAAATGGTACGGGATAATGGTACAGAACTCCGCACTGCTTTACGCGTTCAAAAATACGCTCACGGTGGGCTTTTGGAGTACGCTTATCTCCGCGGCTATAGGCACGCTGGCGGCCGTTGGGATGTACCGCTACAGGTTCCACGGCAGAAACCTTATAGATATGCTGCTTTACATACCGGTTGTAATACCGGAAATAGTCCTCGGCATTTCACTGCTTTCAATGTTTTCGCTCTGCCACGTTTCACTCGGCCTTGCAAGCCTTGTGGCGGCTCACGTCACGTTCTGCATACCGTTCGTCGTTTTTACCGTGCGCGCGAGGCTTTCAGGTTATGACAACTCTATTGAAGAAGCGGCAATGGACCTTGGGGCCAACAGAAGGCAGGTCTTTTTCAGGATAACCGTACCGGTTATAGCTCCGGGCATCATTTCAGGCGCTGCGCTTGCGTTTACGCTTTCCGTAGACGATATAATCATAAGCTTTTTTACAACCGGCCCCAAAAGCACGACTTTTCCGCTTAAAGCAATGGAACTTGTAAGGACCGGCATAACGCCTGACGTTTATGCCCTTTCCACCATAGTTATCACAGTGACTTTTTCGGTAGTGCTTACAGTGCAGACGGTACTTTATAAAAAGAATAAAAAGCTTAACGAATCATAGGAGGGTAAAGATGAAAATATTTAAAAAAGCGGCGGCGGTAGCCGTTTCATCTGCGCTGTGCCTGCTTACGCTCGCCGCGTGCTCCGGAGCCGGCAAAAGTGCGCAGTCTGCATCCAGAACTCAAAAATCTTCCGGCGAACTGAACCTGTTTATTTGGACGGAATACATACCGCAGAGCGTAATTGACGACTTTACCAAACAGACAGGCATTGAGGTTAACGTTTCAACATACTCGACAAACGAGGATATGCTTGCGAAAGTCAAGGCGAGCAACAGCGGCATATACGACATAGTCGTCCCAAGCGACTACATGGTAAAAATGATGGCGGACCAAGGCCTGCTGCAGAAGCTAGACAAAAGCAAGCTTACAAACCTGTCAAACATAGATACGGCCTATATGGACAAAGATTTCGATAAAGGCAATAATTATTCGGTCCCGTACCTCGGCGGCGTTGCGGCGCTGTGCATCAACAAATCTGAGGTAAAGGAGAAGATAACATCTTTTAAGCAAGTGCTTGACCCCAAGTACAGCGACTCCGTCGTCGCGCTCGACGATTTCAGGGCGGTCATAGGCATGACGGCAAAGAGCCTCGGTTATTCTTTGAGTACGACGGACGACGGCCAGCTTGCCAAAGTAAAGGAGCAGCTCGCAAAACTGAAACCCAACATTAAAGCACTTGACAGCGACTCGCCTAAAACTTCAATGATAAACGGCGAAACAAGCATAGGCTTTATGTGGAACGGCGAGATAGCGCTCTGCATGCAGGAAAGCGATGACTTTGATGTGGTTTTCCCAAGCGAGGGATGTTACATTTTCCTTGACAATATGTGCGTGCTTAAAGGCGCCGAAAATTACGGCAGCGCCATGAAATTTATAAATTACATTTTGGAGGCAAAAACGGAAAAGGCGATATTGAGCGAATTTCCGTACTTAAGCCCAAACAAGGCCGCAATAGCGCTTATGCCTGAAAGTTACAGAAACAACAAGGCTTCCAACGTGCCTAAGGGCGTAGTTGAAAAAAGCGAATACGTCAAAGATATAGGCTCGGCGGTATCAAAGTACGACGATATGTGGACAGACTTTACAAAATGACGGGAGGAAGATACTTATGACGACAGGGCAAATGTATATCGGCGGCAAGTGGACCGGAAGCATTTCAGGCGAGACAAGGGAGATAATATGCCCGTCAGACGGCAGGATAATAGCAAAGGTGGCCGAGGGCTCCGCGGAAGATGTGCGCAGAGCCGTCAAAGAAGCGCGGAAAGCTTTCGACAGCGGATGCTGGAGCAAAGCGCCGGTTCTTGAAAGGCGTGATTTCCTTAATAAAACCGCCGATATGATAGACGGCTGTTCCGACATGCTAATGCGCCTCGAAACGCTGAACACCGGCAAACCTTTCCGTGACAGCGCCGGCGATATAGCGGATGCGGCGAACTGTTTCAGGTACTATGCGGGACTTATAAACAAACCTACGGGGCAGGTCTTTGAGGTGCCGGACCCTAATATGCAGACCATGGTTGTCCGTGAGCCTGTAGGCGTCTGCGGCCAGATAGTCCCGTGGAACTACCCGCTCTTGATGGCGGCGTGGAAGCTCGCTCCGGCTTTGGCCGCGGGCAACACGGTAGTCTTTAAGCCTGCGGAGATAACGCCGCTTACGGCGATAAAGCTTTTTGAAATGTTTGAAAAAGCCGGCCTGCCCGCGGGCGTTGCGAATTTGGTGCTCGGCAGCGGAGCTGAAGCCGGCCATGAGATAGCCGTAAACCACGGGATAGACAAGGTGGCTTTTACGGGCGGAACCAAAACAGGACGGAGCATAATGCAGGCGGCAACTGAAAATATCAAAAACATATCGCTTGAGCTGGGCGGAAAGTCGCCGTGCATAGTTTTTGACGACTACGATATGGAGTCGGCTGTGGAGTGGGCCATGTTTGCCATTTTCGCTAACCAGGGCGAAGTATGCTCCGCCGGTTCGCGCCTTATACTTCAGGACACGATATACGACAAATTTTTAAAGCGCCTTGCGGAACGTACAAAAAAGATAAAAGTCGCGCGCGGCGAAACGGATGGCTGTGAAATGGGGCCTGTTATAAGCGAAACGCAGATGGACAAGGTCCTGTCGTACATTGAAAAAGGCAAAAAAGAGGGGGCGCGCTTACTCTGCGGCGGCTGCCGCATGACTGACGGCGACTATGCGAAGGGCTTCTTTGTTGCACCGACTGTTTTTGCCGACTGCACGCCTGGCATGAGCATTGTCCGCGATGAGATTTTCGGTCCGGTACTCGCGGTGCAGAAGTTCCATACGGAGGAAGAGGCCGTCGCCCTTGCAAACGATACTCCGTACGGGCTTGCGGGCGGCGTTATAACTAAAGATATCTCACGCGCCATGCGCGTTGTAAAAGCCCTTCGCGCCGGCATAACGTGGGTAAACTGCTACAACCCGACCTTTAACGAAGCGCCGTGGGGAGGCTACAAGCAAAGCGGCATCGGCCGTGAGCTGGGTACTTTCGGCCTTGAAGAATACACTGAGGTTAAACAGATAAACATCAACCTGTCCGGCGGCGGGGTAGACTGGTTTGCGGATTGAACGCAGGCCGGCGCTCCATGCGGAGGAAGTCTTTTAATTAAGGTATCAAATAATTTACAATATTATAAGTCTGAGAAAGGATTTGTTAGAATGAGTTCGCAAAAAGCTCTCGAAATTGTTGATAAGGTCTTAGGTTATGTTGATAAGGATGCACTTACAGACACGGACAAAAAAGAAATAGTACAGGACAGCATAGACAATTACAACACGTACATAAACCCCGGATGGTTAAAGTACCGTAAATCCGTTTCCACGAACGCGGCGTTTGTAGAGTGGGAGGACCACGACTCGTACTTTACCGATGTGTACGGTGAAGAATTCATAGACTGCCTCGGCGGCTTCGGCATTTACACTTTCGGCCACAGGAACCCGGAAATTCTAAGGCACGTAGAGGCGCAGCTTAACAGGCAGGCGCTTCACAGCCAGGAACTGCTCGACCCACTGCGCGGGTACCTTGCGAAGGCCCTTTCCGAGATAACCCCGGGCGACTTAAGCTACTGCTTTTTCACGAACGGCGGGGCGGAGGCCGTGGAAATGGCACTCAAGCTCGCGCGTATAGCAAGCGGCGGCAGATGGTTTGTTTCGGCCGTGGGCGGTTTTCACGGGAAGTCCATGGGGGCTATTTCCGTAGGCGGCAAAGCAACTTACCGTGTGCCGTACCTGCCTATGGTACAGCAGGTGACGCACGTAACTTACGGCGATGCAGACGACCTGCGCCGCACCCTTTCAAAACTGCAGGCCGTAGGCGAAAGCGTCGCTGCCGTTATACTGGAACCTATCCAGGGCGAGGCAGGCGTTATAGTCCCTCCGGCGGGGTACCTTACGGAAGTGCGAAAAATATGCGACGAGTTCGGCGTTTTCCTTATACTTGACGAAATCCAGACCGGCATGGGCAGGACGGGTTCTTATTTTCGCTGCCTTTCTGAAAACGTCACGCCGGACATAATGACTTACGGCAAAGCTTTCGGCGGCGGCATCATGCCCATAACCGGCATAATCGCGCGGCCTAAGCTTTGGGTGGAGCCGCTTAAGGAGAACCCGTGGCTTTTGGGTTCGCCTACGTTCGGCGGCAACCCGCTTGCCTGCTCTGCGGCGCTCGGCGCCATTCAGTATATGGTTAAGCATGACGTACCGAAGCTGTGCAGGGAAAAAGGCGAATTCCTTATAGGCGGCCTTAAAAAGCTTGCGGCAGAGTACCCGACCGTCATACAGGAGGTACGCGGCGCCGGGCTTATGATAGGCGTCGAATTTTACAAGTCTGAGTACGGATACAGTGTGGCCAAAGGCCTTTTCGCGCGCCGCGTTATGACAGCCGGCACGCTCAACAACTCAAAAACTATACGTTTTGAGCCTGCCGCCGTAACAAGCTATGAGGACTTTAAAAAGGTTCTGCGGTTTATGGACGAAGCGCTCGCCGATACTAAAAAAGAGTTCGGCATTTGAAGCGGCCGGTACTGAAAATATATGAAACCTTTTTGCAGCCGGCGGCATGTCTGCCGGCGTAGATAAACATAAAATTAAAAAAGGAAGCTTTATTATGTTAAGAGATGCTTTACCGAAAATAATTACCCCATTGCCGGGGCCGAAGGCAAAAGCCGTAATCGGGCGCAGGGCGAAAGCCGTGCCGTCGGTGATACGCTGCGGCTACCCATGCGTTATAAAACGCGGCGAAGGGGCTATGGTTGAGGATGTGGACGGCAACGTTTTCCTCGACTGGGTAGGCGGCGTAGGCGTGCTGAACATAGGCTACTCGCAGCCTGAGGTAGTGGCGGCCGTAAAGGAACAGGCGGACAGGTACTTTCACGCAATGTTTAACATTGTCACGCACGAAGGTTACGTGAGCCTTGCCGAAAAGCTTAACGAAATAATGCCGGTAAAAGGCAAAGTAAGAAATACAATGTTTGCTAACTCAGGCGCGGAAGCCGATGAAAACGCGGTGAAAATCGCGAAATCGTACACTAAACGGCCAAACATAATCGTTTTTTCAGGCGCGTTCCACGGCAGGACGCTTCTTACTATGACGATGACGTCGAAAAAATCGTATTCGTACGGCCTCGGCCCTTACCCCGACGGCGTGTACCGTGCGGAGTACCCGAACCTTTACCGTGCCCCTAAAGGCTACACGCGTGAAGAAGCTGTAAACTATTACCTTGAAAAATTAAACCGTGTCTTTGAGGAGGCTTCGCCTGCTGAGTTTGTCGCGGCAATCGTAGCCGAGCCGGTTCAGGGCGAGGGTGGTTTTGTTCCCGCGCCGATAGAGTGGGTAAAAGCCGTGAGAAAGCTTTGCGACGAAAAAGGAATACTTTTGATAGCCGACGAAGTACAGACGGGTTTCGGCAGGTCGGGAAAAATGTTCGTCTCAAACTATTGGGAGGAAGCCGGCTGCGCGCCGGACATAATCGCCGCGGCTAAATCCATCGCGGGCGGCGTTCCGCTCAGCGCAGTAACGGCAAGAAAAGAAATTTTTGACGGCGTCACCCCCGGCGTCATAGGCGGGACGTTCGGCGGCAACGCGCTTGCATGCGCCGCGGCGCTCAAAGTGCTTGAGATAATGAAAAGGGATAACCTCTGCGGCCGCTCGCTTGAGATAGCCGGCAAGTGCCGTTCTGTTTTCCTTTCATGGAAAGATAAGTATGAAGAGGTAGGGGACGTGCGCGGCGTAGGCTGCATGATGGGCATAGAGTTTGTTAAGGATAAGGGGACGAAGGAACCTTACCCTGAGCTTGTTAAAAATATAATAAACGAAGCGGCGCTGCACGGCCTCCTTATTGAGAATGCCGGTACGTACGACAATGTTATACGTTTTCTCTGCCCTCTTGTCGTTACCGATGCCCAGCTTGACAGCGGGCTTAACATACTTGAAAACGCCATAAAGTCATCTGCCGCGAAGCTGAAAAAATAACCCGTTCCAAAGCCATGCGCCCGCTTGCGGAATCTGCCGGAAGCGGGCGCGGTTAATTTTTATACTCCGGCACCTTAAATAAATTAATAAGGCGGCGGCTCTGAGGGTGGTACAGGCCGCGGGGCGTGGGACGGCGGCGTTCGGGCCTTAGTGGTATATACATGCTGGATAAATAAAGAATACTTTGTTTTAACTTTTTAAGTTAAAGGCCTGACGGCTAAAATAAAAATTATTAATCGAAAGGGCAAAAAAGTATTTACCTGCTGCTTTTGTTATGGTAGAGTATTGGCGGTTGATGAAACACAGGATACGTTGACGGGTACTGAAGTTTGCGGCAACTGTAAAATAAGCGAAAGCGGGGCGCAATAAATGGGTGAAAGAATTGAATATGACTCGGTTGGGAGCATTGGGGTTCCTGAAGACGCGTATTACGGCATACAGTCGCTGCGTGCGTTCAGGAACTTTCATATTACCGGAAGGACTTTAAGCAGTGAATTTATCGTTTCGCTCGCCCAGATTAAAAAGGCGGCGGCGGTAACAAATTATGAGTGCGGCAATATTGATTATGTATTGTCAAAGGCCATAGTAAAAGCCTGTGATGAAATAATAAACGGACGCTTCCACGGGCAGTTTATAGTGGACCCCATACAGGGCGGCGCGGGCACGTCGGCAAACATGAACGCAAACGAGGTCATAGCAAACCGCGCGTGCGAACTGCTCGGTGGCGCAAAAGGCTCTTATGTGCCTGTACACCCTAACGACCACGTAAATATGTCGCAGTCTACAAATGACGTTTTTCCCACGGCAGGCAAGCTCACGGCGCTGAAGCTTATACCGGAACTCGTCTTTAAGCTTAAGAGGCTTGCAAATGCTCTCGACGGGAAGTCGCGCGAGTTTGCCGCGGTAGTGAAAATGGGCCGCACGCAGCTGCAGGACGCAGTGCCCATAAGCCTTGGACAGGAGTTTGCCGCTTTTTCATGCGCTGTGAAACGAGACGCAAAAAGGCTCGTAAAAGTTACGGATGAACTAAGGACGGTCAATATGGGCGGAACAGCCGTCGGGACTTCGGTTAACGCTTCACCGGAGTACGTCGCCGGTATAGCGGAGAACCTCAGCGGGGTAGCGGGAACGGAGGTAGTACAGGCGGAAAACCTTATTGACTGCACGCAGAACCTCGACTGCTTTGCCTTTGTATCGGGAGCGCTGAAAACATGCGCCGTAAACCTTTCGAAAATATCAAACGACCTCAGGCTCCTTTCGAGCGGCCCAAGGACAGGGATAATGGAAATTGCCCTGCCGGCTGTGCAGAACGGCTCGTCCATAATGCCCGGCAAGGTCAACCCCGTTATACCCGAAGTGGTCACGCAGGCCGCGTTCAACGTCATAGGCAACGACTGTACGGTTGCTTTGGCGGCGGAAGCAGGGCAGATGGAGCTTAATGCGTTTGAACCGGTCCTTTTTTACAAAGTGTTCGAGTCCATAAAAACCCTTACAGGCGCTGTCAGCACCCTTACAGACAACTGTGTCTGCGGCATAACGGCAAACAGGGAGAACTGCGAGGCACACCTGCGCGAAAGCGTGGGGACTGTTACGGCGCTCTGCCCGTATATCGGATATGAAAAGTCGGCGGAACTTGCTAAGCAATCGCTCAAAACCGGCGTGCCGGTTGGAACCCTTGCCCTTAACTGCGGTATCCTGACGAAAAGGGAGCTTGAAGAAGTGCTCGACCCGGTTGCTATGACCGGCTGCCGTAAGCTTGACACGCTGAGTAAAGTTTCTGTCTGTGAAAGGAGCGGCATATGAATTATTTGGGAAATGAACTCGTGTATATAGAGGACGAACGCGTGAACAGGTCGCCCGACAGGGTAGACAGGTACACTCGCACCGTTAAAAAGTGCGGTAAAAAAGTCTGCAGGCCCGACAGGTTTGTAAGCGGTAGGCGAAACTTTACGTAAAAAATTTACACCAAGGCAAGTTTGCGGCGAAAGTGTGCCGCACGTAAAAAAACGTATCCTTCCTGCATGAAAGGGTACGTTTCCCATCTTAAAAACTTTTTAAAATAAAAAAATTCGGAAAACTCTTGACAAATGGAAAAGACGATAATATAATACTGGTAACTTAATAAGTTAAATCCTTTGAACAAAAGTAAGTAACGGTTATGTCGGTGTTAAAGAGAGCGCGGCGTTTGATGTGAGCCGGGCACATACGGTAGCTGTGAATGGATTTGTGAGGAGCAAGAGGAAAGCGCCTGAAAGCGCAAGTACCCGCAGCCGTGCGCCGCGCGTTAAGCGGAGAGGGTATTCAGGCGATTAACTATGCCGCGTACTTGTTTTCCATATGGTTTAGTGTATTTGCCGCGTACCCGTAAAAGGGAAGCGGTTTTTTTATGCTTCCGAATAAAGGGTGGCACCACGAGTCCATCGTCCCTGTTTTGGGGACGGTGGGCTTTTTTGATGCCCGCATTACCATGTTATTTTGTATAAGGAGGCTGTGCTATATGATGTATCCGGAATTGACGGAAGTAGAAAAACTTTTGGAGGATTACAGCCGGGTTCCCGTGTTTTACTCGTTCCTTGCGGACTTCCAGACGCCTGTGGGCGTGTTCGAGGCACTTTCATGCAACCAGGACGAATGTTTCCTTTTTGAAAGCGCTGAAAATTCGCGCAGGTGGGGCAGGTACTCGTTTATAGGCATAAACCCGAGGATGAAATTAACTGTAGGCGGCGGCAAAACGTCTTTTGCAAAAGACGGCGTGATACTTTCCGAAAGCGAAGGAAACATCGCCGGCTGTATCATGGAACTTGTAAATGGACGCCGCTCGCCGTGCTTTAAGGGTTTGCCGCGCTTTACCGGAGGCCTCGTGGGGTATTTCGGTTATGACATGCTTAGGTACGGGGAAGATGTTTTAGGCAGGCCGCCGGCCGACGACCTGCAGATGCCAGACTGCGTTTTGAGCCTGTATGAAGAAGTAGTCGCTTTTGACCATCTTAGCGGAAAAATATTTATTATACAAAATATTAATAATGAGTCCGACATAAAAGCACAGTACGAAACATGTGAAAAACATGCGAAGGACATATCGTCGGCTGTTTTAAACAGCACTGTACGCCGTAAGTGCGGGAAAAACGCGAAAAAGCCGGTAATCACTTCAGACATAACGGAAAAACAGTTCGAAAAAATGGTCGAAACAGCAAAAATGCACATTTTTGACGGTGATATTTTTCAGGCTGTGCTGTCGCGCCGGTTCGAGGTGGAAAACCCGCCTGACCCGTTTGACGTTTACCGCGTCCTGCGCGCGGCAAACCCGTCGCCTTACCTGTACTTTTTCAAGTCGCCGGGTTACAGCATAGCCGGAGCCTCACCGGAAATGCTTATCCGTGTTGAAGACGGCAATGTAACGAACAGGCCGATTGCCGGAACTTCACGGCGCGGTAAAGACGAAGCGGAGGATGCAAAGCTTGAAAATGAGCTTTTGCATGACGAAAAAGAGCGCGCCGAACACACCATGCTCGTAGACCTCGGCAGAAATGACGTAGGAAGGGTATGCGAATTCGGCACAGTAAAGGTTGACGGCTTTATGCATGTGGAGCGTTTTTCAAAGGTCATGCATCTTGTCAGTGAAGTAAACGGCAGGCTGAAAAAAGGAAAAACCGGTGTGGACGCGCTTTTTTCCGCGCTTCCGGCCGGGACACTTTCCGGAGCGCCGAAAATACGCGCCATGCAGATAATCGACAGCCTCGAAAAGCACAAGCGCGGAGTTTACGGCGGCGCCATAGGGTACGTAGGCTTTGACGGGAGCGTCGACACGTGTATTGCCATACGTACGGCGGTTTACAGGGGGGATAAAGCTTATGTACAGGCGGGAGCCGGCATAGTCGCGGACAGCGTGCCGGAAAAAGAGTACGCGGAAACTGCCAACAAAGCCGCGGCTGTACTCGATGCGATAAAGGAGGCGGCGGATTTATGATTTTGATTATAGACAATTACGACAGCTTTACTTATAACCTCTGCCAGCGGATAGGCCGCATTTACCCGGATGTGCGCATAGTGAGAAACGACAAAATAACCGCAGACGGCATAGAGAGTATGAAACCGGACGCTGTCGTTATATCACCGGGACCCGGCCGGCCCGACAAAGCGGGCGTGTCGGTAGAAGCAGTCAGAAGGCTCGACGGAAAAATACCTATACTCGGCGTATGCCTGGGGCATCAGGCCATAGGCGAAGCCTTCGGGGGCAGGACGGTCCGCGCGCCAAAACTGATGCACGGCAAGGCAGGCACCGTAACGCTTAAAAACTCATGCCCGCTTTTCAGCGGCCTGCCTGAAAAAATACAGGCGGCAAGGTACCATTCGCTTGTAGCAGAGAGAAGCTCCCTGCCTTGCTGCTTTGAAGTCACGGCGGAAGATGAGGACGGGCAGATAATGGGCATAAGGCATAAAGGCACCGATACTTACGGCCTGCAGTTCCACCCGGAGTCCGTCTTAACGGGCGAAGGGGATAAGATACTTTATAATTTTTTAAAAGGGGTGTGTAAATTGAAAACACAAACAGTTACATCTGCGCCTATGCCGGCAGAAAAAAGGGTAGGGCTTAAGCCCTATATAGCAAAGGTGGTGGACGGGGCGGACCTTACTGAAAGCGAAGCAAAGGATGCCATGGGATTTATTATGGGAGACAAGGCGACAGACTCGCAGATAGCGTCGTTTATAACGGCTATGCGCATGAAAGGCGAAACAACGCAGGAGATTACCGGCTTTGCGAAAGTCATGCGTGAAAAGGCGGTTCCGGTACCGATGTCTCCGGCAGCGGTTGACATAGTCGGCACCGGCGGAGACCTCGCGAAAAGCTTCAACATTTCGACTACCGCGGCGTTCGTGGCGGCAGGGGCAGGGCTTAAAGTCGCTAAACACGGCAACCGCAGCGTTTCGAGCAAAAGCGGCGCGGCAGATGTTTTGGAGGCACTCGGCGTTAATATAAACCTTACGCCGGAACAGGCGGCCGAGTGCATGGAAAAGTGCGGCCTCACGTTCCTCTTTGCGCAGCGTTACCACGGCTCCATGCGCTTTGCCGCGGCGCCGCGGAAAGAAACGGGCATAAGGACTGTTTTTAACATTTTAGGCCCGCTTGCAAACCCGGCGCATGCCCAGGCTATGCTGCTCGGTGTTTATGACGAAAAACTGCTTGCGCCGCTTGCAAAAGTACTTATAAACCTCGGTATAAAAAAGGCGCTTATAGTTTACGGCCAGGACTGCCTTGACGAGATAAGCGTTTCCGCTAAGACCTCAGTTATGGAAATAAATGAAGGCAAAACTATCAAGTATGAGATAAATCCTGAGGATTACGGGATAAAATTCTCTGAAAAGTCCGACATAGTCGGCGGCACGGCCGAAGAAAACGCCAAAATAACACTTTCTGTTTTAAACGGCGAAAAAGGTCCGAAACGCGACATAGTCCTTATTAACGCTGCCGGGGCTTTGTACGCCGGAGGAATGGCCTCGTCAATACAAAAAGGGCTTGACCTTGCCGCGTACTCTATTGACAGCGGGAACGCCGTGAAAAAATTAGACGGGTTTAAAAAGATAACGAACGGCTTTGGCGGCTGATATGATTCTTGACGATATTGTAGCAATGCGGAAAGTACAGCTTGAACGTGAAATGAGCGGCACGCCGCTTGAGAAAGTAATGGCTTACGCCGCAGATGCGCCTAAAACTGGAAGTTTTAAATCCGCAATTTTATGCGGCGGCCTTTCGGTAATCGCGGAGGTTAAAAAGGCGTCGCCTTCCAAGGGGCTTATCTGTCCGGACTTTAAGCCGGTGGAAACCGCAGAAGCGTATGAGCGCGCTGGCGCAGACGCGGTTTCGGTACTTACAGAGGAATTTTATTTTAAAGGCTCGCCTGAGTACCTTAAGCGCATAGGGCGCGCTGTGTCGGTTCCGGTTTTGTGTAAGGATTTCGTAGTAAGCCCGTACCAGATTTACGCGGCTAAAGCACTGGGAGCGGCTGCCGTTCTGCTCATTGCCGCCGTCCTCGGAAGGGAAAAGCTCAGGGAGTACGCCGGTACAGCGCGCTCCATAGGCCTTGAGTGCCTTATGGAAGCACATAACGAAAAAGAACTTGAAGAAGTCCTTGAGGCGGGCGGAGAAATAATAGGCATAAATAACCGTGACCTAAAAACATTTAACGTTGATTTATCGGTAACAAAACGCCTTGCTGTGCATATCCCGCCGGGTAAAGCCATTATTTCCGAAAGCGGCATAAAAACGCCCGCCGACGCTGCCGCGGCGAGGTCTTACGGGGCGGATGCCGTCCTTGTGGGCGAAACGCTTATGAGAAGCAGGAACGTAACTGAAACAATGAAACATCTGAGGGAAAACTTATGAAAATAAAACTCTGCGGCATAAGGCGGCGTGAGGACATAGCTTTTTTAAATATATATAAACCCGACTACGCCGGTTTTGTATTTGCCGGTACTAAGCGCCGCGTGACGCCGGAACAGGCAGCGGTACTCTCCGGGGGCCTTTCTCCGGAAATTAAGAGGGTAGGCGTTTTTGTCAACGAAACTGCCGCGGGCGTAGAGTCCGCCGTAAAAACGGCGGGGCTTTCTGCCGTACAGCTTCACGGCGATGAAAATCCGGAGTATATTTCAGGGCTTAAAAAGCTTTTGCCAAGTACCGAAGTATGGAAGGCCGTAAGGGTAAACGGAAGGAAAAGCATAGAGTCTGCGCTTAAGACGGATGCCGATATGCTGCTTTTTGACAGTTACTCTGAGGGCGGGTACGGCGGCACCGGAAAAACTGCAGATATAAAACTTATAAAAAGCATGAAAATAAGCCGCCCATTTTTTATTGCGGGCGGCATCAGCGCTGAAAATATATCCGGCATTGTAAACACGCTTTCGCCTTACGGCGTTGATGTTTCAAGCGGCATAGAAACAAACGGCGTAAAAGACGGACAGAAAATAAAACGGATAATGGGGATTATAAGTAAAATAAATTTGGAAGGGCAGGCAATATAGATATGTCAAAACCGGGAAGGTACGGCGAATTCGGCGGGCAGTATGTGCCTGAAACGCTGATGAATGCCTTGCATGAGCTTGAAGCGGCATATGAAAAGTACAGCCGTGACAAAGACTTTTTAGACGAACTCGGGTTTTATTACCGTGAATACGCAAACAGGCCGTCGCTTCTTTATTACGCTGAAAAAATGACAAAAGACCTTGGCGGCTGCAAAGTATACTTAAAGCGCGAGGACCTTAACCATACGGGAGCGCATAAGATAAACAACGTCCTCGGGCAGATACTGCTCGCGAAACGCATGGGAAAAACGAGGGTAACGGCGGAAACCGGAGCCGGCCAGCACGGTGTGGCGACGGCTACCGCGGCGGCCCTGTTCGGGATGCAATGCGAGGTCTTTATGGGCGCCGAAGATATGGAACGCCAGTCGCTTAACGTTTACCGCATGGAACTCTTAGGTGCTAAGGTTACAGGTGTGGACTCCGGAACCGGCACGCTTAAGGATGCCATCAATGAGGCAATGCGCGACTGGACGTCAAACGTTGAAAGTACGTATTACCTTATAGGCTCCGTCATGGGGCCTCACCCGTACCCGCAGATGGTACGGGATTTTCAGAAAGTCATAGGTATAGAAGCAAAAAAACAGTATGTTGAAAAAGAGGGCAGACTCCCTGACTGCCTTGTGGCCTGCGTAGGCGGAGGGTCAAACGCCATGGGGCTTTTCTACAACTTCATACCTGACAAAAGCGTTCGCCTTGTCGGGGCGGAGGCCGCGGGGAAAGGCGCCTGCACGCCTATGAACGCTGCTACAATGGCGAACGGTACGAAGGGTATTTTTCACGGCATGAAGTCGCTTTTCATACAAAACGACGAGGGGCAGATAGCGCCTGTTTATTCCATTTCGGCAGGGCTTGACTACCCGGGCATAGGGCCTGAGCACGCCGAACTTAAGCAGACGGGGCGCGCCGAGTATGTTTCCGTTACTGATGAAGAAGCCGTGCGGGCTTTTGAGTACCTTTCAAAAACAGAGGGCATAATACCCGCGCTTGAGTCCGCGCACGCCGTCGCGGCGGCTATGAAAATAGCGCCCGGCATGCGTAAAGACCAGGGCATGATAATAAACCTTTCGGGGCGCGGTGACAAAGACGTATATTCGGTTGCAAGGTACAGGGGGGTTAAACTTGATGAACAGAATTGACCGTAAATTCGCGGAACTTAAAGGTAAAAACGAAAAGGCGCTCATACCTTTTGTCACTGCGGGCGACCCGGACATGGAAACGACTGAGAAGCTCGTGCTTTCCATGTTTGGCGCCGGTGCGGATTTAGTAGAGCTGGGCGTGCCGTTTTCAGACCCTGTGGCCGAAGGGCCGGTAATACAAAAAGCGAGCAAACGTTCCATAGACGGCGGCACGACGCTTGTGAAAATTTTTGCCCTTGTGGAACGCCTGCGCCAAAAGACCGACGGGCCGCTGCTTCTGATGATGTATATAAACTCAATCTACCGTTTCGGCACGGAACGCTTTTTCAAACTGTGCGCGGAGAAAGGCGTAGACGGCGTGATAGTCCCTGACCTGCCGTATGAGGAACGCGCAGAGATACAGCGTGACGCGGAGCAAAACGGCGTGTACCCCATAAGGCTTGTGGCGCCTACGTCGCATGAGCGCACGGCAATGATTGCGCGGGACGCCGAAGGTTTCCTCTACTGCGTGTCTTCAACAGGCGTTACGGGCATGAGGGGCAGTTTCTCAACGGACTTTGATGAATTTTTCGGTACTGTAAAGAAATACGCTAAAATACCGTGCGCCGTGGGGTTCGGCATTTCAACTCCGGAACAGGCAAGGCAGATGGGCGCATACTGCGACGGCGTTATCATAGGCAGCGCCATAGTAAAAATTGTAGAAATGGAGGGGAGGGCTTGCGTACGGCATGTTGAGGAATTCGTGGGTTCCGTAAAAAAGGCAATAAAAAAGTAAAAATATAAAAGTAAAGCCGCCGCATGTTTTTTACATACGGCGGCC
>ENA-UOOE01001628-UOOE01001628.1-fermentation-metagenome-genome-assembly--contig:-NODE-1628-length-18456-cov-6.727569_pt1 | contig 18456 bp, 13 predicted proteins | sample MGYA00245776_ERZ724021 | MGnify/ENA primary metagenome ERZ724021 (study PRJEB28704, sample SAMN03018321) | fermentation metagenome | biome: anthropogenic terrestrial biome; feature: soil; material... | reverse complement strand
TTTACCCTGATGCAAAAGCTGGAATCCTGCCACGTCCAAATCCCGGAGGATGTTTCCATCACCAGCTTTGACAACACCGGCATCTGCGAGCTGACCACTCCGAAACTGTCCAGTGTAAACATCGACAAAAAGCAAATTGCCCTCCACAGCTTCAATCAGATGATAAACCGACTGGACAATCCCGGCCTGGCCCCTCACAGAATCTATCTCAGCGGCACCCTCGTGGAGAGGGATTCCATCCTCCCATATCCTTCAAAAGGATAGTCTATCACAATGCGCCCTTCCGCAGTATCCCCCAGTCCACTGTACAGATCGGCTTTCCCATCTTCCCGCATGACGATACCACTTGTAAAACAGCAGTCCTTCAGCCGGGGCACCTTTGCCGAAAAGGCGGGATAGGAGGCAGAGGTGGCAAGAATACGTTCCTCTAGCACCTTATGATGAACCGGGTCAAAAACAAATGCCGTATTGATATAGCTCTGGCTGAACTCTTCCCCATTTGGATCGGACTGATAACTCTTGTGCCCGATCACGCCAATATATCCACTGTCCAGCAAATAGGCCTGATTGCATCCGCCCCACTCGCCTTCCGAAAACAGGCCGGGAATATATACGGCACCGGAGATTGCCTCATCCGTGAGCTCATCCAGATGATCAATGGTGGTAAATCCTATCTGTGATTCGCTTCCATAACGCTGCAGTATTTCATCGTTCCGGGGTCTGGAAAATACTCCGATCCGATGGTCTGCCAGCTCAACCAGCCGAATATCCTTCATGTTGTCCGGACCGGTGGAAAAATAGTGCATATCGTTTATGTCCGTACCCCTGTAAAACAAAGCATGAAATCCATCCATTTGCCCACCCCGGTATACGGCGAATGTTCCATTCAGCACCAGCTGTCCGTGAATAACTGCAACATTGGGGTCTTCAATCTGATAGATCATGCTGTCCACCCGTCTCCACTCGTCCGGCCGGACACACTGAAACAGCATTGTCACGGACCTGGCCCATTCCCCTCTCTTTTCCACCCGACCATACATGTATTGGTCCCCCTGGTATTCAAACGGAATGGAGCAATTATATACATCATATCCTTCCACCCCATGAAAGATCAGTATCCTGCCGTCCTTCCTGCTGTTTGTCCTTTCAAACTCTTCTCTCCACTGCTTCAGGCTCATCCATTTGCTCCTCCAAATCCTTGATTCCTGTTCTGTCCCATTTCAGAGACTCTGCGCGAATTTACCCACACGCCATTTTCTCTTCGGAATCCTGTTTATTAACAATATTACTTTTTATTACGTTATTTATTATACTTTATATATTGTCAATTGGCAAGCAAAAGCAGCAATCTGTTTCCTTCCTGTTATTTTACCGCTTCTACCTTGTATTTGGATGGAGACATGCCGCAATTCGCTTTGAAAACCCGGTTAAAATGAGATACGCTTCCAAATCCGATCTCCGCTGCAATGTCCCCGACTTTCTTTTCCGTAGTCATCAAAAGATGCCTGGCCAACTCGATGCGCTTGCCTGTCACGTAATCCTTGAAGCCAATGCCCGTGATTTCCTTAAACAGGCGGCTCAAAGTATAAATGGAAATATGATAATGATCCGCGATCTGCAGCAGGCTCAAATTCGGATCGGTAAAATGAATGTCCACAAACTTTACGATGCTGTCATTCAGCTGATCCTTGCTTGCCGACTTCGTATGGGCAATACTGTCACAGACCCGGACGACGGCAGGTGTCAGGAGTTCACACATCTCAGTTATATTGTTAAAGTACAGGATCCGGTTCATTTCCTGCTGGTTCAGCGGCATTCCGATCTGTTTCAGGGTCCTGAGAAAGGCGTCCATCATTTTATAGCAGACATACCGCTCAACCAGAACAGAGGACACATTCCCGGATATGCGGCCCCGGATTGTCGCCAGATCATCCAGGGCATCCTCCTTTTCTCCGTTCTTCATATGCTGCAAAAAGGACAACGTCTCTTCCGTAAGATCCATTTCCGTTATGGACAGGTCATTCATCAGATCATCATAAACAATTGCTCCGCTGTCCATATCCAGATCCTGAAGGGAACGAAGATAGGAACTCCGGATATCGATCAGCCGAGTAACCGAATGGCCGGTCCCGATCCCGACTTTCCCGCCGCCTTCGGACTGCCGCAGAGTCTCCACGATCCCCGCTGTCACTTCCTCCGGAGAAAGAGTTCCGGGAATCGCACAGACAAACACGGTATGTCTGTCGTACATCATATCAACAAGAAATACATGGGACTGGAACTCCGAAAGAATTTCGTCCGCCAGAAGCTCCCTTTGTACATTGTTCATTTCCAGGCCGGTTACCGACAGCACACAAAAAGCATCTCCCGACAAAACACTGCTCAGCCATTCCAGATCGGAGGAGTCCGGCTGCTCTCCGGACAATAGCTTGTTCAGGACCAGATCCATCAGCTGCATCCGTTGCTCCGTTACGGTCTCGCGCAGTTCCTCGTTAACACTGCCCAGTCTGTCAAATGCCATCTCAATGGCGGCAATCTCATCTCTTCCGCTCCGGTCCTCCGGCGTACTGCCGCTTTCCCCGTTTTCTTTCCTGCTTTTACTGTCCCTGCCTTCCCGGATACCGATTCGCTGTGATAACCGATAAATCGGTTTATAGCTTAAATATACCGACATGGCAAAGAGCAGGATCAGACCCAGGGCGAGAAACAGCAGGGAGCTCTGAATCGTTTCATAAAAGGAATTCAGACTTTTTTCCACATCATCCTGCGGAATGACAGACAAAAACATCTTGCCCTGCACGGCATCAAAAAACTTGAAAATATTGTACGAGTTCTGCTGCCAGGTATATTTCACCAGGGTGTTTTGCGGATCGGAAAGGAATTGCTTCAACTCCGTATCCTGAAATATGCCGGCGTCAATATTCCCATTGGCGTATAAAAGGGAATCGCCGGAATCCAGAATAAACAGGCCGTAATTTTCATATCCCAGGGTACCGATAAAGGATGTTTTCAGTGCGGTGTAGTCCAATACGTAGAATATCATGGTATCGTCCGCATCATTGATGGAAACAGGCACTCCCACATAAAGCCTGGCATACGGATAAGCAAACGTGTCAAATGTAGAAAGGAGAACAGTCCGCTCCTTATGGCCCGAGGTCAGGAACGTTTTCATTCTCCTGCCCACTTCTTTATTTCCCCTTGATTCTATGTCCATAAATCGTCTCAGGCTGTATTTATAGTTCGTGGTGAGGACATAATCCGCTCCTTTGAAATAAACGCCGATGGACTTTACCATGGGAACCCCGACCTTGTAATCCACCAGCGTCTCGGATACCGCTTTGATGGTATTCCACTCACTCTTTTCAATGTTCGAACGCACAATCTTCCGATCCAGGCTCATGTTCAGGGCATGATTGCACAACATGGAAACGTGCTCATTGAAATATCCGGCAGAATATTGGGTGATCCGAAGGTAGCTTGCCCGGTTGTCCTCCTCCATCCTGCGGTACGAGCTCCGCACAACGGATAAGTTCAGCACCAATACCGGTATGAAGAGACAGGCTGTCACAATAATGATCAGCCTCAGCAGATAACTGTATTTCACAAGGGATTTCTTCCGTTTCATAATCTGCTACTCAACTCCGGTTCTCATTGGATACTGAACTTGATTCGCCGTGCGCCTGTTATTCAATTATATTCCATCATCCGGTCCGGCGTCAAATCCCGCTTTCCTGCCTTCTTCCGTTCCTATTTGCTGCTTCCCGCAGCTCTGCTGTCCTTCTGCAGCCTGTCATACGATGCCTGATATACTTTTACCACTTCGTCAATTCCCATTTTCTTTATCTGTTTCACATAGTCGTCCCATTTGGACATCGGCTCATCCCCGACAATGAACTTGGAAACCTGCTGTTTGAAATAGGTATCGATATCCGTAAACTGATTGGCAATTGTTTCATTTTCCTCATCGGTAAACTTCAGGGCGGAATCCGGGAACCGATCCACCGTATAGGGGAAGTAATTCTTTATGGACTGTTCCGATTTCATTTTTAGCGGCCCGGATTCCGGAACAAACCAGGCAACCGCAGCACGGGGGCCCTCGTTGGGGGCAATGTAATAAACCCTGAATTCATCCACGGTCATATTGCCCACCTTATCCGCCATACCTTCCGGATTCCAGTATTTGATGGTCTCTTTCTTGTCATCGCCATAATCCCAGTTATAGCCACGGATCCCCAGCCAGGACGATAAATGGTTCAGACCCGGTTCCATGTCATCCACGGCGTAGCCCATATCAAACCACCGGAGAGCAGCCTCCACGTTTTTGCAGGATTTTGTGATATAGCCCGAGCCGGATCCGCCGTGAGACACGCTCCGGATCTTCTGTTTTGAGGTATACTCAGATGTCAGCGGCGGCATCATTTCCACTTCCAGTTCCCCGCTTTCAAAGTTTTCCGGGTTCAATTGGGTGGCAAAGGTCATAACCGCCGATTTATTTTCCCGCATTTTTGCAATATTCGTCGGCTCATCCATGGTAAAGATCTCCGGCTCAATCAACCCTTCCGCATAGAGTTTGGAAACAAATTCGATGTATTGCTTATACTGGTCGTTGATATAGGTATACTCGACCTTCCCATCGCTGTCCAGTCCCCATCCAAGGTCCACCAAATCACCAAATGCAGGATAGGCCCACCCCGCAAACCCTGCGGTGGTCAGTTCCACGCCTTTGGTAGGCATTAACGGAGAAAAATCAGGTGTAAAATTGGCATCTTTAAACTTCTTCAGCATATCATGGAACTCGTCTACCGTGGCCGGCATCTTTTCCACGCCTGCCTTTTTCATCATATCCTTTCGGACATATACCGTATCGGCAGCCGCCTGCGCGGTATCATAAATATAAGGCGCAAAGTACATGGAACCGTCCAGCTGCGTCATGGACTGAACCACATCCGGATATTCCTTCATCCAATGCTGTAGGTTTGGCATATATTTCTGGATTCCATCGGTGATATTCACAATAAAATCCCCTTTGATTCCATAATCATACAGGGCATCATTGGTCAGACCACCCAGGATTATATCCGGCAAATCCCCGCCGGCTAAAGTAAGATTTACCTTGGTCTCCCAATCACTGGCAGGCACCGGCTGCCAATCCATATGGATGCCGGACAGTTTTTCCAGCTTCTGATAGTAAATCATTTCATCAAACGCAGCTTTGCTGGGACTGTGGGGATGCATTGCCGTAAAGGTTGTTTTCTCCTTTACAATCGGGTATCCGGTTTTGTTGAAATTTTGCGCAGCCTCTTTTTGGGGCGCCTGCTTTCCCTTGCCCTTATTCCCGGGCTCGGAAGTTGCATCGTTTGATTTTCCGCATCCACCGAAAGCAGAAACGGAAAGCACCATGATCAAAAGGACCGCAATGATCTTCTTCCTCATTTTTCTCCACCTCTCACTTATATAATTTTGTATATTTCTGCCAACGACATATGCCGTCAAAGCACACCATCTGCGTCACCCCTTGAGGGATCCGAGCATGACGCCTTTCTCAAAATATTTCTGCAGGAAAGGATAAACAATCAGCACAGGCAAGGAGGATACCACAATCGCCGAATACTTGATCAGACTGGCCAGCTTCATCTGCATTTTTCTCAGGTCATCGGAAACGGCAGCGCCGGATTCCAGCATCTGGCTTGCCATCTCCTGCTCGATCAGGATTTCACGCAGGACCAGCTGAAGCGGAACCTTGCTCCGATCGGTCAGATAGATCAATGCGTTAAAATACGAATTCCAATGGCCAATCCCGTAATACAGGACCATAACCCCCAGTAATGCCTTGGACAGCGGCAGCACAATGGTCAGAAACGTCCTGGTCGTGGAGCAGCCGTCAATCATGGCAGCTTCCTCCAGCTCAGACGGTATGCTGGAGGTGAAAAAGGTACGGCAGATAATCAGATTTGTGGTGTTGACTGCTCCGGAAACAACGAGTACCGCATAGGTGTTCAGCAGGTTCAGATCCCTTATCAGAATATAGGTCGGGATCATGCCGCCGCTGAAGTACATGGTAAACGCCATGAAGAACATGAGCCCGTTTCTTCCCATCAGACGTTTCTTGCTCAATGCGTATGCAGCCGGCAATGTGACGGCCAGATTGACCAGGGTGCCGACAATCGTATAAAAAATGGTATTGCGGTAACCAATCATAATATCCTTATACTGAAAAACCTTCTTGTAGCCTTCTATATTGAATCCCCTGGGAAAAAGGAGCACCTTTCCCGTACTGACATAGTCCGGATCGCTTACGGAAGCCGCCACAATATGGATCAGGGGGAATAAAACGATCACCAGGACAATCGTCAGAACAAACAGATTCAGCAGATTGAAAACTCGGTCGCCGGGACTTTCCTTAATAACAGACATATCATACCTCCTCCAAAATAACATCATCCTGCCGGAAGGATAAAGATCAGAACAGACTTGTTTCCCCCAATTTCCGGGATACCGTATTGACCAGCATCAGCAGAATAAAGTTGACAACATTGTTGAACAGGCCAACCGCGGTGGAAAAGCTGTAATCTGCCTTCACCATACCACGGCGATAAATGTAGGTGGAGATCACATCGGACGTCGTCGAGTTCAGATCATTCTGCATCAGGAAAACCTTTTCAAATCCTACATTCATTATGGAGCCTGCATTCAGGATCAGGAGAATGACCATGGTCGGCACAATGGATTTAACATTGATATGCCAGATCCGCTGTAATCTGGATGCTCCGTCAATCACTGCCGATTCATGAATGGCAGGATCCACAGAGGACAAGGCGGCAATATATATGATGGAATTCCACCCCGTACTTTGCCAGATGCCCGACAATACATAGATATGCCGGAATGCTTTCGGGTCGGTCATGAAGTTGTGCTTTTCAAATCCCAGAGCCTGAAGCCCCAGGTTCACGATGCCATAATTCGGCGACATGACAATAGTGATAATCCCGACCAGTACTACAATGGAAATGAAATGCGGTGCATAGGTCACCGTCTGCACCAGACTCTTGAACTTTTCGTTCTTCACTTCATTTAACATGAGGGCCAGTATAATAGGCACCGGGAACCCCGCCACCAGAGTGTAAATGGAAACCGTAAGGGTATTCCGGATCAGCGGCCAGAAATAATAGGACTGAAAGAAATTTTTAAAATGTTTCAATCCAACCCATGAGCTCCCCCATATTCCCTGAGACCCATTGAAATCCTTGAAAGCGATCTGGACTCCATACATTGGGCCGTAGGCAAAGATAATGTAGTAAAGAATCGCCGGCAGCAGAAACAGATACAATTCATAGTCTCTGGAAAGCCTGATAAAAAAGTGCTTCCGGGATTTGCCTGTGTTTCCGTGCTTCTTGTTTTCAGATAATGAAATATTCACTCCCCATCTCACCCTAACTAAATTTGATATGGAATAACATACTTATCGTAACATCACGGCCCTTCCTTTGATATAGTCATTTTTTGCAGAGCAGACGGACAAAATCCATTTCTTTGCAAAAAAGCCTTTATCCATGCGTCATTGCAGCAGCTGCCGCTGCAAATAACAGCAAAAAACCGCTTCAATCAATGAAGCGGCTCTAAGCGGCTCTGTTGCTGCGTTATTCCTGTACCTTCACATCCCCTGAAACACTGTCATCCTCCAAATCGGCAGAATCCTGATATTCCTTATTGGCAAAGTAGAGATTGCCTTCAATCCTGGCGCCCTCATCCAGCTCAAAATCCCCGCTTTCCACATAGACGTCTCCAACAATCGTGCCGCCTATTATCTCGGTATTAGGACTTTTTACCGTCAGCTTCGGCACCGTCAGCTTAAACCGATCCGTTGGTTTGTGCTTGTCATCCTCGTCGCATAGCACAATCTTCCGGGTCAGATCCTGAGCTTCGTCGTCTCTCTCATGGAACTCCCCTTCAATGACCAGATCCTGGTCCACCTTCAGATCCTTCAGTGTGCAGACAATCCATGTCCCATCCTCACCGATCGCCTTGATGAAGGCCGTTTCATCGTTTACAATCGATGCAGAAGTCTGTGCATCCGGCTTGCCATCCGATCCTTTCTGCGGTTTCGAAGAGCATCCTGCAAACACAGCCACAACCAAAAGAGCGGCCAGCAGCACAATACCCTTCTTCTTTATCATTTTCATAGCTCTTACCTCCCTGTATAATAGAAATTCATCATTCCAATTATACCACAACATCCCTTTATGTAAACCTTTTCCTTTCCCATTATGATACAGGGATCCCGTACCCTCCTTCCAACCCCAAAATTATTTTTTGTCCGTGAATCAGAAAGTTTCGACTCTGATGACTCCGGAGCTGCCTGTGCGGAAAATTCTTTCCCGTAAACAGAATGACTATTCATAAGTATACTCCTGCTTCCGTTTTCCTTTCGTAATCCGGGGAACGATCCGCAAATTTTTTCCTGTAGCTGCCTGGCGTCAGACCTTCCATACTCTTAAACTTTCTCATAAAACCTGAAGCCTGTACATAACCAATCTGATTCGCAATCTCCTGAATGGATAATGGTGTATTTCTCAAAAGTTCCTTTGCCTTTTCGAACCGAATGGAATTGATATAATCCGACACCGTTTGGTCCATGCGGCTCTTGAAATAATGACTGAAGTTCGAGATGGACATTTCAAACGTATCCGATAGCTTGTTGACCGAAAAATCATTGTCCATATAGTGTCTGTTGATATAAGTCAGGATTTTATCCATATTACTGTCCATTGGATCCTTGTTCTCGTTAATGGAACCAATCAAGTCACGTGACAGGTTCGTGATGAATTGCGGAATTCGTCCGATATCCAGCTTGGGATGATACAATATCCCGGAGTATTTTTCCTTTATTTTGAGAGGCTTGCTGTTCCAGTCCTGCAGAGCTTTATCTGATATAGTGATAATATCCTTGAAGAGACAAATTTTCAGTGTATCATTATTCGCAACATTGGCGATTTGAACAAAGACATTCATCAACCAGTTGATTTTCTCTGTGTCTCCTGAACGTATGGCAGAATATAAGGTATCCAATTCTTCTTCCGGATATTTTATGCCATCAGCCGGATTCAAAAGCTCATAAAACAGGACCACACATCGATCCCGTTTCCCTTCACCGCTTTTTACAGCAATATCCGCTTCAAAATAGGACTTACATACGGATGAAATATCATGATAGACGTTTCCAATCCCTGCGGTAAAATGAATATGGAAATCCGTTTCCAGATCTTTTACAATCTGCTCCGATTTCTCTCTGAGAAGGCAGCTGTCAAAATCCGACCCGGAGGCTATAAGGATCAGTTCCTTATAATAAGTCATCATATATGTTTCAAAACCGGAAAGCTCATCTTTTACAATTGGCTCATAGGAGATATATTCAACATTTCCTTCCTGACAGCCGGAATCAGAGCGGAAAATCATTACGCAAAAACAGGTACCGGTAAAGCTTAGCCCGACTTTTGCTCCAAGAGCATTGAAAGCTTCTATGTTCTCCATTCCTCCACTCAGCAACCGCAAAAGCAATTTTTCCTGCATCAGTTCATGCTTTTCTTTCTCTGCTTTCGCATTGTCGTCCGAAAGATGAATCAGAGCATTCTGTGCAACGAGTATATCATCCCTGTCACCGGATGAGGCTGGAAACACAGACTTCGCAATGCCGCTTAATTGACGCACGGGATCGTAGTTAAAATGCATAAACACTTTTATTGCAAACATGCTGATTAAAATAATAAACAGAGTGCCTGAAAGAAATATCATCGTTAATCTGCGTACTTCACTTAGCGCAACATCCATGAGAGTGATACTGTAATAGGTCAGGCCTGTTGAGTCGGAAGGCACACAGGACACCAGGTATTTTTTGCTTTTAATTATGGCAGCAATATGATCCTTTTTATGTGCCCTTTCTATCAACAAGCCGGCGATTTCTGGGGATAAATTTTTACCGGAATGGAACAGGATCAGATCGTTATCCGTGGTAATGAGCACGTCACCTGCATGGGACCGTCCGCCCCCGATAAGATCGTTCAAATGGTCGGCATTGATATGGTAAAGAATCATGGAGTAAGTATTAATGCTGCTCCAATTCATGGGAATGATATAGGTAATCGAGGAATTCATCGTTTTATTATAGTACACGGACTGTTGTGGAATCCATTTGTACTTCCTCCCAATGGAATTCAACACTCTCCGGAACTCTTCTTCGGTATAGTTTTCATAGGTGGATCCATATTTATAAAAATCATCAAAAGTGTAAATGGCATTGCTTGTATAGATGCGTCCCAGGCTTTTGTTATAAAAAAGCATCTGATCAATGAATCTGTTGGACGCTTCGACGGATTTGAGCCTGGCACGGATGTCGTAAAAACCGGAAGGATGCTCTATTTGGTAGCTTGTTTTAAAAATACCTTCACTGGACATTTGCATTACATTTCCATAAAGTGATTCAATCTCCTGATCAACATTATTCATAATCTTTTTCGTATGTTCCATATCCTGCGAGATGATTGATTTTGTAAAATAATTGATATCGTAATTATATATCATAAAGGTGAACACAGAAATGGGGATCAGCAAAAGTATAATATAAGAGAACAGGTATCTGGCAAACGTCCCATTTTTCAGTGGAGTTACTATATTGGATAATTTTGCCATTCTATCCCTGATTTTTTTATTCGGACCCTTCATAAAATCACCATCCCCAGCATTCTTATTCTACAAACTCCGGGCTTTTCCTTCTGTTACCTCAGAATATAATTCCTGTTTTTTCTTTGAACTTATTTTTTCAGCTGGTTAAAATTGATAAACGTGCCCAACCTTTCAAAATCAAACGATACTGTTTCAAATCCGGTAAACTTCCCACATCTATATAGAAGGATTTACCATATCCCTCCTGATATTCAAAACCGGACTCTGTTTATTCAATAACCGATTATTTACAGGATATCAGTCTGTAGGGTAGAATTTTTCCAGGATCCTATCAGCAAAGAAATTCGGAGGGAATGAAATGGAATCACTGCATATTTTGGAAAACGCACTGCACAAACCGGCTGCAGTCCGGAAAAGAGAATATAAGTGGAAAAAAGTCAGGCAGAATTATATTTTGTATTTGTTTCTTTTACCTGCAGTTGTCTATATTTTAATCTTTCACTATATTCCAATCTATGGGATACAAATTGCTTTTAAAGACTTTGAGGCAACACAAGGCATTCTGGGGAGTCCATGGGTAGGATGGATCCATTTTCGAAGATTTTTTGAATCTTACCAATGTTTTGATCTGATCAGGAATACATTGGTTTTAAGCGTATACTCATTGATCGCCGGTTTCCCCATGCCCATTATTCTTGCTCTTATCTTAAACTATTCAACCATGAACCGGTTAAAAAAATTCACCCAAACCGTCACCTATGCACCACATTTTATTTCAACAGTTGTCATGGTAGGTATGATACTCGTGGTCTTTTCCCCTACTGGCATGGTTAATCAGTTCATCAAACTTGCAGGCGGCTCTCCAAAGGAGTTTATAGGGAATCCTGCAGTATTCAGACATCTATATGTCTGGTCAAGTGTGTGGAAAAATACCGGATGGAGCTGTATTATCTATATCGCAACCCTCGCCGGAGTGAATCCGGAACTTCACGAGGCCGCAATTGTGGATGGTGCCAACAAAATCAACCGAATCTGGCACATTGACATTCCTTCCATATTGCCAACCACCATCATCCTGCTTATTCTTCAACTGGGTTCCCTGATGAGCATTGGTTTTGAAAAAGCCTATCTGATGCAGAACAGTGTGAACCTGAGCGTATCAGAAATTATTTCCACCTATGTATACAAGATGGGAATTCAGGGGGCACAATACAGTTACTCGACAGCAATTGGACTGTTGAACAATGTGATTAATTTTTTGCTGTTAATCACCGTCAATAAAATTGCTTCGAAAGTCAGCGATTCAAGTTTGTGGTAAGGAGGATTCTATATTATGAGTGTATTTATCAAAAAACATCAGGGTATAAAAGATAATCGCAGTGACTTTTACTTCAACATTGTCGTAAACTGTATGTTGATCCTTGCACTTACTATCGTTTTGTATCCGCTTTATTTCATCGTCATTGCTTCCATAAGTGATCCAAACGCCGTGAACAATGGACAGGTATTGTTTCTGCCAAAGAACATCGGCTTTTCCTGTTATAAAATCATCTTCCGGGACAGGGATATCTGGCAGGGCTATAGGAACACAATCTTTTATACTGTATTTGGTACTTTGTTGGGCCTCAGCGTTTCCCTCCCGGCTGCCTATTCGCTGTCAAGATCGGATTTGATCGGCCGTGGCTGGATCATGAAGTATTTCGTGCTTACCATGTTCTTTGGCGGAGGATTGATTCCCACTTACCTGGTTGTAAAATCGCTGCATCTGACAAACACGCCGTTTGTTATGATGATTCTGGGCTCCGTTTCGGTATACAATATCATTGTTGCCAAGACCTTTTTTGAATCAACCATTCCAAAGGAATTACTGGAAGCTGCTTCGATAGACGGCTGCCCCAATGGAAAGTTCTTTTTCAGAATCGTTCTCCCGCTTTCCAAACCTATCGTAGCCGTGGTCACACTTACCTATGCCATAAGCCATTGGAATTCCTTTTTTAATGGCTTGATTTACTTAAGCAATCAGAGTCTTTATCCTCTGCAACTGGTACTGCGTGAGATCCTGATCAGCAGTCAGCTGGTTCAGGGCGAAAATGTTGATCCCGATTCCATTGTTGAGCTGATGCGGGTTGCAGGTACGATTAAATATGGTGTAATCATCGTGTCCTCTCTCCCTGTATTGATAATCTATCCGTTTTTACAAAAGTATTTTACAAAAGGTATCATGATAGGCAGTATAAAAGGATGAGAAGGATATGGAAATGGTTCGGACGGGTATGCTGCCTGTCAATAAGGAGGTGATAGCATTTCATAGCATATATCCATTTATCCGGGAGTTCACCATATTCCATCTTAAGACATCTTTATCAGGTAAAAATTGAAAGGAGTATCGTCATGAAATTGAAAAAGTTTATTGCCTGCGGCCTGACGTTTCTGTTGATGGTATCTGCATTCGGATGCTCCGATAAAAAAGCATCAAAAGATGCCGATGCATCAACAGATGTTCCAAAAAACATGAACGCAGCAGATCTTCCGATCTTAAAAACACCCGAAACATACACCATCGCAATCAAGAAGGATGCTCAATCCGCCAAAAATCAAAGTGAAAAGGAATGTTCCATATACAGTGAGAAAAAAACCAATGTTAAAGTAAATTGGAACGAGATACCTTCAAGCGGCTGGACGGAAAAAACCAATGTGATGTTTGCATCAGGCGATCTGCCTGACGCTTTTGCCGGCGGTGTTGATGTCGTAAAGAATATGAAGTCCCTGGTCGCCCTGAACCCGTTGATCGAAAAGTATGGTCCTCATATCAGGAAGATGTTCAACAAAGTAGAAGGCCTCAAAAAGGCGGAAACTGCTCCGGATGGGAAAATCTATTCCCTTCCTGCAGGGGACAACAGTCCTAAAAACCTTGTCACGGATAACCTGTACGTAAACCAGAACTGGCTCACCAGGCTTAATCTTAAAATCCCTGCCACTTTGGAAGAATTCTACGATGTTCTCAAGGCATTCAAAACAAGGGATCCAAATGGGAATGGAAAAGCAGATGAAATTCCACTGGCCGTGTCAGAGGCTTACTACGCCAGTAAGCTTGACTGTTTGTACGGAATGTTCGGTACCCTTGGCAACTCCAGTTATATCCGTATTGAAGACGGGAAATGCATCTTTACCCCGGCAGAAGAAGGATATTATGAAGGGCTGAAGTTCTTCCATAAACTTTATTCCGAGAAATTGATGAATCAGGATTACTTTACCGAAAGCATGGATCAGTTTACCGCCAAAGGCTTTGGCCCTGAAACGACCGAAGGTTTTGTAATGAGCTGGACCCCCAACAATATCATGGAAGAGGAAAGAAGCCACTCATATGTACCTGTGCTGCCAATGAAGGGGCCCAAAGGGGATTCGCTATGGTATCGGTCTTCTGAACCACTTGGCGGCATGTCCGCTTTTACCATCACAACAAAATGTAAAGAACCGGCTGTTCTGCTCCGGTGGTACGATTTCCAGAACTCCAGCCTTGACATGGTTCAACTGTGGAATTATGGCCCGGAAGGAAGCGGCTGCTGGAGAAAACTTGATGATGGAAAATGGGAAGTTACTGAGGATAATGTTCCGGAAGGGACTTCGATAACCGCGTACCGGCGTACCATTGGTACGGTTGGAACGGTAACCTACAATATCTATTGCGACCCGGATGTAGAGGCTTATGAGAATGATCAGAGAACAAAGAAAAAGATTGAAACAGTAGAAGCCACACTGCCCTTTACTCCCAAAGAGGTCATGCCTGTTGGCCTGGATACTCCTGAAAATGTGGATAAAAGGAATCTGCTCTCAACCGATATTTCACACTATATGAGCCAATTTCAGGCGGATGCAATTATGAAGGGTATTAATGATAATGATTGGCAAAGCCACTTGAATAAGCTGAAAACTCTTAAGATCAATCAGTACACGAAGCTATGGCAGGATTTCTACAATAGTCATAAATAACTGCATATAAATATTGATGAGGCAGCACGAATTGCCTCATCAATATTCTTAATTGACAAATCATGAAAGGAGAAAACTATGGGCACTTTTGATCCATTTTGCGATGACACAAACAAAAACAGCTTTCATACAGGTTATGCAACAATGAGGCGCCTGGGCAGGAAATATCGCAAGCAAGGTTTCATAGCCTCAAATGCGCAGGGATTTGCCTCTGTTGGAGGGCCTGTGGTGGTTCAGTATTTTCAGAATGCAAAACCTTTGGATGTGCAATACGGAACACTCGTAAAATTTAATGTTGTTACCGGGGAAGAATTCAAAAGCAACGATATGAAAGGATATCATGGGAATTCGATGGCTTACAACAGCAGAGACGGTTATTTATATCTATGCCCTGCTGAAGACTCCGAAGGACAGGACACCAGGCAAAGAAAACAGGTTTTCAAAATAGACAGAGACTCGCTTTCAATTGTGGACATCGTCGATTTAAGCAATAAAACGAAATTAAATCCCATTCACTCAATCGGTTACGATAGTGTGGATGACTGCATGATATTGTGCGACAGAAACACTTTGGAATTTTATGATGCAGACTGGAATCTGCTTTTCCGGGTTTCCCTTGAAGATGTATTGGGCTTTACCCCTTTGTGGATGCAGGGAATTCAGGTAAATCGCGACATTCTTTATTATATTGGCGGTCGCAAGTCGCAAATCTGGGCAATGAAGATGGACTTTGAAAGCAGGACAGTTCAATATAAAACAACGTACACATTTGATATGTGGCAGGAGAATCTATACTCAACAGGTGAAATTGAAGGCCTGGGTTTCAATCATATCACCGGAGAGATATATGTTGTTTCACACATTACAGTGGGTAATTGGGGAGGTTTCACACAGTACTTTGTTACAAACCAAAACTTTCAAGTTGCTTTCAGCAGCAGTCCCATCGTAACGATTCAAAATCCCAATGCGAATCCTGTGAACCTGTATTACGGATCAAATGATAATTACAATCCGGACGGCAGCCAAAGCAACCCATTCTCCAGTTTATTGGAAGCTGTAATTGCCATGCGTAGTCCATATACAGCGTATTATAATCTGCAAATTACAGAGGACAGCGACGAAACACTGGTACTTGCCAATGTAAATAATGCCAGAATTACATTTAATGGGAACTGTGTCCGGGCCGTTGTAATGATCAACAGTCATAATCTCTGTTTTGCAGAGATCATCACCAATGGAATCTCCAGCTATCACAAGGATGCGGTTTACAGCTGCCATTCAAGTTTCCGGGCTGAAAATGTGACATGCAGGAACATCCATACGGAATCAGATATTGGTTATGGATTGTTTTTGGAACAATCCCACGCTTTTATTGCAAGTACTTCAACGTCTGTGTATGCAAAAAAGTCCATCGTTGAATCACCACAGATCCTCCTGAACTTTTCAAAAGACGGAAAGTGCTCCATACTGCATGGATCCAAGAAAGTGGCTTGTATCTCCTCAATGGCAGATGTTGTGAATCTGACTCCTGACGACTATCCCCTATATAACTACATTCAGGTTATCATCGATATAAATCTGAATGGTTCCCGGATCATCTTTGATATGAAGAGCAAAGCCACGGATATGGCAGACTTCATTGGTTACAGGATTCACGCAGATGTTCTGTATATGTGTGTATTTCACCTGGAAAAAGGCGATCCCGATCATTCTGCCGTAGCTCTTTATGACTTGTCAGAAGGCAGGAAGAAAGAAACAATGATTCATTCCTGGAGGATAGAAGCAGCATTGACCGATGACTAAGCGGACTATTATGCGGGCCTGATATTGTCATACACCCAAAAATGTGATAAGTTTACAAAGGATAGAGGAATTTTCTAACCATCAGAGAGTCTTTAAATAAGAAAGGGACTGTTTTACTTATGAAAATCTTTGCCAATCATGCACATGTCTTCCCAACCGACATCCGTCCGGAAGGGGATATCCCGCACCTTCTGCAGCTAATGGATGAATGCGGAATTGAAAAGGCAGTGGCCTTTGCTCCCTTTTTCCCCCAATGGGGAGACCGGGAATCGGATCCGATTCATTGGCTTGCCAAAGAGATCCGCGCGCATCAGGACCGACTGACAGGCTATGCCGCCATCAATCCGGAGGGATCCGATGCCATCCACCTGCTGCTGACCGCGAAAGAACTGGGTCTCCAGGGGATAAAAATGCATCCTGCCTTTGATAAATGGAATCTGAAATCCGAACAGGCCTACCGGTTTTATGAGAAAGCAGAAGAGCTTTCCATACCCCTGGATTTCCACACCGGCGTGCATCATTACCGGATTTCCCAATATCATCCGCTGTTGTTCGACGACATCGCATGTGACTTTCCAAAATTAAAACTTATCTTTGAGCATGTGGGAGGATATCACTTCTTTCAGGATATGCTGGCGGTTTTCGCCAATCATGCCGGAAGCGGAAATTTATATGCCGGAATTGCCTCGGTACTGTCTCCTCAGAAGCAGAAATATTGGTATCTTGGTCCGGAAAAAATCAAGGATCTCCTATGGCAGGTTGGTGAAGACTGGCTGATTTATGGCCTGGATTTCCCCTATAATAACGCGGAGGATATCAAAAACGACCTGAGACAAATCCGCAATCTCGATATCTCAGACAGCTGCAGGGAAAAACTGCTGGGAAAAAACCTGGAACGACTGCTGACAAGCAAATGACGGGAAGAAGGCCGGTGCCTCAGAGAGCCGGCTTTCTCCTTTTTCTTATTTTGGATAGGATGCGGAAAGCATGCTTTCCAATTACAAGTAGCCCATAGATGATCCATATCCAGCCTTGCCAGGACATGTATATTCCTCCTTTTAGTTAGATATATCTAACTTGTTCGCCGGATAAAAGGGATTCAAAGAATCCCTTTCCTATCGGAAAATTCTATCGGAAAAAGCGCCCATGAAAAGTCAATGGCTCTCTCCCGCACCCTTCAGCTTATCCAGTGCTTCCTCCAGCGTATGCCAGGAAAGCACAGCACATTTGACCCTTGCAGGCATGTTGGAAATATTCTTCAGGGCTATGGCGTCCTCCAGCTCTTCCAATTCCTTTTCATCGGTTACGGTTTTCCGGATCATGCCAAGAAACAATTCCGCCAGATGTTTCGCCTCAGCGGTTGATTTCCCTTCAATCAAATCCGCCATAATGGAAGCAGATGCCTGGGAAATGGCACAGCCGCTCCCCAGAATCGCGGCATTTTCAATGTTGCCGTCCTTCACCTTCAGTTCCAGACTGATATCATCCCCGCAGCTGGGATTGACTCCCCGCACTTTGACATCGGGATGTTCCAGAGGGTGCCGGTGCTTTTGGGAACGGCTGTATTCCGTTACGACTTCCGTATAGATATCACCCAACTCCAACGTTCAGCCACCTCCTGACACTTTTCAGGCTTTCCGCCAGGCGGTCTATATCCTCTTCCGTGTTGTACAGGTACAGACTGGCCCGGCAGGTAGCCGTTACACCCAGACGGCACAGAAAAGGCTGGGCGCAATGATGGCCGGAACGGACAGCAATCCCGTCTGCATTCAGTATCGTTGCAATATCATGAGGATGGGCATCCTCCATTACGAAGGAAACCACCCCGATCCGCTCCTCCGGATTGTCCGGCCCCAGGACGTGAAGATGCGGTATCGCATGCAGCTGGTCCATCAGGTAGGAGGTTAGATCCCTTTCCCCTGCGCGGACGTTTTCCATGCCGGCCTTGTCCAGGTAGTCGATGGCGGCGGAAAGGCCCACTGCTCC
>ENA-UOOE01001626-UOOE01001626.1-fermentation-metagenome-genome-assembly--contig:-NODE-1626-length-18466-cov-5.321927_pt1 | contig 18466 bp, 19 predicted proteins | sample MGYA00245776_ERZ724021 | MGnify/ENA primary metagenome ERZ724021 (study PRJEB28704, sample SAMN03018321) | fermentation metagenome | biome: anthropogenic terrestrial biome; feature: soil; material... | reverse complement strand
ATGGTATCTGCTCCTAGCCTTCTTAAAAACGAGGCAGCTTCAAAAGTCCTTACTCCAGTTTTAAAGTAGAAATTTTTAGTATCTACACATATTCCTGCAAGAAGAGCTTCTGCTTCTATAGTTTTTATGGCAGGCTTTTCTACCATATATGGTAACATTTCGGTAACTAATTCAGAAGTAGATGAAGCATAAGGTTCAATATAACTTAAAAGTGAACCTTTAATAAAATCTGTAGTTCTTCTATGATGGTCAATTATAACCATCCTACCAAACTTCTTGACTAAATCCATGCTTTCTACATACCCTTCACTATGTACATCTACAATTATAAGAAGACTATTTTCATCCATTTTATCTTCACAATCTCTACTATGTATAAATACATCTTTATATTCTTTTTCTTCCTTAATTTTAGCCAATATAAGTTTTGTACTTTCATTTGGATCATTTAATATAATAGAACACATCTTACCCAGTAAACATACTACACTGTGTATCCCTACAGCAGCGCCTAAACAATCTATATCTGGCTTAATATGTCCCATTATGAATATATTGCTGCTATCATTTATTATATCTACAAGTGCTTGAGCTACCACCCTTGCCTTTACCTTAGTTCTCTTTTCAACTTCTTTGGCTTTTCCTCCATAAAATAATAATTTATCTCCACTTTTTACAACTGCTTGATCCCCACCTCTACCTAATGCCAATTCTTTAGCTGATACTGCATATTTTTCATTTTCTAAAGGAGTTAATCCTCCTCTACCTATACCTATACTTAAAGTTACTGCAAGCTTGTTTCCCATATTTATTTCTCTTACAGTATCTAATATTTCAAATTTTTTTTCCATTTCTTTTTCTATATATTTATTTTGTATACAAAATATATATTTATTTGATTCATACTTTCTTATCATTGCATTTAAGCTCTGTGCATAAATATTTATAGTCCTTTCTATCTCTGCTATTATAAGTGGCCTATCATCTTCATCCATAGTTTTAACTACATCATCAAAATTATCAACTTCCATTAACATTATAGTATCTTTATTTGCATTTATTGAATTTGCCATATCATAGGATTGACTTACATCATAAAGATATAATATAACAATCTTATCCTTAGATTTTTCAGAAGTACCTACTATATTTGTATATATATCATAATATTTATCTTTGATTCTTATGTATTTAAACACACTCTCCTTGCCATTTACTGCCTGTTTAATATTAAAATCTCTTGCAATATTTTTAATGTTTTGACCTAATATATCTTTTCCTTTTAATATAGAAGAAAAGTTTTGATTATACCAAAGCACATCCCCAGTCACCTTTATTATAACAAGTGGGAATGGGAATTTAACAAGTGTACTTGTAGTAGTTATATCAAGTTTAGAGGAGAAATCTTCTATAAATTTTTTCCATTCATTTTTCCTGAATTTTGTGTTTTTTATATTATAAATTACAAGCAGCACATATAAAACAATAGTTATACTACCAATTATTATATGTCCATACAGCATTAATAATAAAATAAGCACTGCAATTATTACCATATATACTTTATTACTAGTTATAAAATAATTATAATTATCTTGCATTAAATAAAACCCCCGGTTACTATTTTTTTAGCTTTCTATAAGGGTCAAGTTTTCTAAAATCAAATATCATATCTATAAATCCTATAATAGTATAAAATAAAGATAATCTTGACATAGCTGTAAATATTATTATTAAGGCAGCAATCTTTTTAGACATTTTATATTTATCTACTAAATAATATGTAATCAATGCTATTCCATCTAATAAAAGTATAAATTGAAGTATAGTACCTGATGAATTAGCCAAATACTCTCCTATAACTATATTTTTTCTATGAAGCAACATTCCTATAACAAGGATTACACCAACTAATGTACCTATCCTAGTATTAATATACCATTGACTAATAGGTTTAATTTCTTTAACTTCATACCTTAACTTCTTAAGTACACTTAGTGTTACTATACAATTTAAATACGATGAAATGAATGACATAATTATAATCACAGCTGGAATAAGTTTCATAATATACTCCGGTGTAAATATTCTAAATATTTCTTCCATTGCAGCAACTTGACTGCTTGACATTTTAGATTTTTCATACATATCCTTACTTAATTCCATTGACTGCCTTAAACCCGTTACTATCTCATTAATAAATCCATATATGCCGCCTTTATTTATAAACATAATATAAACAAACAAATAAAATATCATTCCTAAAGCAAAAGATATAGCTACAAAAACAATTGTATTCCCAAATTCTTTTTTATTTTTTATACAATATCCTAAAGTCATTCCTGTAAGTCCTATTAATAATATTGAAGATAATGCACTTATAGGATTATAGAGTATTGCTATAAATATACCACTAGCTGCTATAGAAATCAAAGTAACTTTATAATTTTGTCTTATATATAGTATTGTTATAGGAATAGGTACTATAAAACTAATAACTATAGATAATATAGGTATATATATATTTATAAGAGTTATTACTACTGTAAATGCCGTTATAATACTCGCTTCTGTTAAAGCCTTTACATTATATGTTTTACCTTGCATATCTACCTCCATTAATTCCTACCTTTAAAATAATTATATAATTTAGTCAAATCTTTCCCATCTTTTTCTATTTTATCTTCTTCAATTATACCAACTTTTAATTTTCTTTTTATAGTTTCATCTACAGCTGTATGGGAGTAACCTAATCTTTCTGCAAGCAAGTATAATATTATTATTGCCCCGGAAATACAATCTAGTATAGCCTGTTGTGCCACATTGCTTCCTTTCGTAAGTAATTTAAAAAAATCTCCTATTATACATAGAAGATCTGCTTTTAAATCCTCTATCATTTTAACATTATACATTATGTTAAAATTTTGTTTTTTCATACAATTCTCCTCCTATTCTTTAATTATATTTTAGTTTCTTTTATATTTTTGTGCAATAAAATAGAAGTGATAGATTTAAACTTAATTGTATAATTTAAGATTAGGTTTAAAAAAAGTGAAGAATACAAATTCTTCACTTTTTAACTACTCTGTTGTAAATGGTAGTAAAGCTATGTTTCTAGCCCTTTTAATGGCTCTAGTGAGTTCTCTTTGATGCTTTGCACAGTTTCCAGAAATTCTTCTTGGAAGAATCTTTCCTCTTTCTGTAACATACTTTCTTAATTTATTTATATCCTTATAGTCTATATACTCAGACTTATCCATACAAAAAGCACAAACTTTTCTCTTGGCTCTTCTTAATTTTCCGGAATTTCTTCTTCCGCCTTCTCTATTTGCCATACTGCTTCTTCCTCCTTACTCTTAAAATGGGATATCTCCATCATCAACTGGAGTAATATCTTCCCCATAGATATCTTCATTAAAACCTGAGTTTTTACCAAAATCTTCAGATAAAGTTTCAGTATCGTTATTTTTTACAGACTTCTGTCCCCATTCAAGAAATTGGACTTCTTCTGCAATAACTTCAGTAACATATTTTCTAATACCATCTCTAGATTCATAGCTTCTAGTTTGGATCCTTCCACTAATACCTATAAGCTTTCCTTTACTCATATAATTAGCAGTAGATTCAGCTTGTTTTCCCCATACAACAATGGGAATAAAGTCTGCCTCTCTCTGTCCATCTCTAGTAAATCTTCTATCAACAGCTATAGTAAAGGTAGTAACTGCTTTGCCCATTCCCGGTGTAAATCTTAATTCCGGATCTTTAGTTAATCTTCCAATTAAAACAACTTTATTCAATTAAAACACCACCTATTTTTCATCCTTTACTATTATATGTCTAATAACTGTATCTGTAATTCTAAATACTCTATCTAATTCTTTTGGTAATGTAGGATCAGCATTAAAAGTTATCAGAGTATAATATCCTTCGTTAACTTTCTTTATTTCATAGGCAAGCTTTCTCTTACCCCAAACATCAACGTTTTCTATTACACCTCCACCATTTTCTATTACACTCTTAAATTTTTCTATATTAGCTTTATACGCTTCCTCATCTAATGATGGATGTAATATAAATATAGTTTCGTATTTACCCATTGAATTCCACCTCCTCCCCTCGGACTAATGGCTATGATTTTCACAGCAGGGACTACGTTTTCTTATTTTACTACTTTTCTTATATAAAATCAATTAATTTTTTTATACAGTTAAAATTTATATTTCCTGTATATCAGGGGAGTTCTGTTTTATAATTTTTTTTACATTTTTTTCAAATTTACTTCTTGGAAGCATTACTATTCTACTACAACCACAACATTTAATTTTTATATCAGCACCAAGCCTTATCACTTGCCATTCATTGCTACCACAAGGATGACCTTTTTTCATCTGTACTATATCACCAATATAAAAAATTTTTTTCATATACTTATTCCTCCTTTAAAATTTTTACTGATGAATAAGGAATTTTAATATTCTCTTGTTTTAAGACTTCCCATATTTCTTTTCTAAGTTTCATTTCCATATCCCATTGTGTCATTGTCTTTGTCTTACCAGCTATTCTAATAGTCACTCTATCATCTTTAATATTCGTTATACCCTGAACAGTTGGTCCTTCTACAATAACAGAATTTTCACTTTTAAACCTTTCACATAATTCTGACATTATGCTCATAACTCTATTTATATTTTCATCATAAGCAATATCTGTATCTATAATAATCCTAGCATTTCCTTTAGAATGATTAGTGATTTGGGTTATAAGACCATTTGGTATTATATGTAAATCGCCATTAAAATCTCTTATTTTGGTAATTCTTAATTCTATGCTTTCTACGATACCACCTTTATCATCTATATTTATGTAATCACCTACTGCAAATTGACCTTCAAATAATATAAAAAAACCATTTATCATATCTTTTATAATACTCTGTGCTCCAAGTCCAAGTGCTACTCCACCTATACCTGCAAAAGTCAGACCAGTTATACCTATTTTAGGCGATATTACTGTAATTATACTAAATATTCCAAAAAAATATACTCCATATTTTAATACACTTCTTAAAATAGCTCCTATGGTTTTAGCCTTTTTATCATCCAATGAAATTCTGAAATTTTTTTGTTTTGAAACATATTTATTTATTATTTTATTTCCAAGTTTAATGACAAGATACATAATAATCAATATTATTACTATTTTTAAGACTATCTTTCCAAAATTATATATACCTTCCTTAGGTATTTTTTTATATATTTCGATTACATTTTCCTTCATAATTCAACCTCCCATTTTAAAAATTACAAATAAACCTAAATTATCTATAATTCTATCATCCCTCAGTTTATACTAAAATCTATTATATTTGATTAAATACTTTTTATCCTTCCTTGCTCATGTAAAATTTTACTATAATAAGTATATACAACAACTCTATATTATTTTATAATTATTATACATAATTATTTTAATATATAAATTTCATCTAAAATTCATATATTAAAAAATTTAAAATCTATTATATAATTATATAACAAATATGCTTTATTTTTAATAATATATCTATTACTATTATGTAAATTAAAAATATATCCTAGTATAATTATTAATAATTAAAATAATAGTAAAAGATTTAAAGGAGTTGATATATACTCATGAGTGATTTAATAAATAAAATTGATAAAATCAGTATATTTTTTATAATTTATACTATACTTTTTTTAGCATTTTTTAATACTCTTGATTACACTTTACCCTTTGTTTTAGCCTTCCTATGTGCATTAATACTTAAAAAACCTACAATTTTTATTTCACAAAAACTAAAAATTAAAACTGGAATTGCCTCTTTAATTACAACTATAATATTTTTTACAATAATAATAACTTTACTGGTCCTAGGAATAACTACAATAAGTCAAGAAGCTATACAACTTGGAAAGAACACCCAAATGTATATTTCTAAAAATTCCACTGATATATATAATTCATTTTATAAACTGCAAAAGTACTATAATAATTTAGATCCTTATATAATAAATACTTTAGAAAAAAACTTTGCAAATTTTGTTACTAAAACCTCAAATATAGTAGTAGATCTCTCTGGCAAGTTAGTGTCTTATATAATAAATTTAGTAGCTACAATACCTTATATATTAATGGTAATACTTTTTACTTTATTAACTACATATTTTTTTACAAAAGATATGAGTTCCTCTAAGATAAATATGCAAAATTTATTACCAAATGATAAAACAGATAAATTATTAAAAATATATTCCGAAAGCAAAAAAATGTTAGGTAATTATTTACTTTCCTATATGGTTATAATTTTATTTACATTTTTAGAAACACTAATAGTATTTTTAATTTTCAAGGTTAAATATGCTGTAATACTTAGTATAATATGTGCCATAGCAGATTTACTTCCTATTATAGGAATTGGAGCTATATATATACCTCTTGCTTTTATTTACTTAATAGTATTCAAAAATTATGTTACATTTATTGGATTATTTATATGTTATATATTAGTTTCTATCATAAGACAAATTATTGAACCTAAAATAGTTTCATCTTCTCTGGGGATACATCCAGTAGCAGTTCTTGCAGCATTATTTATAGGGTTAAAATCAAATGGAATATCAGGAATGATATTTTGTATATTTTTAGTAGTATTTTTTAATATATTTAAAAAATTAGACATGTTTTAAATTTTTATAATAAAATATATAAATTCAAGGTATAAAAAACCTCTATATGGTAAAGATTCTAATATAGGAGGTTTTTTATGATTAAAAAATTAATAATAGATCCTACAGCTAAAAATTCAATATATACCTTAAGAGATACTATTAGTAATGAAATATTTCCTATGGTCAAATCTAAAAGAACTATAGTAATACTATGTATAGGGACAGACAGATCTACTGGAGATAGTTTAGGGCCTATAGTAGGAGATAAATTAAAATTTCTAGTAAGAAATAGGGTTGCATTATATGGAAATTTACAATATCCAGTACATGCTAAAAATATTTCTGATGTAATGAATGAAATAAATTCTAAATATAATAATCCATTTACAATAGCAATTGACGCTTGCTTAGGTAATATTCAAAATGTAGGTAAAATAATACTAGAATCCAAACCTCTTCATCCTGGATCCGCTATGAATAAATCACTTCCTGAAGTAGGGGATTTAAGTATAACAGGTATTGTAAATATATGTGGTGCAATGGAATTTATGGTTTTACAAAACACACGATTATTTACTGTTATGCAATTAGCTGATACAATTTCTAAAGGTGTATATCATTCTATATTAAAAACTATAGGTGGAAAAAGTAATACTACTTTTCTTCAAAATATAGAGGCTTAATACCAATATATTTTTTAATTAATATAGAACATTCCATTCACTACAATATCTTTTAAAAATCTATATATTATTTACCAATGAAATTATCTGTTTGGAATAAACTTTTAGGACAACCATAAAAAACTCCTTAGATTTAGAATTATTTCAAAGGAGTTTTTTATTAAATTAACACTATATTCTCTTATTTATACAATCTTCTAAAACCTGTTGTTCCTCTTGAGACAGACCATATCTTGATAAACCACTATCTATAGGTTTAGCATAAGTAGTACTTTCATCTCTTCCATATATTCCTGTAATTATTACTCCGTCATTTTTTTCATCTAGCAAAGCGATTGAAAAACTCAAATCACTTCCTACATCTTCAAAAGCTCTATATCTTATAACAGATATTTTTTGAATACAACAACTTACTTTAGAATTTAATTCATTATAAAGATTTTTAATGTCCTTACATTGATTTTTTACATTATCTATGCTATCTAGATATCCAATAATAAATTCCTCTAAATTTTTATTATTGGATCCTCTCATGAATTTTCTATATCTTTTTTCCAACCTATTTAGAGATTTTAAAATTACTAAATTCATAATAAATAATATTATTATCATTATAATTAATCCAATTATAATATATATCTGTAATCCATTTATTGAGTTAATAACATTTTGCATATTTTTCTCCTTTCATAAAGAAAACTTCTAACATCATTAGAAGTTGTTACCATTTAAAAGTATATATCCATTAAATGATAATCAAGTAATTTTTAGATTCAAATGGAGTTTGCCATAAGAAATACTTTTCTCCATCTCAATCTTAAAAGAACTTATCCAGTGGCATACCATTATCCATGCTTTTAAGAAGCTAGGTTGATTAGCTAATTACCGCCTTTGGATAAATTATAATTCAATAACACATCATTTATTTAATAACATGCTCATTATATATGAAAGAATTTTTATTTAGAAATGTTTCACATGAAACATTTCTAAATAAATTAAATTTGTAATATATCTAATATTCTCTGCAAATCCTCCTGAGAATAATATTCTATTTCTATTTTCCCTTTATTTTTTTTATCCATTAATGAAACTTTCGTACCAAATAAGTTTTCTAATTTGTCTTTTATATCTAAGTAATAAACATTTTGTTCTTTACTCCTATTTTGTTGTGGTTCTTTATGCGAATTAAAATTTCTAATAAGTTTTTCTATATCTCTAACAGTAAGATTTTTCTCTATAATAGTTTGAGCTAATTTATATTGTAAATCACCACTTTCTAAACTTAAAAGTGCTCTTCCATGTCCCTCAGTAATAATTCCATCTATAAGATAATCTTGAACTCTATCATCTAAATTTAAAAGTCTCATACAATTAGTAATTGTAGTTCTAGATTTTCCTATTTTATTACTCAATTCTTCTTGAGTTAAATTCAAATCAGTAACCAATTTTTTATAGGCTAGTGCTTCCTCTATAGGATTTAAATCCTGCCTTTGTATATTTTCTATTAAAGAAACTTCTAAGATTTCACTATCAGATAAATTCATTATAATTGCAGGTATTTCTTTTATATTAGCTAATTTAGCAGCTCTCCATCTTCTCTCCCCTACAATTATACTATATGTATTATCTTCAATTTCATTAACCACAATAGGTTGTATTATACCGTGTTCCTTTATTGATTGAGAAAGCTCTAGTATCTTATCTTTATCAAACTTTTTTCTAGGCTGACTTTTATTTGCAACTATTAAATCAATATTAACATATTTAATATCTTTTTGACTTTCTTCTCCAATCTCTAAAGTATTCTCAGGTATTAATGCTCTAAGCCCTTTTCCTAATCCATATTTTTTATTCAAATCACATTCACTCCTTTTGCTTATGCAAAAATTCTTTAGTCAATCCCTCATAAGCTTCCGCACCTTTGCACTTATCATCATAAAGCACTATAGGTAATCCAAAACTAGGAGCTTCTGCTAATCTTATATTTCTAGGTATAGTAGTCTCATAAACTTTATCTTTAAAATACTTCTTCACCTCTAAAACAACCTGATTTGATAAATTAGTTCTGGTATCACACATACTCATAACTACTCCCTCAATTTTTAAATTCGAATTCAGTGACTCCTTAACTAGTTTAACTGTATTTATTAATTGTCCTACACCTTCTAAAGCATAAAACTCACATTGAATTGGAATAAGTACACTATTTGATGCAGTAAGTGCATTTATAATTAATAGTCCTAAAGACGGTGGACAATCTATAAATATAAAATCAAAATCCTGTTCCAAATTTTTCAACTTGTTTTTTAATACCTTTTCTCTGTTTTTTTTACTTATTAATTCTATTTCACATCCAGCCAATTCCATTATTGAAGGAATTATATAGAAATTCTCTATGAGCTCACAAGGAATTATTGCTTCATTTATGTTAACTCTTGATGTCAATACATCATATATTGAAATTTCTATATTTCTCTTATCAAAACCTAATCCACTGGTAGTATTACCCTGAGGATCAATATCTATATTTAATATTTTATATCCTTGCATAGCTAAGTACGCACTTAAATTAATACAAGTAGTAGTTTTGTAGGGTAGGAACCCAACGTCTTACTATAACTAAATTATAGCAGATTTTTGTGAACCCCCCTCCGAACCGAACGTACACCTTTTAATGTATTCGGCTCTCCAGTTATTTATATTAAAAGATAAATCTATATAAAGTGACTTTTAAATTCAAGTGAAGTTTACTATGAAAAATGTTTTTCTCTATCTGAACCTTAGAAGAATGTATTTATGAATATATCATTGCTTATTCCCTAACTTTAAATAAATTGAAGATGTTGACAATGGTAGCTTTGAGATAAATACATTATTAATTTAACGGCTAGATATTAGCAACTATTATATTTAGATTATTTCCAAATTATATCATTAACATTAATAAGAGGTTCATTTTTCTTTTTTAAAGGCTCATTAAAATAAATTATACTTTCTATTCCACTTTTTGTAGCATATTTAATTCCTATAGTCTTTTTTAGTGTGTTTCTATTTTCTCCTTTAGATTCTATCCCATATTTATTTATAACCTGTTTAACTGATATTTGTTCTTTTCTTGCCAGGGTTTTTATCAAACTCAAATAATGATAAAATTTAAATTTTCTAATCTTTACATTGACATCTGTAGCTAAACAGTAATAATTGTATAACTCCACAATTTCTCTATTATAGAGAGAAATTATTTCAAATACAGACAAGTTAATTCTAGAATTATTATGTATTGGTTTTCCACTTAAAATAAAAGGTCTAATTCTTTCTCTTATTACTGCAGCAGGTATTAATAATTGTAATGTTTCCTTATCTTTTTTTTCTTTAAATTTAAAAGACTTATTCTTTTTAAAATTACCCTTCGATTTAGCTATTTCATAGCCTAAAAAGTTTACTCTCTGTTTATCTAAATTAATCATAAAAATTTCTTTTTCTGTAGTTTCTATCTTTAATTTCTCTTTTAAAAAAACATTTATATTTTTTATTATATATTCAGCTAAATCTTTAGTTTCAAAAATAAAAATAATAAAATTATCTAAATATCGTATATATTTTGCTTGTCCAAATTTTTTATCCATATATCTATCAAATTTATCTAAATATATGTTAATTATCATATTAGCTAAACTTTCTCTTTGTGGTATCCCTGACCATGTATCACAGGCTCTTTTCTTATTCATATATCCTGCCATAAGAAACTTATTGATAAGATTTATAAAACGTCCATCAGATATTTTTTCACTTAATAACTTCATAACAAAATCATAATTTATATTATAAAAATAACTTTCTACACTACCCTTAATAACCCAATTAGCACCATTACAAGTAGTTTTTATCTGACAAAGAGCAGTATAACAATTTTTATTTGACACAAATCCATGAGAATTAACACTAAAATTCACACCATATATAGATTGAAGAATTTCCACAATTATTTGTTGTATTAGATCATCATATAGATTTGTTATTTGTAAATATTTTTTATCCTGCTCATCTAATTTTTCCAATGGCTTTGGACAATAACTCTCATCTTTTAATTTTTCAATTACTTTATGAATATCTTCAATGCTAAATCTATGTACTTTTTTTGCAATAACAGTATCCCGCATATTTTGACCTCTAGAATACATTTTGGAATATGCCTTTAAATAGAAATCTATATTGAATAAATACCTATATATCCTTTGAAATTTATAATTTGGATTCTTATTAGATTTATCTTCCAATATTGCCAATATTAATTCAGCTTTTTGCATTTCGCATACCTCCTTAATTAGACAATAAAAATAACCTACCTTCCTTCGCCATGTAATAGGCTTTCCCTATCCCGGACTACTATGAAGGTTCCGTAGTCATAATGGATATTCAGAATTTTTTAATTCATAGTCCATAAGACATTCCATCTTAGACTATCTCCGTTTAGATTAATAAAAGCGATAATATGACTTAGGTCTTCCGTTCGTTTCTTGTACATTCTATACAGAATGCTGGGAATATTTACAACATTAATAAAACATAGGTAAAATTTTACTTTCAAATATTCCATTTACGTATTCAAATGGTTTTCGTAAACCTCGGCAGTTAGAGCTAAGAAACTAGAATTCAAGCAATACAGCCTTGACCTTATCATATCCTAACCTCGCATATCAGCATCTTAACCATTTTTAGAAACTATATGCTTTAATAAACATGCTATTGTCCCCTTTATGTTTCCACTCTTAGGTAAGTCTATTGGTTAACAAGGTATCGTTGTAACCTTGACTGTATTTAAACAGCGTTCTTTTATAATCCTCTACGGACGCACACCTACCCCGCCTTTTTGATTAAATATGGATATTATTTTCATTTAAGTTCCTCCTTTCTAAGTTTTCTATTTTCTTATTTTTAATTATATATTTTTATTTATGATAATAAAAGAGTTTTTACCATAAATTCTTTTATTTATAACAAAATACATGTAAAAATCATTCTTCTTAAATTGTAGAGATGCTTTTCATAAATTTAAAAATTTAACATATAATATTATAGTTTTATACATTATCTTTAAATACACAGTACAAAAAATTAAAGTAAAATGTTTCATGTGAAACATTTTACTCTTTAAAAATTGTGATTATTATTTGTATTCCATCTTCCAAATCTTTATAAAGTATATTTTGCATTTAAGCCATATCTGTCGAATACTTGTTTCACTGTATTTATATATACTGTAGGAGAAAATATTCCTTTAATTTTTTTATTCTTTAGAACTTTATTAATATTATTCAGTTCCCTATTAACAAGTTCTTCTATATCTTTCACATTTAAAGATTTTTTAATAATCATACTCAAAACTTTTTTCTATAACTTCACATTCCCAAGTCTTAATAATGCTCTAGCATGTCTTTCAGATAAATTATTTTCTAATAATATATCTATAATCTCTTTATCCAATTTAAGAAACCTAATTTTATTTGTAATAGTAGATTATTTTTTTCCTATAACTTCAGCTAATTTTTCCTAAGTATGCTTATGATATTTTATTAAATCATAATATGCCCTTGCCTCTTCTAAAAAATTCAGATTTTCCCTCTGTAAATTTTCTAGAAGTGCTATTGCAGCAGATTTCTTATCATTTATATCCACTATAATCACAGGTACTCATTTTAGTCCTGCTTTTTCCGCTGTTCTAAGTTTTCTTTCTCCTGCAATTAATTCATATTTATTTTTATCTATTTTTCTCACTGATAGAGGCTGAATTATTCCATATGAGTTTATAGACTGAGCTAATTCAGCTAAACTATCTTCATTAAAATACTTCTAGGCTGATATGCATTAGGTGAAATCAAATCTACAGGCATATACTCAATATTTTTTCGCATATTTACTATCCTTTTTACATTTTCTACTATGCATTTCTTCATTGCCTTATAAAATCCTGCTGATCTATACTATTTTCGTGCGACAAATTATTATATTTATCTCAATGGGTTCTTAGATACCCTCCCTGACTTCCGTGGATATTTACTAGAAGTATGTGTTGTTTTTTTTACTATTACTAAATTATGATTAAACTCATCATCTTCAATTTTTATTATATCTTCAATTTTGCCACCTAAGATATTAATTGCATTCTTGCTTTCCATAATCTCATTTTCAACAGAAGGTCCCTTCATAGCTATAAAATATCCTCCTATTTTTATATATGGAATACAGAACTCACTTAGAACTGTTAAATTTGCTACAGCCCTTGATACCGCAACATCAAATTTTTCTCTATACTCTATTTTTTTTGAAAAATCTTCAGCTCTTCCATGTATACATGTTACATCATTTAATTTAATACTTAAGACGACTTGATTTAAAAAATTTATTCTCTTACTTAAAGAATCTAAAAGTATAAGTTTTACTTCTGGTTTAATTATTTTTATGGGTATCCCTGGAAATCCAGCACCACTTCCTACATCAATAATACTATAAGCATCTTTCAAAGGAAAAAACTTGAATATTTTTATACTGTCTATGAAATGCTTTTTAATTATATCTTCATCATCTATTATAGCAGTAAGATTCATTTTCTCATTCCACAATTTAAGTATATCCTTATATTTAATGAACTTATTATACTTTTCTTGGTTAAAATTTAGTCCCATATCTTTACACACACTATCCATAATATCAAAATAATTCATAATACTTCTCCAAAATTTATTATTATATTTTTTATAGAAACTTTTCTCTATGTTTTTTCTCCATATGAATTAACAAGACAGAAATATCTGCCGGCGAAACTCCAGAAATTCTAGAAGCTTGACCTATACTTATAGGTCGTATTTTCTTTAATTTCTGATTTGCTTCTATTCTTAATCCCTTAACTTCATCATAATCCATATTCTCAGGTATGAACTTATTTTCAAATTTTTTAAACTGTTGAACCTGCTCTAGCTGCTTTTTTATATATCCCTCATACTTTGAAATAATATTTACTTCTTCTTGAACGTCTTCACTTAATTCAGGTCTATCTGTATCAAGTAACTGAAGCTTAAAATAATCAAGTTCTGGCCTTTTTATCAATTCATATAAACTTATACTTTTTTTTAACTCAGATGAATTTAATGAATTTAAGAACTCAATTACTTCTTTCTTAGGTGTTATATAAAAATTCTTTATTCTTTTTATTTCTGCTTTTATACTATTTTTTCTTTCTAGATATTTATTATATCTTTCTTTAGTAACCAATCCTATTTTATATCCTATCTCTGTAAGTCTCAGATCTGCATTATCTTGTCTAAGTATAAGCCTGTACTCAGAACGAGATGTCATCATTCTATAGGGTTCTTCAGTTCCCTTTGTAACTAAGTCATCTATTAAAACTCCTATATAAGCATCAGATCTTTTTAAAATTAAAGGTTCTTCTCCTTTAACTTTAAGTGCAGCATTAATCCCTGCAATTATACCCTGAGATGCTGCTTCTTCATATCCTGAACTTCCATTTAACTGACCTGCTCCAAATAAACCCTCGATTTCTTTAAATTCTAATGTAGGTTTTAATTGCAGTGGATTTATACAATCGTATTCAATAGCATATCCTGTCCTTAAAAATTCTACATTTTCAAGACCTATTATAGTTTTATACATGGCAATCTGAACATCCTCAGGCATTGACGTGGATGCACCATCTACATATAACTCATCTGTATTTTCTCCCTCAGGTTCAATAAATATTTGATGATTTTCCTTATCTGGAAATCTAACTATTTTATCTTCAATAGAAGGACAATATCTTGGTCCTACTGATTTAATAGATCCATTAAAAAGAGGAGATCTATTTATATTTTCTCTTATAACCCTTGTAGTATTCTCTGTAGTATAAGTTAAATAACAGGATATCTGTTTTCTATCCAAATTTTCACTCATAAAAGAAAAAGGAATTATCTTCTTATCTCCTGGCTGTTCTATCATTTTAGAAAGATCAACGCTACGTCTATTTACCCTGGCTGGCGTACCTGTTTTAAATCTTCTAAGTTCTATGCCTAAATCCAATAAACTCTGTGAAAGATCATTAGCTGGCATAAATCCATTTGGACCTGAACTATAACTTACATCACCTATAATTACTTTACCTTTTAAATAAGTTCCTGTGGATAAAACAATAGTTTTTGTTTCAAAATATGCTCCATTTTTCGTTACAACTCCACAAATTCTACCCTCATTGTCAACTCTTATACTTACTACTTCTAATTGTTTTAAATCTAAATTGTATTGTTTCTCAAGTACACTCTTCATTCTTCCTGAGTAATTTCTCTTGTCTGCTTGTGCTCTTAATGAATGTACAGCAGGTCCTTTAGAAGTATTAAGCATTCTTGATTGTATAAAAGTATCATCAATATTTACACCCATTTCTCCACCCAAAGCATCTATTTCTCTTACTAAATGTCCTTTGGCAGTCCCCCCAATATTGGGGTTGCATGGCATAAATCCTATACTATCTAAATTCATTGTACACATTAAAGTTTTACAACCCATTCTAGCTGCAGCAAGTCCTGCTTCACATCCAGCATGTCCTGCACCTATAACTACTACATCATATCTTCCTGAAAAATACTCCAACTCTAATTACCTACTTTCCTAAACAAAATTGTGAAAATATTTTATCTATTATATCCTCTTCTAAAGTATCACCAGTTATTTTTCCTAAATTAACCCATGCATTTTTTATATCTATAGATACCAGATCTATAGCCAAAGTACTTTTTAGTGTGTCTAAGGCTTCAATACAACTTTCCTTAGCTCTAATTAATCCTTCTTTATGTCTGGTGTTAGTTATAAACAAATCTTCAGATTTAATTTCCCCCTTAAAAAATAACTCTTTAATACAGCTTTTAACTCTATCTAAGCCCTCTCCTGTTTTAATTGAGGTTTTTATTATAAATCTTGAATTTAAATTACAAATATCTTTTAAATCTATTTTATCATCTATATCGGTTTTATTTAATAAAATAATATATTTTCTATGATTTACATAGTCTATAATTTCTTTATCTTCCTTATCTAACCCTTTACTTGAATCTAACATTAATATAACTAAATCTGACTCATCTATTTTTTCTTTAGATTTTTCCACGCCTATTTTCTCTACTACATCATCAGTTTTTCTTATGCCAGCCGTATCAATTATTTTTATAGGAATTCCTCCTATATTTATATACTCTTCTATAATATCTCTAGTTGTACCTGGTATATCTGTAACTATAGCTTTATTTTCTTCAATTAAGGAATTCAATAAAGATGATTTTCCCACATTGGGTTTTCCTACAATTACTGTATTTAAACCTTCTCTAACTATTTTACCCTCTTCTGCATTACTTAATATATAATTTATTTTATCTAATATTTTGTTTAACTTTAAAGAAATCTGCTCTGAAGTTACCTCTTCTAAATCTTCTTCCGGATAGTTAACAGTAGCTTCTATATGTGCAATTATCTCTAGAAGTTCTTCTCTTAATAGATTGATTTCTCTAGAAATTTTACCTTGTGACTGTTGTACAGCTGACTTCATTGAAATATGGCTTTTTGCTCTAATTATATCAATTACTGCCTCTGCTTGACTTAAATCAATTCTTCCATTTAAAAATGCTCTTTTTGTAAATTCACCTGGTTCAGCAATTCTAGCACCTGCTTTAATAACTTCTTCCATTACCTTTCTTGTAGCTAATACCCCACCATGACAGTTTATTTCTACTACATCTTCAGCAGTATAGCTTTTAGGACCCTTCATAAAACTTATCAATACCTCATCTAATATTTCACCAGTATCTTTCTCTATTATAAAACCATATCTCATGGAATATGGTTTTATATCTAATAAGTTTCTATGATTTTTTCCTCTAAATATACTATTAGCTATGCTAAGAGAATTTTCTCCTGAAATTCTTACAATAGATATACCACCCTCTCCTAAAACAGTAGCAATAGCCGTTATTGTATCAAATTCTAACATAATTTTAATTTCCTCCAAATAAAATTATATAATCTTCCTTTTACAGATTTAAAAAAAGAAAGCCTTTAGGCTTTCTTTAAATCTACTACAACTCTTCTAAAAGGTTCTTGACCCTCGCTATAGGTATTTACGTAAAAATCATTTTGAAGAGAAGAATGAATTATCCTTCTTTCATAGGGATTCATCGGTTCTAATTTTACAGTCCTACCTGTCCTTTTAACTTTTTCAGCAACTTTTCTTGCAAGTCTTTTTAATGTCTCTTCTCTTTTTAATCTATAATTTTCTGTATCTAAAATCACTCTTTTATATTCTATATCATGATTCTTATTTACTACAAGACTTATAAGATATTGAATAGCATCTAATGTTTCTCCTCTATAGCCAATAAGTATTCCCATATCAGGACCGGTTAAATATATTTTTATAACATTATTATTTTCTTTAATTTGTATTTCGGCTTCTACTTTCATACAATGTAAAATATTTTTTAAAAACATATTTGCTTCTTTTATGTAATCTCTTTTTACCTTAACCTTTATTTTAGCAGGCCTAACCCCTATAAAATTTAAAAAACCTTTGTTACCTGGATCTAATATTTCAATTTCCACTTTATCTCTTTCAACTTTCAATTCCAGTAATGCCTTCTTGATTGCTTCTTCAACAGTTTTTCCAGTAACCTCTATAACTTTCATAATACACAGCCACCCCCTAAGCCTTATTAGGACTAGTGTTTTTCTTAGTTCCGATCCTCTTTATAACTAAAGTTTGTGCTATTTGGATCAAATTGCTAACAACCCAATACAATACCAATGCAGATTTAAATCCCAAACTCATAAATACCATAAATCCAGACATTCCTATATTCATAGTCTGCGTCTGTTTTGCCTGTTCATTATTATTTGAAGACATCATAAAATATGTAGACAAATAAGTAGTTATTCCGGATAAAATAGCAAGAAATATATCTCTTCTAGCTAAATCACTTATCCATAAAAAGCTAACACCATTTATTCCAGATAAATTATTAAAAACATAGTAGAGGGCAATTAAAATAGGCC
>ENA-UOOE01001625-UOOE01001625.1-fermentation-metagenome-genome-assembly--contig:-NODE-1625-length-18472-cov-5.335994_pt1 | contig 18472 bp, 17 predicted proteins | sample MGYA00245776_ERZ724021 | MGnify/ENA primary metagenome ERZ724021 (study PRJEB28704, sample SAMN03018321) | fermentation metagenome | biome: anthropogenic terrestrial biome; feature: soil; material... | reverse complement strand
TATATGTTCTCTTGTCTGTGGCATTGGACCATCTGCTGCACTTACTACAAGTATTGCTCCGTCCATCTGTGCTGCTCCTGTTATCATGTTCTTTACATAATCTGCATGTCCTGGACAGTCCACATGTGCATAATGTCTATTTTCTGTCTCATATTCTACATGTGCTGTATTTATTGTTATTCCCCTTTCTTTTTCTTCCGGTGCCTTATCTATTTCATCATACTTTGTAGCAGATGCTTTCCCTTCTTTTGCTAATACCATTGTTATTGCTGCTGTCAATGTAGTTTTACCATGGTCTACGTGTCCTATTGTTCCTATGTTTACATGTGGTTTTGTTCTCTCAAACTTTTCTTTTGACATTACTTCTTCCTCCTTGTTTGTTACACATTTTATTTAAGTAAACTCATCCTGGTGTGTTGTAAGAACTTCATAAAATTACTACCTAAATTGGAGCCCATGACCAGGATTGAACTGGTGACCTCCACCTTACCAAGGTGACGCTCTGCCTACTGAGCTACATGGGCAATTAATTGGAGCGGAAGACGGGACTTGAACCCGCGACAGCCAGCTTGGGAAGCTGGTGTTCTACCACTGAACTACTCCCGCCTGAAACCTTTGCTTTTAATACTAATAAATGCTACATACCGATTATCAATTTTAATACAAGTACATTTTTTTGTCAATATGTATTTTCTATTTATTAATTAAGCATTTTTCTAACTTCCTTTTAACCCTTTGCAAAGCGTTATCTATGGATTTGGCATGTCTATCCAAATCACAAGCAATTTCTTGATAAGATTTACCATCTAAATAAGACATAAGAACTTCCATTTCCAAACTGGACAGTACTTCACCTATTTCACTATGTATATGCTTTAATTCTTCTCTACTAATTATTAATTCTTCTGGATCGGCAACTTTAGCTTCTGATAAAACATCCAATAAGGTTCTGTCAGATTCTTCATCGTATATAGGTTTATTTAAAGAAACATACGTATTTAATGGAATATGCTTTTGTCTGGTAGCAGTTTTTATGGCTGTTATTATTTGACGTGTCACACAAAGTTCAGCAAAAGCTTTAAAGGATGATAATTTATCTGTTTTAAAATCCCTTATTGCTTTATAAAGCCCTATCATACCTTCTTGATAAATATCTTCCTTATCTGCTCCAATTAGGAAATACGATTTTGCTTTAGATTTAACAAAATTTTCATATTTATTTATCATGTATTCTTGAGCTCTTACATCTCCTTTTTTTGCTTGAATAACTACTTCCTCATCCAATTTTTCTTCAAAGGAGGAAATTTTCTTACCATTATAACTCATATCCACCAAGATATCCCCTCCAAAACAAATATAAAGAACATGATTTAATTATACATTAAAATTAAATTTACAGTCAATAGATTTTAACGACTTTTGCGAATTTTTTCAAGTTTTTCCAGCATATCCTTTGCTATTCTATCCTCTAAAGTATGTTTTTGTTTAGAGTATTTATTCTCAATTTTACTTTTTATTTTTGATTCTATTTGTTTAACTTCATGATAAAATTCAATAGAAGACATTCTTACAGCTCCTCTTTGAAATGTTATCTGTTGTTCTAAAGAATCAGAAGTTACCACAAATACTTCACTTCTACGTCCTATTCTATTAACCGTTTTCTCTATAAAAGAGTCTGCTGTTTCATTCTCCTTAGTAAATACTACTATAACATTTTCACTTATTTTTTTCTTCTTTTCTAAACTTCCTGCCACCTTATGAGCATCAAATACTATAAAAATACTATAACCTTTATAGGCCGCATAATTACTTAAAGTTTCTATAAGTTGTTGTCTTGCAGCTTCAAAACTATAATCTTTTATATCATTTAATTCAGGCCAACTATTTATTACATTATATCCATCTACAAAAATAATTCTCAATTTTTATCACTTTTTATTTTTTGCTTTAGTATTTCATACATTAATATGCCTGATGCCACAGAAACATTTAAAGAGGATATATTCCCTATCATGGGTATCTTTACTAATTTGTCACACTTTTGCTTAGTTAGCTTTGATATCCCTCTTCCTTCACTTCCTATAATTAAAGCTATAGAACTGTTAAAATCAACATCAAAACAATAGCTTTCTCCAGTCATGTCGGCCCCATATACCCATATATTCTGTTTTTTTAGTTTTTCTATTACGGTATTTAAATTTGTAACTTTGCATATTCTCATATAGTCTACTGCTCCAGCGGAGGATTTATACACTGTAGGAGTTATACCAACATTTTTCCTTTTAGGTATTATAATTCCATGAGCTCCACATACTTCAGCGGTTCTTATTATAGCTCCAAAATTATGAGGATCTTCTATTTCATCTAATATAATTATAAAAGGAGCTTCCCTTCTTTTTAAAGCATAATCCAATATATCTTCCAATTCACAATATTTATAAGGGGTTACATGTGCAATTATCCCCTGATGCACTCCTGTTTGAGAAATTTTATCTAATTTTCTTTTATCCACTTTTTTCACAACTACATGTTTTTCCTTAGCAATTGCAAATATTGTATTTATAGAACCCGACATATTTCCATCTGATATGAGAATCTGTTCTATAGTTACATTATTGGATTTTAAAGCTTCAATAACTGCATTTCTTCCTTCAATTAAATCTTCCCTAAATTTAGGTTTATTTTTTAAATTTTCTATTTTATTTTCGCACTCTACGATATTATGCTTATTTTTCATATCTATACCCTTTATACTTTAAATTTAATTATTTTTTATTTTAAAATTCACCCTTATTATTCAAAGTTATTATAAATTCAAATAAGTAATTTAATCTATCAAATTCACCAGTTAAATATAAAAATCCCACTAAAGTTTCAAATCCCGTTGCAAATCTATATTCCTGTATATCTGCATTTTTAGGAACTGTTCCAGATTTAGCATTTCTTCCTCTTTTAAAAAAATAAAGCTCCTCCTCAGATAATTGTTTTTCTAATCTCTTTATAATTTCACTTTGAGAATGAGCTTTTACAAACTTTATAGCTCTAACATGAAGATTATGCACAGACATATTTTGAAACTTATTTACTAAATAAGTTCTTACAAGTACATCATATACAGCATCTCCCACAAATGCAAGTGTAAGGGGATTTAATTGTCTAATATCTATTTTATCAAATTTTATTTTCAGCAAATTACTTTCCATTTAATTTCTCCTGATTCAAAAAATACAACTATCCTTATATCCTTTTCCATCTTACTCCACCTGAAGTATCTTCTAAAATTATTCCTTTATCTTTTAAGTCATCCCTTATTTTATCTGCCAATGCCCAATTTTTATTCTGTCTAGCTTTTTGTCTTTTTTCTATCAAAAGCTCAATTTCTGTCTCTATATTTCCCCTTTTGGATCTTTGAAGTATTCCAAGAGGAAATCCTAATTCTCTTATTAAATCAAGTGAATATTTAATCATATCCATAGATGAGTTTTCATCTATATTGGTGTTTACATCTCTTATTAAATCAAAAATTACCGATATGGCATCTGCAGTATTAAAATCATCATCCATCTTCTCTATATATCGTTGTTTGTACTTATTTAGATGTTCTTTATATTTTACTTCACTTTCCAATATTCCATTATCCTTAGCTTTACTTAAAAGCTCTTCTAAATTTGTAATTGAATTATAAATTCTATCTAATGCTGATTTAGTAGAATCTAAAAGTTCAATACTAAAATTTATAGGAGTCCTATAATGACCCGACAACATAAATAATCTTACAACATCTGGTTCATATTTATCTAAAATTTCTCTTGTAGTAAAGAAATTATTTAAAGACTTAGACATTTTTTGATTATTTACATTTACAAATGCAGAATGCATCCAATATCTAGCAAAAACCTTTCCAGTTCTGCCCTCACTTTGAGCTATTTCATTTTCATGATGAGGAAATTTCAAATCGGAGCCACCTGCATGTATGTCTATAGTTTCGCCTAATATGTTATAAGCCATGCAAGAACATTCTATATGCCATCCAGGCCTTCCCATTCCCCAGGGACTTTTCCATGAAGGTTCCCCTGCTTTTTTACTCTTCCAAACTGCAAAATCCATAGGATTTTTTTTTCTTTCATCTACATCTATTCTAACTCCTGACTGAAGCTGTTCAATATTTTGTCCTGAAAGCTTACCATAATTATTAAACTTCTTTGCATTAAAATATACATCTCCATCTACTTCATAGGCATAGCCTTTGTTTATTAAATCCTGTATAAATTCAATTATCTTTGATATATAAAGTGTAGCTCTAGGATTTACTGTAGCTCTCTTTATATTTAAAGCATCTGCATCTTTGTAGTATTCATTTATGAACCTATCTCCAAGCTGCTGTACAGTTATGTTTTCGTCATTTGCCTTCTTTATCATTTTATCATCTATATCCGTAAAATTTTGAACAAAATTCACCTTATAACCTTTATATTCAAAATATCGTCTTACAGTATCAAATACAACAAAAGTTCTGGCATTACCTATATGAAAAAAATTATACACTGTAGGACCACATACGTACATTTTTACTTCTCCTGAAGTCAACGGAATAAATTCTTCTTTTTCTCTAGTCATTGTATTAAAGATTCTCACTAAACTTTATACCTCCCTTAATCTTATCCTTATGCCATCTACTAATATCATATAATTAATGTGATAAAATGTTTAATTTTAATTCCTTAAATATTTTATCACATTATTGGAACTTATTTAAGTCCCATTCATATGCTACCCATTATTCTTTAATATAAACAAAACCTGCAGCTTATATTAAGTACATAAAACTGCAAGGTTCCATCTCAATTACTTATGCATTTTTAATATATTTTCTGCTATAAATAAATCTTCAGGTGTAGTTATTTTTATGTTATCGTAACTTCCTTCATATAGATAAACTTTATTCCCAAAATATTCTACCGCTGTAGTATCATCAGTAACTTGAATTCTATTGTTTATGAGTTTTTTATGACAATCATAAATCAAATCATACTTAAAACATTGGGGAGTTTGAGCCATAAATAATTCCTTCCTTTTCAATGTCTTATAAGTAAAACCTTCTTTGTTTTTAATCTTTATGGTATCTTTAGGCATAATTCCACAGGCACAGGCTCCATACATATTAGAATATTTTATCCCATCCTCAATTATCCTATCTGTAACAAAAGGTCTTACCCCATCATGAATTAAAACTACATCACAGTTCTCTAATACCTTTAATCCATTAAATACTGAATCTTGCCGTTCCTTTCCCCCGATAACTATTTTAATCACTTTATCTAAATTATACTTTTTAACTATCTCTTGTTTACAATATTCAATTTCATCTTCAGCACATACCAATACGATTCCATCTATTAGTGGATTTTTCGAAAATACACTAATAGAATAATACAGGATTGGCCTACCTTGAATATAAATAAATTGTTTATTTATTGGCATTTTCATTCTTTTTCCTTTACCTGCAGCTACAATTATAGCATAGTTACTTTTCATAAGATTATAACTCCTCTTTTTGTTTTGCGAATATCATTCTTCCCGCTGCAGTTTGTAGTACAGAAGTTACTACTACATCTTTTGTTTCTCCAATAGACCTCTTTCCTCCCTCTATAACTATCATGGTACCATCATCTAAATAAGCTATACCCTGTCCTGATTCTTTTCCATCTTTAATTATCTGAACATTCATTTCCTCTCCAGGAAGTACCACAGGCTTTACTGCATTAGCAAGTTCATTTATATTAAGTACTGGTACTCCTTGAAATTCTGCAACTTTATTTAAATTATAATCATTTGTTACTACCTTACCATTTAACACTTGAGAAAGTTTTAAAAGCTTGCTATCCACTTCAGCTATGTTAGGAAAATCTTTCTCATATATTTGTACATCAATATTCAATTCTTTCTGTATTTTATTTAATACATCTAATCCTCTTCTTCCTCTAGTCCTCTTTAATCCATCTGAAGAATCTGCTATATGTCTCAATTCTGCCAGTACAAAATCTGGAATTATTAATGGTCCTTCAACAAATCCAGTTTGACATATATCGAATATTCTACCATCTATTATCACAGAAGTATCCAGAACCTTAGGATATACCTTTTGTTTACACTCATCTTTAATCTTCTTATCTTTACTGCTTCCTTGAAATCTCCTATATCCAACATTAGATAGCAAGGACATAAGTTCTTCTCTCTTCCTTATGGCTATATTAGCACCTAAAGCAGCCATAAGTACAGCTACTACTACCGCCAACATAGCCCCTACAATGGGCACCTTTGCCAATAAATTGAGAAATACTACAGATATAAGAAGTCCTGTTAATGCCCCTACAACTCCTAATAATATTTCTGTTGCAGGAAGCTTTTGAATTCTTTTTTCAATATAATCCATAATTTTCATAATAATTGAATTAATCCAAGGTGATATTAAAAATAGTATAATTCCAAAAAATAAAGTTAATAAAATTAAAAATAAAATCTTTTTTACAGGATTATCACTCACATAAAATATTTGTGTAAAGTACTCAGAATTTATGACAATATCTCCTACCAAATATCCTAGTATTAAGCCTATTATTGTAAAAAGCCCCCTAAGTGTCTTTTTTAACAATAAATACACCTCCTTATATGTTAATTACATTTTTTTCATTTTATTTACTTAATATAATATATTAAGTAGATATTTTTTTCAATAAAACTGGTTTTATTTAATAAATTATTTACTTAAATACTTTATTTAATCAATACATCTGTATAAAAATACTAAAAATACAAACTAAAGGCAAATCTTAACTATTATATTTTATATACAATTCCCCCTATTAATAATAGCACTATTAGTTTATTATATATATAAAGTAAATTTTATAGATTTATAAATACATATCTATTGTTAGTAAAATATGGTATCATAGAACTTAGAAATAAGTTTATTTTACTAACAAACGCCTCTGACACTACAATTTAAATATTGTAGTTAATATGCTAAATCTATATAAGGAGTTGAACTGGATGAAAGATATAATATTTGATGACTTTCAAAATGCTGTAAATGAATCATTATTAAGACATAAGAGTATTTTAGATATAATTACTAAACTTCAAGAATCAAATGCTCGAATAAATAGGGCTATTGCAAAGTCTATTACTAATTGTGGATGCATAGAAGTTTGCGCTAAAAAACAACACATATCTGAAGATAACACTTTAAATATTGAATTTTTAAAAAATTGTTTAAATACACACATAAAAGGATCTCTGTGTGATAATTGTAGAGATGTGATACAAAATGAAATAGGAAATAATTTATTTTATCTTACTTCCTTATGTAATATACTTGACTTAAATCTATACGATATACTTTTAAAAGAATATGATAAAATAAATACTTTAGGAAAGTATTCCTTTAGATAATTTTTAGCACAAAATAATATTAAATATTATTTTGTGCTAAAATTTATTATCTATCATAATCTGTTCTCTAAGTCTTCTCAATCCATTTTTTATAGCTCTAGCTCTAGCTTCACCTATTCCTTCAACTCTATCAAGCTCTTCATAGGAAGCTTCCATAATGCCTTTCAATTCCTTAAAGTTTTTAACTAGATTATCTATTACAGCCGCTGGTATTCTAGGAATTTTACTTAACATTCGATATCCCCTTGGTGATATAAGTGTATCAACTAATGGTACTCCCAAATATCCCATAGCTCTGGAGATAAAATCAAGATTTAAAATATCATCAGAGCTTATTTCTTGAATTTGTTTATATATCTCGTCATAATCCATATCAGCTTGACAATAATCCCTTATCATCAATATCCCATCCCGCTCAACACTTTTAATAAGTTCATTTAATTGCATGGAAATTAGTCTTCCTTCATTCCCTAGTTCACATATGTATATTTCAATTTCAGCTACTATTTTCATTACCATTTCAGTCCTTTGAATAGCTGTCATTACATCAAATAATGTAACTATGTCTTGAAATTCAAGAATATTAAGATTATTGACAACTCTATCTAACACAGCTACATATTTTTCTAAGGTCTGAAGTGCTTGATTAGCTCTTCCTAACATAACACTGCTATCCCTTAAAACATATTTAATATGTCCCTTATATACCGTTATAACATTCCTCCTCTGAGAAATTGCAATAACTATAACTCCTGTTTGTTTGGCGACTCTATCTGCTGTCCTATGCCTTGTTCCAGTCTCAAAGGTTGGAATAGTTGGATCTGGAATAAGCTGGGTATTGGCATATAGTATTTTTTTTAAGTCACTGCTAAGTATTATAGCACCATCCATCTTTGCAAGCTCATATATGTAAGAGGGACTATACTCTGAGTTAATGGTAAATCCACCATCTACCACTTTTAGTATCTGTTCACTATCCCCAAGTACTATAAGTCCGCCAGTTTTAGCTCTTAATATATTTCTAAGCCCTTCTCTAAGTTGAGTTCCCGGTGCTAAAAGTTTTAATATACTTTTAAGTTCTTTTTCTTTTTCCAATCTCAAAATTATCACCCTAATCAAAAAACTTTATTTAAGGATTCCTGTAAAGAAGATACCCCTATAATATTTATTTTCCCATTGTTTATTTTTTCCTTGTTTCTACTAGGTATTAATATATTTTTAAATCCCATTTTTTCTGCTTCATTTACAATTCTATCACAAAAAGATACTGATCTAATTTCACCTGTAAGACCAATTTCTCCTACTGCCAAAAGATTATCCAATACTATTTCTTTAGATCTAGAACTGGATATGAGAGCTAGTGCTAATCCTAAATCCCCAAATGTACCTTCTAGTTTAAGTCCTCCTACTACATTAGCATAAACATCACAATTATAAAATGGAATTTTAATTTTTTTTTCCAATACTGCTAAAATTAAATTTAACCTAGATATATCCACTCCTACCGCTGTTCTTCTTGGAATAACTGCTCTAGTTTCACTAACTAAAGCCTGTATCTCAACCAATATAGGTCTTCTTCCTTCCATTATTCCAATAACTACAGAACCTTCTTTTTGAAAGTCTCTATCTCCTAAAAATGCTGTAGAAGGATTGGGTATTTCTCTAAGTCCATTTTCTATCATCTCAAATACACCAATTTCACTGGTAGTACCAAATCGGTTTTTTACAGTTCTAAGTATTCTAAATTCCTCCGTTCTCTCTCCTTCAAAAGACAATACTGTATCAACTATATGTTCCAGCACCCTAGGTCCTGCAAGTTCCCCCTGTTTTGTAATATGTGCCACTATAAAAAAAGATATATTGTTTGATTTTCCTATGCGCATAATACGATTAGAAGTTTCTCTGACTTGGGATACACTGCCTGGAGCAGAACTTATACACTCTTTAAACAAGGTTTGTATAGAGTCTATAACTACAAACGTAGGTTTGTTTTTTTCTATATAACCTTCTATTTTATCTAAATTAGTTTCAGAAACTACATAGAGATTATCTGATAAAGAATTAAGCCTATCACCTCTCATTTTTATCTGCTCTTCCGATTCTTCTCCAGAAACATATAATACCTTTTCATATTTATCTGCAATATTACTAGCTGCTTGTAGAAGCAATGTTGATTTACCAATACCAGGAGCCCCTGATATAAGTGTAATAGATCCTCTAACAATACCTCCCCCAAGAACTCTATTTAATTCCATTATACCAGTGTCCAGTCTTTCATACTCACTAGATTTTATACTATTAATACTTTTAGGCATACTTTCAAACCCCAAATTTGAAAAGCATGTTCCTTTAGTTGGTTTAATTTCTTCTATCATACTATTCCAGTTATTACAACTAGGACATTTTCCTAACCATTTTGGAGATTGATATCCACATTGTTGACATATAAAAATAGTTTTTTTCTTTACCATGTAATCATCCCCTCCTGTATAAGATATTATTATACAATATAATTATATAATTTTGTGAAGAATTATATAAATTTTTTAAAACTATTTAACTCTTCATAAAAATAAGCCTTATACTCTACATATTATAAAGTATAAAGCTTATCTATATTCAAAAAATTTTTTATCATTGAATCAGCTTTCAATTCACCTTATTAAAAGCTAATTCTTTTCCTTGAACAATTACTTCGACTTTATCACCTTTTTTAACATTACCCTTTAACATTTCTTCTGAAAGTCTGTCTTCTACGGTCTTAGTTATAGCTCTTCTAAGTGGTCTTGCTCCATAAGTTACATCAAATCCCTCTTTTGCTAATAATTCTTGTGCCTTCTCATTGAAATTAATATCTATTTCCTGCTCTTTAAGTCTCATAGAAACATCATTTAGCATGAGTTTCACTATTTGTTTCAAATCATCTTCTTGTAATTGGTGGAATACTATAATATCGTCAATTCTATTTAAAAATTCAGGTCTAAAAGAAGTTTTCAACTCTTCCATTATATTGTCTTTCATTTTATCATATTCATCTTGTTTTTCATTATCGCCTATAAATGTGAATCCCATAGATTTTTGCTTCCTAATAGTAGCTGCTCCTACATTAGATGTCATTATAATTATAGTATTTTTGAAATTTACAGTTTTTCCTTTTCCATCTGTTAATCTTCCATCCTCAAGTATTTGCAGCAGTATATTAAATACCTCAGGATGTGCTTTTTCTATTTCATCAAATAATACTACTGAATAAGGATTTCTTCTTACCTTTTCTGTGAGCTGTCCTCCCTCATCATATCCTACATATCCCGGTGGAGATCCTATAAGTTTAGATACGGTGTGTTTTTCCATATATTCAGACATGTCAATTCTTATAAGATTATTTTCATCACCAAACATAGCCTCTGCCAAAGCTTTAGATAATTCAGTTTTTCCAACTCCAGTAGGTCCTAAGAATATAAAGGATCCTATAGGTCTCTTAGGATCCTTTAGTCCAACCCTAGCTCTTCTTACTGCCCTTGCTATGGATTTAACCGCTTCATCCTGTCCTATTACTCTTTTATGAAGAATATCTTCTAATTTCAACAATCTCTGTAGTTCTTTTTCAGTTAATTTTTCTACAGGTATATTAGTCCACTGTGACACTACAGAAGCAATTTTTTCTTCTCCTACTAATAATGTAGATACTTCTTTTTTAGTCTTCCAGTTAGTTTTTAAACCTTCTAACTTATCTTTCAATTCTTTTTCTATATCTCTTAACTTAGCAGCCTTTTCAAAATCTTGTAATCTAATGGAATCTTCTTTTTCTTTGGTTGCTTTTTCCAATTCAACTTCTAAATTCTTCAAATCCGGTGGAGCAATTAAATTTTGTATTCTTACTTTAGCAGCTGCTTCATCAATAAGGTCAATAGCCTTATCCGGCAAATATCTATCTGTAATATATCTATCAGATAAATTTACTGCAGCCTCAATAGCTTCGTCCGTTATTTTCACCCTGTGATGGGCTTCATATTTATCTCTTAAACCTTTTAGTATCAAGACTGCTTCTTCTTTAGTGGGTTCTCCTACTAATATAGGTTGAAATCTTCTCTCAAGCGCAGCATCTTTTTCTATATATTTCCTATACTCATCTATAGTAGTTGCTCCTATACATTGTATTTCTCCTCTGGCTAAAGCTGGCTTCAATATATTAGAAGCATCTATAGCTCCTTCTGCAGCCCCAGCTCCTATTATGGTATGAATTTCATCTATAAATAATATTACATTTCCTGATTTTCTTATTTCTTCCATAACTTTTTTAAGTCTTTCTTCAAACTCTCCTCTGTATTTGGAACCTGCTATCATTGAAGAAAGATCCAGAGTAACTACTCTTTTTCCTTTTAAAAGTTCAGGTATATTGGCTGCCACTATTTTTTCCGCTAATCCTTCTGCTATAGCAGTCTTACCTACTCCTGGATCTCCTATAAGACAAGGATTGTTTTTAGTTCTTCTACTTAATATTTCTAAAACTCTTTGAGTTTCTTTTTCTCTGCCTATAACAGGATCCAATTTTCCTTCCCTGGCCATATCAGTTAAGTCTCTGCCAAATTGATCTAAGGTTGGGGTAGGCTCTCCATTTTCTTTTTTAGAATTATTTGAACCAACAGATTGTTCTCCTGAAAGAGAATCTATAAGCTGTTTTCTTAATTTATTAAAATCAGCACCTAGATTATTTAAAATGGTAAAGGCTACTCCTTCTGCTTCTCTAATCAACGCAAGCAGAATATGCTCTGGACTAATATAGTTGTGATTTAAATTTCTAGCTTCAAATAAGCTCAATTCCAAAAGTCTTTTTGTTCTTGGAGTAAGAGGTATTTCTTTATTGTATAAATCAATCTCTCCTCTGCCTTCATACTCTTCTATAAAGCTTCTTACTGTTTCTATAGTAATATTCATATTATTTAAAAAGTTCTTAGCCATTCCATCCTCTTTTAATACTCCTAAAAGTATATGCTCTGTCCCCACATAGCCATGTTGAAGTGCTTGTGCCTCTTCTTGAGCATAAATTAATACTTTTTGTGCTCTTTCCGTAAATCTTCCAAACATCATAATGTATTTCACTCTCCTTTTTAAGCTGTATTTACAGCTAATTTTTCTCTAACAAATTTAGCTCTATTAAAATCTCTATCTTTATTTGATAAGCTCTCTCCGTATATTTTCTGTATTGTAGCTGGCTGGGTTTCCACCAAGAGTTTATTTAAAGTCATACCATTTACATCTTTAATTATCCCCATCTCTACTCCCAATCTTACATCTGATAAAAGTTTTAAACATTCACTTGAGTTTAGAAGTACTGCAGACTTCAATATTCCAAATGCTCTATAAATTTTATCTTCTAACTCATATTTATATTTCTTCATAAGATTTTCCCTAGAAATTATTTCTTGATTTATTATTTGAAGAACTAAAGCTTTTAAATTACTTAATATCTCTTCTTCACTACGTCCTAAAGTTACCTGATTGGAAATCTGATATATATTCCCTATAGCTTTTGAACCTTCACCATATAATCCTCTAATGGTCATACCAACTTGAGCTAATGCATTTAACAATCCATTTATTTGATTATTTAAAGAAAGTGAAGGTAAATGAAGCATAACAGAAGCCCTAAGTCCTGTTCCTACATTAGTAGGACATGCTGTTAAATATCCTAGTTTTTCATCAAAAGCATATTCCAAATTTTCTTCTAACAGATCATCTATTTTTTCACTTACATCATATAATTCCTCTAAATTTAGGCCTCCTGTTATACATTGAATTCTGACATGATCTTCTTCATTTATCATAATACTTATGGTTTCTTTATCATCTAATATAAAAGCTGCTTTAGATGAATTATCTATCAAAGCTTTACTTATAAGATGTTTTTCTAAGTAAATATTTTTATCATTGTCATTTCTATCCCATAAATAATTACTTCTAAACTTTTCTTTGGTATTTGAAGATGTATAAAAAGCATTTTCTACATCTTTAATTATCTTTTTACTTTCTTCTATATTTAATTTATGTGAAAAAGGAATTTTAGCTAAATTTCTGGCTAATCTTATCCTACTACTTATTACCAAGCCATAATTATCACTTTCATAAGTAGTCATCCAATTATTCATAACTACTCCTCCTTCTTGCTGTCTTCATCTAAATAAATTTCTTTTTCAATCTCTTTTATTCTATCTCTTATAGTGGCAGCTTTTTCATATTCCTCTAAAGATACTGCTTTTTGAAGGTCTTCTTTTAATTTTAGAAGATTTTTTTTCTCTATAATATTTCTTCCCGTTTTTTTAGGAACTTTACCTGTATGATCTAAATTTGCCTGTACTCTTTTAATTATCGGTTCTAAAATATTACTAAAATTTTTATAACATTCACTACATCCTACAAGCCCTGTCTTTTTAAATTCACTATAGGATGTATTGCAATTCTTACAACGTATATCAAAAGTTTTGTACTGCTCATTATTTCCACTACTCATATAATCCATAATTCCACTTAAAATATTCTGAAATCCAAATGAAGAAACAAAGTCTATTGGGGGTACAAAACTTAATTCTCCCTTCTCCTTTGCACATTTTTCACACAGATTGATCTCTTGTTTATGTCCATTTATTATTTTTGTTACATGAACTGTAGCATCATTTTTTTTACATATATCACAAAGCATATCATCACTCCTATACATGCAAATATAATATTATACTAATTATTATATCACATATTTATCTATTAATAACAAATTTAGGGGTATTAAATATAACAAGCATCAAAGCTTTCAATATATCTGCCCTTAATTTATTCTTATTTTCCATTACAGTATTTAATGTTCTATCATTTATAACTGCCTTTAATATTATAGCTTCTCTTTCTGTTATGATTTCTTCCTCAAATAATCCTTCTATAATTTGTACTCCAGCATTATAAGTTATACCATCTCCTATCTTTTCCATTATAATATCAAGTAAATTCTTATTACAGTTAAGTTCTACTTTTTTTATAATTATATATCCTCCCCCTCCTCGTTTACTCTCTATATAATATCCTTTATCTGTAGTAAATCTAGTAGTTAATACATAGTTTATCTGTGAAGGAGCACAGCTAAAATAATTTGCCAATTCATTTCTTCCAATCTGCAGTTGATCATTATTATTACTGTTATTAAACATATCTTTTATAAACTCTTCTATTATATCTGATAATCTTGCCAACCCATCACCTTCTTGACTTTGACTTTCTTTGACTTTCTTTAATAATATTATTAATTGAATCTTAAATCAATATTCATATATATTTAAATTTAGTATTTTTTAGTCAAATACTAAATTTAAATATACTTTTCTCCATATTTCTAAGATATACTATAAATTTTATATTATTTATATTGTATTTATACTTTTTATCTCCCCTAAATGTGATGTATCTCCATATAACAAAATATTATAGTGTCCATTCTCTATTTCAACTTCACTTAAACTTGCCTGATGAATGTAAGAACCTTCCCATAATTTATCTAAAGGTCTATTTTCAAAATACGCCATCATAATTCTTAATACTACAGTATGAGTAACGATTAAGACATTTTTACCTTCATGCTTATTAATAATTTCTTTAATTAAAGATACTACTCTAATTTTTACCTGTATAAAACTTTCTCCCGTATCGGGAACATACATTTTAGGGTTTGTCCAGAAATTATTAAGTTGTTCTGGATTTTTTTCTCGAGCTTGTTCTTTGGTTAATCCTCCCCATTCTCCTATGTCTATTTCCATAAGCCTATCATCTTTTATTATAGGTACATTTCTCTGTGCCGCTACTATTCTAGAAGTTTTTACTGCCCTTTCTAATGGACTTGAATATATTATATCAAAATTTATATTCTCCATTCTATTTTTTAATAAATTAGCTTGTTCAATACCCTTTTTAGTTAGAGGTGAATCTTTTGTACCACCCTGCATTTTTCTTTCTATATTCCATATAGTTTCTCCATGTCTTACCATATATAATTTAATCATAGTATTTATCTCCTTTTAATTTAACAAATATTATATATTAAAATTTTTATATAAGCTCTTATAATTTTTTATTATATCACATAATAAACTGAAAAATTATACTTTAATCTATATTTTTAAATGCTTTTATATAATATTTATCTTTGCTACGAACTTTACTTGAATTAATTATAAAATTTTTATTTTCTAACATATTACATATAATTTTTATATTTTCATCATCATTTTTATCTATAACTATGGTTAAATCATCATCTCTATTTACTATTGATATATAGTCTTGTATGCTGCTATAATCCTCTAAACTAATTTTTCCTATTATATTCATCTTGTATTTGGACATACAATCTCTCCTTAACTAAATACATTAGACTAACTGATAAAATTATTATTTAGTTTAGTGAATCAAAATATTCATATTATTTTAATTTAAAAAGGGACTGTTACACAGCCAACTATTCGGTTAGCTACGTAAAGCCCCTTTGAACTATTCATCCTTAACTTTTTCATTTTTCCTGGATTCTATTATTTTATTAGCTTGAAGAGGTGGAACCTCCTCATATCTTTCAAATCTCATAGTAAAATCTCCTCTAGCTTGAGTCATAGATCTCAAATCCGTAGCATACCTAAACATTTCTGATTGAGGCACTTCTGCTATTATTACTTGATTCTCTCCAGAAGAATTCATCCCAAGAACCCTTCCTCTTTTTTTGTTTATATCTCCTATTATATCCCCCATGTAATATTCAGGAACAGATACTTCTAAGTGTACAATTGGCTCTAACAGTACAGGTTCAGCTTCTAATAATCCTTTCTTATATGCAATAGAAGCAGCTGTCTTAAACGCCATTTCTGAAGAATCTACAGGATGGAAAGATCCATCATGAAGAATAGCTTTTAATCTTATTACAGGATATCCAGCTAAAACTCCCTGATTTATGCATTCCCTAAGTCCTTTTTCAACAGCTGGTATATACTGCCTTGGTACTACTCCTCCCACTATTTTATCCACAAACTCTAAATCATCTTTTCCATCTACCCTAGGTTCAAATCTAATCTTTACATCTCCATATTGTCCATGTCCCCCAGACTGTTTTTTATGTTTACCCTGCACATCAGAAGCTTTTTTTATAGTTTCCCTATAAGGTATCTTGGGATCTTGCAAAATAACATCTACACCAAATTTAGATTTCAATTTACAAGATATTATATCCGTATGTGTTTCTCCCATTCCAAAAACTATTACTTCTGCATTCTCCATATCTCTAGTTACTTTAAAAGTAGGATCTTCTTCCAACAATTTATTTAATCCACTTAATATCTTATCTTCATCATTTTTTGATTTAGGTAAAACTGCTTTTGCTATTACCTCTGGTGGAAATTTGATATCTTCAAAAATAATAGGAAATGAAGTTTCACATAAAGTATCTCCCGTACTTGTAAATTGTAATTTAGCTACAGCACCCAAATCACCTGCTATTATTTCAGATGTAGATGTTTGTTGCTTACCCTTTAAAAAATACATAGATCCTATCTTTTCACTTTTATCTTTTTTAGCATTATACACTGTCATATCGGATTTCAATTTTCCTGTCATAACCCTAAACAAAGATAATTTTCCTACAAAAGGATCAGCTATAGTCTTAAAAACAAATGCTGAAAAAGGTTCTTTTTCATCTATGTTAATTGTAATTTCAGAATTATCTTTTAAATTTTTAGCAGTAATAGATTCCACATCTGCTGGAGATGGAAAGCACTGAACTATATTCTCAAGCAGAGTTTCAACTCCTATTACATTAGCGGCAGAACCACACATTACAGGAACTACTTCTCCTTTAGTACAACCATTTATCAGTCCCGTATAGATATCTTCATCACTTAAAGTACCTTCATTAAAATATTTATCTAGAAGCTCTTCATCTGTTTCTGCCACAGCCTCCATAATCATATTTTTACAATCATTAACTTTTTCTAGAATATCTTCTGGAATATCCACATCCTTCATTGTTTTACTTTTTTCATCAAATATTTTGGCCCTTCGTGAAATAACGTTTACAATACCTTTAAAATTATTTTCTTTACCTACAGGATATTGAATAGGCACTACGGATAAGCCAAACTTTTCTTTTAGATCAGTCAATACTTTATCAAAATCTGAATTTTCTCTATCTAATTTATTTATATAAAATGCCCTTGGAAGCTCTTCCTTGTTTACATAATCCCAAGACTTTTCAGTTCCTACTTGGATTCCTGACACACCTGATACAACAATTATAGCTAAATCAACTGCTCTTAATCCTTGAAAAGTTTCTCCTATAAAATCAAAATATCCTGGCATGTCAACTAAATTTATTTTTACATCTTTCCATTTACATGAAGCTATTGAGGTTGATACAGATATTTGTCTCTTCTTTTCTTCTGGCTCATAATCACTAGTTGTATTTCCATCCTCAATTTTTCCTAATCTGTCTATAGTTTTTGTATGGTAAAGTATCGCTTCTGTCAATGTGGTCTTTCCAGAACCACTATGTCCAATAATTCCTATGTTTCTTAAATTTTTTGTTAAATATGTTTTCATAGGCAATTCCTCCTTGTACTTTACATTTAATTTATATATTTTACTTCATTAATTATATTCTATTTATATCATATTCTACTTAATAATTAAAAATTCCTTTTAAAAATCAAATAATTTTCATAATAATTTTCATAATAATTTTTATTATGCTTCTATTTTAAACATATATTACATTTTATTCAATGATAAAATGTATTCAAAATTTCCATATCATATCTCTAAATACACAAATTTGATAAATTTAAACATAAAAAAACGAGCAACAAAATTGTTACTCGTTATGGTGGAGATAAAGAGATTCGAACTCTTGACCCTCTGCGTGCAAGGCAGATGCTCTCCCAGCTGAGCTATACCCCCATATGGTGGACCTTCAGGGACTCGAACCCCGGACCAACCG